>Ga0233425_10003750_pt1 | contig 26850 bp, 19 predicted proteins | sample Watercolumn_Towu_2_FD_181712 | JGI IMG/M metagenome (GOLD analysis project Ga0233425, IMG submission 181712) | Freshwater microbial communities from Lake Towuti, South Sulawesi, Indonesia - Watercolumn_Towuti2014_140_MG | ecosystem: Environmental > Aquatic > Freshwater > Lake | place...
CCACCTGGTCGGACAAGCTGCGCCTGCGCAGCCACTTCGGCTTCACCCTCATGCCCTTCGCCAAGAACATGAAGGCCGCCCAGATGTTCGACTCCTCCAGCCAGCGCGAGCTCCTCCGCGGGCTCCAGCTCTGGACCGACGTCCGGGGCCTCTGCCTGGTCAGCGGCCCCCCAGGCGTGGGCAAGAGCATCACCCTGCGCCGCTTCGTCTACAGCCTCGACCAGGCCCTCTGGCGCGTCATCGACTTCTCCTACCTGCCCTCCACACCTACCGGTTTCCTCCGCTCCCTCTGCCGCAAGCTGGGCCTGCCCATGCGCATGCACGGCGCCGACCTCTTCGACCAGGCCCAGTCCTACCTGGTCTCCCACCAGCAGGACCACGGCGCTCACCCCCTGATCCTCGTCGATGACGGCGAAGGGCTCCCCGTACCGGTCATTGACCTGTTGCGCCGCCTCACCAGCTCCGACCTCGACTCCGACGACCACTTCTCCATCGTGCTCAGCGGCACCGAGGACCTCCTCGCCACCCTGGCACACCCAGGCCTCGAGCCCCTCCGTACTCGCTTCTCCTATGTCCAGGGCCTGCGCCCCTTCGGACTGGAGGACACCCGCAACTACGTGCGCTTCCACCTCGAACGCGCAGAAACCCCGCCAAAGCTCTTCTCCGACCAGGCGATTCGACATCTCTTCAACACCTCCGCCGGTCGCCCTCGGAGCATCAACCAGCTCGCCGTCCAGGCCCTGATCCAGGCGGCGGTACAAGGTCGGGACGAGATCGATGGCGACTTCATGAACGCGCTGATCCTGTCCCATCCCCTCTTCCAAGGGCCGCCAGGAGGTGGACGATGAGGCGGGTCACCATCCCAGCTCACTGGACCGCGGAGCAGGCCCTCTCGATGGTGGCCTTCTTCGAGGACGTCATCAGGGCCATCTGGCGCCAGCATGGTGATCACATGGCCCCGCTGCTCGACCCGGACCGCGGGCTCGAACCCGATTCCTCGTCCTCCTCCCCACTCGACGATGACGTGCCGTTCTGACCGCGCTGACCCCTCCGTCCCGCCGCGCAACGCCCCCGCCGTACTCTCTCATCCCGCCACTCGTCCTGGTAGCGGTACACGGGATGAGATCGCCGACCTCGCCGAGTTCCCTCGCACGCTCCCGGGAATTCAAGCTGGGACGAAGCTGGGAGAGTTACGAGGGACAGGACACCCATTCCAGCTTATTGCCCAACTCCTCAATCCGGCCAATACGCCGTCGTTGTTCAGCATTCCGACTTGCGATCACGTTGAGGATTTGACCTCTCGGAATGCGAGCAGGTTAACCTTCGGGGTTTATTAGGGAGCCACCGGCGGCTACGAGGTCAGCGCGAGGAGGAGCCAGACCGCGCCGCCGCAGATGAATGCGCCGAGAACGAAGGCGAGGATCAGGTGGATCGGCTTGATCCCGCCCGGCTTCGCGGACGCGGGAGTCGCCGCGTGCGCCGCCGGCGGCGGGACGCGTTCGATCGGCGGGAACGGGATCGGGGTGGTGATGTCGTACTCGCCGCCATGCGCCGCGCGATCGAGGGCCTCGGCGAGCTGGGTGGCCGACTGGTACCGGTCGTCCGGGTCCTTGGCGAGCGCCTTCTCGAGGACCGCGCAGACCGCCTCGGGAAGCTCGGGGTTGCGGAGCCGCGGGTCGGGGGTGTCCTCGAGCAGGATGGACCGCAGCACGGCGTTCGGAGTGCGCCCGTCGAAGGGCGCGGTCCCGGTCAGGGCCTCGTAATAAACGGCTCCGAGGGCGAAGAGGTCGGCGCGGTGGTCGATGGTGCGGTCGCCGCGGGCCTGCTCGGGCGACATGTAGTATGGCGTGCCGATGACCTCTCCCGGGCGCGTGAGGTCGATGTCCGCGTCCTTGACCTTCGAGATGCCGAAGTCGAGCACCTTGACCATCAGGCCCGAATCCTTGCGGTCGAGCACGAAGATGTTCTCCGGCTTGAGGTCGCGGTGAACGACACCGCGCGCGTGCGCCGCGTCCATCGCGCTCCCGAGCTGACGGGAGATGGTGACCACGTCTTCGAGCGGCAGCGTGCCCTTCCGGTACATCAGCTCGCGCAGCTCGACTCCTTCCAGGAGCTCCATGACGATGTACCAGGTGCCGTCCGGGGTCTTACCGATGTCCACCACGTCCACGATGTTCTCGTGCCCGAGGGCGGACGCGAGCTCCGCTTCCCGCTTGAACCGGGTCAGGGCCTCGGCTTGCTGCGCCGAGTTGATGGACAGCACCTTCACGGCGAACCGGCGCTGCAGGGCGACGTGGCGGGCCTCGTACACGGTCCCCATGGCCCCGGCGGCGAGCGGCTGCACCAGCTCGTACTTGTCTCCGAGCACCACGCCGACGAGCGAGTCGGGCTGCCGCGCCGGGAGCGTCTCGCTATCGACGATGGTGTCGGAGCCCACGCGGCGCGGGCTCGATTCCTGATCCTTCGCGACCGAGCTCAGGCCTCGCATCGTCTTCGCCATCGGGTCCATCATAGCACCACGAGGACTCGTGCCCCATGGTAGGATGCGCGCGGCGTCAATCCATCGACCATGTCCAGCGTTCGCTCCCACCTGCTCTCCCTGCGATGCCTGTTCTTCTTCGCGTACGGATCGCTCGGCGTGCTGTTCCCGTTCCTGCCGCTCTTCCTGGCGGAGCGGGGGCTCGACTCGGTCCGGATCTCGTGGGTCATGGTCCTGATCCCCGCGGCGAACCTGCTCGTGCCGCCGATCTGGGGGACCGTCGCCGACGTGCTCAGGGCCCGGCTCTGGCTTCTTCGGCTGGCCTGTGTCGGCTCCGGGGCGACGATCTGGATGCTCCTCCCGTCCAGCTCGCTCTGGACCTGTGTCATCGCCGTGGGCGTGTTCGCGTTCTTCCGCATGCCCCTGAGCTCGCTCGCCGACGCCACGGCGTACCGGGTCCTGGGTGGCGAGCGGGTGGACTACAGCACCGTGCGCGTCTGGGGCTCCATCGGGTTCGCGTCGTTCGTGCTGCTCCCCGGGCTCCTGCCCGACTCGATGCGAGAGGTCGCCGTCGTAGCGGCGGCGAGCGTCCTGTTGCTCCTGGCCGCCGCGAGCACGTCCTCGATGCGTGCACCGCCGAGGCGCCGCGAGCCGGGGGTGGTGGCGCAGGTGATCGGCTTCGCGCGCCGCCCGGGGGTGCTCCTCGTGCTGATCGGCAGCGCGGTCCACTACACCGGTCATTCGATGTACGACGCCTACTACAGCTTGCACCTGGCGCGGCTCGGGCGAGGCGAGGGGTTCGTGGGAATCGCGTGGGCGGTCGGCGTCGCGGTCGAGATCCTGGTGATGCTCATGGCGCCGCGTTTCATCCATCTGGTGTCCAGCGGCTGGCTGCTGGCCGTCTGTACCGCGGTGGCCGCTGGCCGCTGGCTCCTCATGTCGTGGGCCACGAGCCTCTGGGCCCTGCTGATGATTCAGCCTCTCCAGTCCATTTCGTTCGGGCTCTGGTTCCTGGGCCTGGTCAAGCACATCCAGGAGCGCGCCCCGGACCGGCTGCGGACCAGCCTCCAGTCGCTCGCCCAGGCGTCGATCGGATCGGGGATGGTACTGGGGTATCTCCTCGGAGGACGCCTGCTCGACGAGCACGGCGGAGCCGTGCTTTACCAGACCGCGGCAGGGGCGGCGGCCGTTGCGTTCGGGCTGTACGTGGCGGCGTGCCTCGTCGAACGGACGTCCGCCGGCCGCGAGTGCGCGAGCGAGCGACCGCTGCGCTGACGTCGGTCGAAACGCCACGAGGTTTTCGCAGCGGACGTGATGGCGGATCTGATTTCTTCACATATCATGCTGGACTTGGTACCAGGGGGCGGCGGAGGTGCACCGATGACAGGAGAGGCCAAGAGCGGTCGAGACGGCTCCGGGGTCGTGAAGGCGACCAACGTCAAGTGGCAGGAAGGGCTCGTCACGCGGTACGAGCGGTACGAGCACCTCGGGTGCCGGGGGTGCACGATCTGGCTCACCGGGTTGCCGGCCAGCGGGAAGACGACGCTGGCCGCGAGGCTCGAGCAGGAGCTCGTCCGGCGCGGCATCCCGGCGTACCGGCTCGACGGCGACAACATCCGGCACGGGCTGAACAAGGACCTGGGGTTCACGCGGGAAGAGCGCGACGAGAACATCCGCCGCATCGGCGAGGTGGCTCGCCTCTTCGCCGACAGCGGCTGCGTGGCGATCACGGCGTTCATCAGCCCGTACATCGTGGATCGGGACAGGGCGCGCAGGCTCCACGAGGATGCGGAGCTGGCGTTCTTCGAGGTCTTCGTGGACGCGCCGATCGAGGTCTGCGAGGAGCGGGACCCCAAGGGCCATTACAAGAAAGCGCGCGCCGGCGTGATCAAGGGGTTCACGGGGATCGACGACCCGTACGAGGCGCCCGTGAAGCCCGAGCTGGTGCTCAAGACCGGCGAGCGCCCGGTCGAGGAGTGCGTGGCCCGGCTGATGGCGATGCTCAAGGAGCGGGGTGTCGTCAACGGGAAGATCTGAGTCCTCACGTGCCTCGGACTCGCGGACTCCTGACGCGTCTCGTTGTGCTCGCGATACTGATCTGTGTCGTCGCGGGCTGCGGAGCGCGGGGGTGCATGAGCTGCGCTCCCACCGAGTCGTACGTCGAGGTCCCGGTCACGCTGGAAGAGGCCAAGGCACTGCATGCGCCGCCCGAGGTCGTGGTCAGCGTCACGAGACAGAAGGCCACGCCGGGCGGCGCCCCGTGCCACTCTCCTGTCTGTATCATCATCCTGCCGTTCGTCCTGTACGAAGCGTTCTTCCCGGAGGAGTGGGACCAGGTCACGGTCACGAAGGCAGGCAAGCGTACTTTGACAGGCCGGTACTCGACCGGAGGAGACCTGATCGAGGCGAGCCTGCTGGAGGAGGGGGTCGAGCGGTCGATCGCCCCCATCCCGCTCCGGGAGCTGGGGAAGAACGTCATCGTCGAGGTCGCACGCACGCCCATCGACGCCGAGGGCGGTCCCGCGGGCGAGCCGGTCCGGTCCAAGCTGCTGCCGCAGGTCGACCTGACCGCCATGTACCGCTCCAGGCTGGGTGAGGTCGAAGGCGAGGAGGACAGGGGCTACCTCATCGCCGAGTACGGAGCGTGGCTCGGCGACGAGTCCCATCCTTTCCTTCGCGAGGTGGTCCCGGGCGAGCCCGACACGAGCGCAAGCGTGGTCGTCGATGGGCTCTGCCTCGGCTCGAACGGCACGTGGCGGCACCCCGCGACCACGCCATGGAAGACGGGGCAGGGTGTTCTCCTCGATTACGTGCAGAAGCACCGAGGGTTCAAGACCGCGGTCAGTGCCTTCAAGTGCGCGGCGGGCATCCAGGACGCGGAGCTGACCGTGCGGACGGGCCAAGCCCTCGTCCAGCGGACCTGCGATCAGGCGGACGTCGAGGCAGTAAAGGCCGGCATCGCGGCGCTCGGCGACCCCGCGGCGTTCGCCAGGCTGCCGTCGCGCGACGCCGTGGCCTGGAGCCCCGAAGAGACGGCGAGTGTCCGGAGCCGCATCACCGAGAAGGTCGCTGCCTGCCGGGCGCCGGATCGCCGGGTCTACCTCCAGGCGGCGCTCGGCGTGCAGTCCGTCGAGGCCGAGCTGATCCAGGCGCTCTCCGAGAGCCCGCTCGCCAACGACATCGCCCGGCGGCTCCACACGGGGACGCCCGGCGAGCGCGAGTCGATCTACCGGATGCTCGCAGCCAGCAAGGCGCAACCGCCCCTCCTCGCCGCGCTGGTCGCGAGCGGCAGCATCCAGACCGAGGGCGAGTACGAGGCCCTGGCCGTCGTCTACGGTCAGCGGCTCGGAGGCGTGCAGGACGAGGAGCCCCGCGCCAATCTCCTCGATCTGTTCAAAGCCGTCAGAGAACGGCCCGAGCTGGGAGCCAAAGCCCGGGCGAAGCTGTGGGCCAGGATGCCGTCCGTCACTCCGGCGCAGCAGCCGCTGATCCAGGTCGCGCTGGCCGTGCTGGGTGAGACGGATCAGGAGCTGCCGGCGTCGAGAGGCCTCGAGCGGATGACCTTCGCCCCTCTGTTCGAACGCGCGCACACGATTTATTACGGCCTGAAGCTCGCCGGGTGCGGTCCCCAGACGATCGTCGATGCCTCGAAGACGGCGGCGAGCGTCCGACCCGACGCTCGAGGCCGGCTCTGCGCGGAGTGATCCGGAACGTCCTCGATTGACGCTCCCAGGGCCCGGTAGAATGATGGGCGCCATGTCGAGCCACGTCGCGGCGATGTTGCTCGTCGTCCTGCTGGCGAGCTGTGCCGGCGGGCTCGGGCGCGGCGCGCGGAGCGTCCCCGATCCGGTCGGGGACGCCTGGTTGCACGAGCCCCTGTCCGAGCCAATCGAAACGCTCTCGCAACACGCCGAGAGTGGGACTGCAACCGCAACCGAGCTGGCGCTGCTCGGCTTCCTGTCCGAAGCGCTCGGCCGCCCGGGCGACGCGTCGGGCTGGCTCGCGCGCGCGGTCTCGGCGGGCGTGGACGGTGGCACGGCCGAGGACCTCCTCGCCGCGGAGGCGGCCGCTTACGAGCTCGGAGCGCTCGAGGACTGGACCCCGGACTGGCCGGACACGGTCACCCGCCTCGGAGCCGCGCTCTCGGGTCGAGGATCGACCCCGCGGCTGGCCCACCAGGTCCGGATGCTCGCGCTGCGCGCCGCGGCGCGTCGCGGCGACGCGGCCGCTGTCGAGGACGCGATCGAGGCGGCCGGATGCCTGACCCGCTGGCGCGCGGTCGGACCGTTCGGGCCTCGTGACCTGCTGTCGTTCGACGTCGTCCATCCCCCGGCGCGGCCCGGATCGCTCGCCGAGGCGTACGACCTCGGCTCGGGCCGGGGCAGCGCGCGACCCTTCGATCCGCGCGTCGAGCGCTGCGACGTCGAGCTCGCCGCACCCGGCCCACAGTGGGGCGGGACGACTTACGCGGTGACGTCCGTCGAGACCGACCGCGCCCGGCCCGCGGTCCTCACGGTGGAAACGCTCGTGTCGGCGCGGGTGTGGCTGAACGGCGAGCTCGTCATGAGCCGCGACCGGAGGCGAGAGTTCCTCCCGATTGTCCACCGCGTCCGGCTCGACCTCCCGCGCGGGACGAGCACGGTCGTCGTGGCCCTCACGAGCCGCTACGCCGCGCCGGTGATGACCGTGACGCTCACCGACCCCGAAGGGATTTCCGTCACGACACATGGCGTGGACGAAGTGGACGGTGTGGACACTGTGGACAGCATGGCCAACGATGTCCACCAGGTCCACCAAGTCCACGTCGTCCACCAATTCCTCGAAGCCCATATCGCGCTGGCCGAGGGTGATCCGGAGCGCGTGCGCGGGCTGCTGGCCGAAGGTCCGGAGCAGCTCCGGGACAGCGTGATGGGCCTCCTGCTCGAGGCCGGCTCGTGGTCGGCCGATCCCACGGCCCCGTACGACGTGGCCCAGAACCGCGCGCTCGCCCTGCTCGACCGGGTCGGCGAGCGGGAGCCCGCCGCGTGGCTGCCGTACCTCGCTCGGGCCCGCGTTCACGCCGACGAGGAGCGGTACGACGAGGCGCTGTCGGTCGTCCGTCAGGGGCTCGAAGCAGCGCCCGATCACCCCGCGCTCTGGGCGTTGCTCGCCAACCTGCTCGCTACCCTCGGACTCTGGCAGGAGGTCGACTCGGCCATCGATCGGAGCGCGGAGCTCGCGCCCGGGAGCTACCAGCCGTTGCAGGCCCGGCTCGGGGTCGCCCGCGGCCGCGGGCAGGTCGCTCTGGCCGAGTCCGCGGCGCGCGCGCTCTCGAGCTGCGATACCACGTCGGCCGCTCTGAGCCAGGTCCTTCTCGACGCAGGGCGCTGGAGCGAGGCCGAGGCTGAGGTCCGGCGGCTCATCGGCGCCGCCGGCGAGCAGGAGCCGCTGATGATCGCCCTCGCCGAGGCGCTCCACGGGCGCGGGGCCTTCGACGACGAGGCCGTGGTGCTCGGCCGGATGCTCGACCGGAACGCGGAGGACCGCACGGCGCTCCTGGGCCTCGTGGATATCCATCTGGCGCGGGGCCGGCGCGACGCGGCGATCGCGGAGCTCGAGCGGGCCGTGGCCAGGGTCCCGGCGGACCACCTCCCGGAGCGGCGGCTCCTCGCCGACCTCGGCGGTGCGGAGCTGCTCCAGGCCATGCGCGTCGACGGCCGGGCCGCGATCGCGGAGTACGAGGCGTCGGGCGTCTCCTACGACGTGCCGTCGGTGCTCGTCCTCGACCGGACGGTGTTCAGGGTGTTCCCCGACGGATCGGTGGTCGAGCTCACGCACAACGTCACGCACGTGCTCACGGCCGAGGGGATCGAGTCCGAGGGGGAGCTCGAGCTGTCCCAGGGCGCGGTGCTCCTCGCGGCCCGGACCATCACGGCCGACGGCGCCGCGCTCGAGCCCGAGGAGATCGAGGGCAAGGACACGTTGAGCTTCCCCTCGCTCGCCGAGGGCGACTACATCGAGAGCGAGGTCCTGCGCGGGCACGAGCCGCCGCCCGAGTTCCCCGGGGGGATGTGGCCCTGGCGGTTCTACTTCCAGGGGCACCGCAGCGCGTTCCACCGCTCGGAGCTCGTGGTCGTGGCGCCCGAGGAGATGGACCTCGACGTCTCGTGGCGCGGCGAGCCCTTGCCCGTCGAGGAGGAGACCGCGGGTGGCCTGCGCACGCTGCGCTGGGTGGCCCGGCAGCGTGGCACGCTCCCCGAGGAGCCCGACGGCCCGGCCGAGGATGAGCTCATCCCCTCGGTCCTCGTCACCTCGGGCGCGACGTGGGAGGGATTGCGCGACACCCTGCGGGAAGCGCTGGCTGACCGCGGCCGGACGTCGGCCGAGCTACGCGACCAGGTGCGGCGCGTCCTCGCCGACGCCTCGGCCCGGAGCCCAGAGGAGCGGGTCGATGCGCTCTTCCGCTGGGTCGCGGAGAACGTCGAGCCCGGCGACGACGGCCTGGCGCCCGTCTCGCACGTCCTCGCGGCCCGGACGGGAGACCGGACCCGGCTCCTGGCCACGATGGTCCGCGCCGCGGGCCTCGACGTCGAGCTCGGCTTCGCCCGCTCGAGCTGGGATGACCAGACCATCGACGAGCTGCCCTCGCTCGATATGTACAGCATCCCGGTCTTCCGCGCCGCGGGCCGGTGGGTCCACGTCGCCGACAACGCCCGCTGGACCCCGTCGTGGTTCCTGCCGTCCGACCTCCGGGGGCAGCGGGTATTGATGATCGACGGGAGCGAGCTGTTCCGGGAGGTCCGCGACCAGCCGCTCGTCGCCGATCGGACCGAGGTCCGGGCCACGCTCCGCCTCGCCGGGGACGGCCGGGCGAGCGGCGAGGTCGTCGAGCGGCGGACCGGCGCGGACGCCGTCGCCTGGCGCCGCAGCTTCGCCAGCCGCGCCCCGGACGAACGGGTCGGCCACCTCGAGGAGAGCTACCTGGCCGACGTGCTCGCCGACGCGGAGGTCGCCGACCTCCGCTTCGAGGGCCTGGACCGGCCCGACGAGCCGCTCGTCGTGACCTACCGCGTCACTGGAGCACGGATCGCCGAGGCCGCCGGACCGGGGCTCGCGCTCCGGCTGCCCTTCCTGTCGGACGTGGCGGCGACGTTCGCGTCGCTCCCCGAGCGCACGACACCGCTCGTGGTGCGCGAGCCGGCGGCGTGGGTCGTCGAGATGGCCATCGAGCTCCCGCCGGACCACGCGATCGCCTCCCAGGTCCCGGGGGCGCAGATCGCGTCGTCGCTTGGACGCTTCGGCCAGGTCGTCTCGGAACGTACCGATTCCTCGCTCCTTTCGATCAGGCGCGAGCTCGACGTGAGGACCGGGCGGGTGTCGCCTGCCGACTACCCTGCTTTCGCCGCGTTCTGCCGCGAGGCCGATCGGATCGAGCAGCACCGAGTCGATATCGCCCCCAGGTGATCTCCGATCTGCCGTCGATTTTACATAATGTGAATGAAAATTCCGCCGATGAAGACATCAGACGAGAAGATCGGCTGCCGTGATGGACGCCGGGCGAAAAGACGCGTGACGAGGAGATACATCGAGAGGTCCGACCAGCGTCGTGACGACGACCCGCGGCGGATCTTCCTGTCGCCGAGGACACCGAGCCCCGCGGCGTTCGCGCTGCCGGCTCCGCGGACCCCGTGCCCGTACGGGTGGTCGCCGCGGCTGGAGGTCGTCGCGCCGGCCCGCGTCCTGCTGATCGAGCCGTGGCCCGGCCTGCTCTGGGCCGTCGAGGCCAGGGTCCATCGCCTGTGGCCGCGAGCCGAGATCTTTCGCGCCCGCAATGGCGTCGAGGGGTGCCTGCTCGCGGGGCGGACCCACCCCGAGCTCGTCGTCGTCCCCAGATCGACGTCATCGTGCTGATCCGGCGACTCAAGCGCCCGGCGCTCCAGCCGCGACCCGTGGTCGTGCTCGCGACCGCGCTCCCGGCGGACGATCCCATCGTCCGCGAGGCCGTCGACCAGGGCGTGGACGCCGTGCTCCCGCTGGAGTGACGATCTTTACTTCCCCCGCCGTCCGCGCGCCTTGAACACCACCCGGAGTGGAGCGTGCTCGAAGCCGAAGCGCTCGCGGATGCGGTTGGTCACGAAGCGGTGGTAGGAGAAATGGATCGCGTCCGGGTAGTTGCACGTGATGACGAACTTCGGAGGGCGGACCGCGACCTGCGCGGCGTAGTAGAGCTTCACAGGTCTCGTGCCGCGCAACGGCGGAGGTTTCCTGGCCACGAGCTCCTCGAGGAACTGGTTGAGCTCGCCCGTGCCCACCCGCCGGTTGTATTCGTCGGCGAGGGCGACGACCGTCTCGAGCAGCCGGCGCACGCCGCGCCCGGTCTTCGCGCTCACGCCGACCAGCGGGGCGTACCGGACGAACGTGAAGACGTCGCGACATTGCCGTTCGACCGAGCGCCTCGCCTCGCCGCCTTCGATCAGGTCGAGCTTGTTCGGCGCCAGGACGAGGCCGCAGCCCCGGTCGATGGCGAGCCCCGCGATCCTGGCGTCCTGCTCCGCCGCTCCGCTCGCCGCGTCGATGAGGAGCACGGCGACGTGGGCCCGCTCGAGCGACCGGATCGCGGCGAAGACGGCGTGCCGCTCGGGCGCGTCGGCCACCCGGCTCCGGCGCCGCACGCCGGCCGTGTCGATCAAGACCAGGCGCCGCCCGTCGTGCTCGAACAGGGAATCGATGGCGTCACGGGTCGTCCCCGGCCGGTCGTCGGTCAGCATCCGCTCCTCGCCGAGGATGCGGTTGGTCAGGGACGACTTGCCGACGTTCGGCCGGCCGACGATCGCCACCCGCACGTCGTCCCGCCGCTGTTCATCATCCTCGGTCGGCGCCTCGGCGCGCTCTGGGAGCGCCGCGACGACGCGGTCCACCAGGTCTCCCACCCCCCGGCCGTGGAGGGCGGAGATCAGGACCAGATCGTCGATGCCCAGCTCGTACGCCTGGAACGCGCCGGACTCCTGGCGGTCCCCGTCCACCTTGTTGGCGGCGAAGACCACGGGCTTGGCGCTGCGGCGCAGGAGCCGGACCGTTTCGTGGTCCGCCGCGGTGAGCTCGGTGCGGCCGTCGAACACGCAGACCAGGACATCGGCCTCGGCCACGGCCACGAGGACCTGGCTCCGGGTCAAGTCCGTGACCGGGTCGCCCGGCTCGGGGTCGAACCCGCCGGTATCGACCACGATGGCGGGCACGCCGAAGAGGTCCGCGTCGGCGTAGTGACGGTCGCGGGTCACACCCGGCTGGTCCTCCACGATCGCCAGGCGCGCGCCCGCGAGGCGGTTGAACAGCGCCGACTTGCCCACGTTCGGCCGGCCCACGATGGCCACGATCGGACGCGACCCAATGCGTGGCGGCGCGCCTGGTATCCTCGCGGTCACTCGTCGTACCCCAGGTCGTGCAGCGCCCTCGGATCGCCGCGCCACCCTTCCGAGACATCGACCCTGAGCCGGAGGTGGACCTCGCAGTCGAGCAGCCGGCCGAGGTCCTGGCGCGCCCGCTGACCGATCTCCTTGATCATCGTACCGCCGCGTCCGACCACGATGCCGCGCTGCGACGCCTTCTCGACGAGGATTCGGGCCTCCACGTGACACCCGTCGGGCGCATCGCGCCACGCGGTGATATCGACCGCGGTCGCGTGCGGGACCTCCTGGCGTGTCAGCGCGAGCACGGCGCCGCGGATCGTCTCCGCCGCGAGGAACCGTTCCGGACGGTCGGTGATCATCTCCGGAGGATAGAGCCTCGGCCCGAGCGGGAGCCGGACGGCGACCTCGCGCAGCAGGGGCTCGATGCCGTCGCCGGTTCGCGCGGACACCGGGACCACCGCCTCGACCCCCTCGACACGGCTGCAGCGCTCGATCAGCGGGAGCAGCAGCTCCTTCGGACGTACGAGGTCCACCTTGTTCAGCGCCACCACGGTCGGCTTGCCGGTGGGGGCGAGGTCCTCCCGCGTCCCGGCGTGCTCCGGGTCGAGGCGAGCGGCGTCGACCACGCGTACGACAACGTCGGCGTCGTGCACGGCCTCGCGTGCGCCCTTCTGCATGCGCCGCCCGAGCTCGAGGTGCTCCCTGTGGATGCCCGGCGTGTCCACGAGCACGAGCTGGGCGCCCGGCAGCTCGTGGACGCCGACGATGCGGTTGCGCGTGGTCTGCGGCCTGGGCGAGACCAGGGCGATCTCCTGGCCGAGGATCGCGTTGAGCAGGGTGGACTTGCCCGCGTTCGGCAGCCCGCTCAGGGCCACGATCCCGCACCTGAAGCCCGAGGTGTCTTCGTCGCTCACGTGGTGGTTATCATCGACCCCGCGGCACGAGGCAAGCCCGATCTGGAGTCAGGTTTGTGCGGAGCGGCGGGGCCTGTACCCGCCACGTCCCACTCAAGGTGGCCGGAATCGTGACCAAGGCCCGAGAATCAGTTTCTACACCGATGAGCACGTTTCGCGGGCAGTGGTGCGAGGTTTGCGACAGCGGGGAGTCCCATTGGAACCGTCGCCCGTGCCCCAGGGCTATTCCCGGAGACCGCTCGATCAACCTGTCTCGGACCCTCGACCACGGGAGGCGGTTCGAACGCGGTACAGCCGCTCGGTGAAACCGCCTTCCTCCTCGAAGGCCGCTGCCAGCGACCGGAGCTGGCGATCGAGGAGGCCGACGGCCACCGCGATGAGCGTCAAGGCGGCGTTGGCTGTGATCTCCGGGTAGGTGGACCGAGTGGACCGAGTGGACTGAGTGGACTGAGTGGACTGAGTGGACTGGGTGGACCGGGTGGGCTCCCGGGTCTGTCCACCGTGTCCACCTCGTCCACCTCGTCCACCAGCACGTTCCCGGTCGTGCGCTTCCCTCACCCACTGAGCCACGTCGTCCACCGAGACCGGGCGCCGGTCGATCAGCTCTTGCCGGCGAGGGTCCTTCCGTTCCCAGCGGGCCAGGCCCCGGTGCCGAAGGAAGTCCTCGTAGTCCAGGCGCAGCTCCTCCAGGCTGGCGCGGGCGACGCTCGTGAGCTTGAGCTCGGTCTTCTTCGAGGTCCCCGATGCAGCGCTCCCCTCGGCGATGTTCTGCACGCCCGACCGCGCGGCCTGGACCATCTGGTCACGGGTTCGGCTGCGCCGGTCGATGTACCGATCACAGAACCGCACTGTCACGTCGTATACGAGTTGTGCGACCTGGAAGCTCTTGAGCCTGCGGTAGCCGCCGTGCTTCTTGATCACCGCTTCCCGCATGCGCTGCCTCCTGTCTCCTGATCTGTTATCGGCAAGCGGACAGGAGGTGTTTCGTGATCGCCCACAAGCGTTGGCGGTGATCTCCGGGTAGGTGGACAGAGTGGACTGAGTGGACTGGGTGGACACTCGAGCTTGTCCACCTCGTCTACCTCGTCCACTTCGTCCACCTCTGGCCAGAGCACTACCCCCGGGGCCACGGCATGGGGCTACTCGTCGGGGCGCCCCAGCGTGGTGCGGGGATCTCACTCGCAGACGTTGCCTATGCCGTCACCGTCGGAGTCGGCCTGGTCGGCGTTCGGAGTCATCGGGCAGTTGTCGTCGCAGTCCACACGCGTCCCGCTCCGGCACCTCGCGTCGCCCATCAACCCGGACTCGTCGCCGTCATCGTGTATCCCATCTCCGTCCTCGTCTGCGCCGATGGGCAAGGCGTGGACCTGGTCGAACCAGAAGAAGGCAGGAAAGCCAGCGCACGCAGCACTCAAGCCCCACAGGTGAATCCGCACTGGCCCGGAGTACCCTTCTTCATCTGAAACATACTCGATGCCATCTATGGAGAAGTACCACCTGCCACCGATCCTCGTGAATGTCACGGTGTGATATCCACCACAGAACTTCGAAGGAGTGCTCCATAGAGTTTCTGAAACACCACCCATCATCGACCCAATAAAAGTTGGGTTTCCAGCACCAGCAGAACACCCAAAGTCGTGATAGTAGACAATATACTCGGAATCTGGAGGAAAAGCATCACCACCGAGCCCATCTTCTGGACCACGAAGACCAGCATCCTCATCGACAAGTACTACTTGTACTGCCGCAAATCCTCCACTCGCGTGGTTACATCTCGTCTCATGAGTCGCTCGATAGCGTACCCCGAGTCTGAAGTCCCCACAGAAGACTCGAGAAGTCCTTGCATTGAAATTCCACTGAGGAGATACACCACTGTTGTATTCGACCACATACAGATTACCATCCGAAATCGACCATCCGCTCGCTCCGTCCCCGAACCGACCTTCCCAGGTATCCGCGAACGCCGGGTCGTCGACGCCGGTGTAGGAGTCGAAGTTCTCGACAAACCGTTCCTCGCAGGGGAGCGGCGGAGGTTCCGTACACACCGGCATGAGCTCGCAGTCCGGGTCCTCGCAGTCCACCAACCCGTCGCCGTCGTCGTCGATAATGTCGTCGCAGATGTTCTCAGTGGAGCACGCATCACCGATGAAGGCGAGGCCAATGCCAGAACTCGTAGCGTTTGCGCCCGTATAGTAGAGCCAACGATTGCCTCCGACTTCAACCACGTTTGAAGAGTAGACGTCGTTCGACTCCCATGAACCAGGTTCTCCCAGAGGTATCAGAGGCTCAGAACTCGCCGTAGTCCAAGTGAGGCCGTCGTCATCAACCGACGTTAGGAGACCGATCTGGCCGGAACCGAAGCCACAGCCCGGAAACCCAGAATAGTACAGGCCTTGCCCACTCCCTATTTCATGCTGAAAAAGGCCCCGAGCAAAAACTATTCCATCGTCCCATCTTCCTACTTCTACAGGTCGAGTGAGATTAGTTGCACCCACGAACCTGAATATTACACCATCATCACTTGATATAACGATGTTTTCATTATCACAAAACGACCCGATTTGATGTATGTATAAACGAACAGTATCACCAACTACAATTCCATCATTTACATTCAAAGACCAGTCCATCGTTCCGAATTCACCCTCAGTGATTATCGGATTGCTAGGATGACGTTCCCAGGCAATTCCGTCGTCTGAAGTAGCAAGGCCTACATCCTGTCCACTACCTGAAGCATCCCGCATCCCCGTGTAGTACATGAAGTATTGTCCTTCAAACTGAAGAACAACAGGAATCCAGACCCGTTCAGATTCCCAACCAGGCGCTCTAGCGAGTACTGGAGTATCACCAGTGATGATCCAGTCAACTCCGTTTTCCGATGTTGCTCTCCAGATTTCATCATTCCTCACAAACCAAATGATGAATTCATCACCGTTATAGAGAACCCAGGGGAATGAACTATTTTCGATAACAGGATTATTGTCATACCTGCAAACTGTTGTCAGACAATCGATATCATCACAGGAACCAGGCTCTGCATCATCGCCATCTCCATCGGAGTCGACTTCCTCGTCTGCGTCCACCTCGACATCAGCGTCGTGGTCCGCGTCGGCATCGGTCTCGACATCGCCATCGCCATCGACATCGACATCGCCATCGACATCGACATCGGCATCACCGTCAGCGTCGATGTCGCCATCGACATCGCCATCGACATCGACATCGTTGTCGCCATCGACATCGCCGTCGCCATCGCCATCGACATCGGAATCGCCATCGCCGTCGGCGTCACCATCCGAATCGCCATCGGCGTCGCCATCGACATCGGAATCGCCATCAGCGTCGCCGTCGGTCTCGTCGGGCACGCAGGTGCCGTCGCTGCAGTGGAAGCCCGGTGCGCAGAAGTCGTCGTCCGGCGAGCACTCGGTGCGGTTGCCCACGACCAGCGAGCAACCGCCCGAGAAGGCCAGGGCGAGCAACGAAAGCGCAGCGGCGAAACATACAGCGACTTTGGTGGACGATGTGGACGAGGTGGACGAGGTGGACGAAGTGGACCAATGCGTCTGGCTCGTGTCCACTGGGTCCACACAGTCCACTCTGTCCACCAATGGCAGCTCAGCGGAGCAGCGAGCCGTGGAAAGCCGTGTTCGTTTCATGGCGACCCCCAGGCCCCGAGCCGGAGCATCACTCCACCGTTGCCCATCGGAAGGAGCGCGAGCCGTCGCGCGGTCGACGCCTCACCCGATCGCGACCGCCTGGCCACGAGGAGCCAGATCAGGCCGGCCACGGCCGCGGCCGCTCCGACCGCGACGAGCACGTCGCCCGCGACCGCGATGTTCGTCGCGCCGTCGCGCCAGTCCTCGTACTCGTCCTGTGTCGAGAAGGGGTCGTCGGCGCCGTGGCCGGTGCTCGAGCGCGAGTAGGCCACGATGTCCAGGACTCCGCCGGTGACGAGCAGCGCGAGCCCCGATCCCAGGACGGCCCACGGCCCCGCGAGGTTTCCACCACCACCACCTCCTCCACCTCCTCCAGCCGTGAGCTCCTGCCTGATGCCCTCGGCGCGCGTTCGGGACTCGGCCGGCAGGTCGGGCTCGGCCAGATACCGGTCGATGTACCCGCGCGCCCGCCCGTTCTCACCGAGCTGCTGATGGCAACGGGCGAGGTTCATCAGGTTCGCGCGGCTGTGGACGAGCGACTCGGCCTGCTCGAACTCTCCGGCCGCCTCGCGATAGCTCCCCGCCTGGAAGAGCTGGATCCCGCGCTGGTGGTGCGCCTCGGCCTGCGCCATCGCGTCGCCCTCCTGAGCCTGTGCCGGCCCGGACAACGACAGCGCGAGGGCCAGGGCCTCACACGTGATGATGATGCGAGCGACCTGGGTCACTTCGACCTCCTTCTCCCTGCTCACAGCTCCTGCCCATAGGTCGGCGGCCGGCTCGTCGGAACCTCGTGGCCGTACGACGGGGGGCGAGGCGGGGTGTACGGCTGAGGCCGCGGGGGCTGCGCGCGCGGGGGATCGCGGCGGTGCGAACGCTCTGGCTCGGGTTGCGCCTCGGCAGGTTGCGCCACGGGGGGCGGGGTCTGGACCTGCGGCTCGACCGGCGCGGGCGCCGGGCTCGCGGCGACCACGGGTGGTGCTGGCTGGGACGGATGCCTCGACTCGTCCCGGTCGCGCCGGTGCTCGGCCGGCTGCGGTGTGGGAGGAGTTGGAACGGGGGTCGTGATCACGGGGAGAGCCGCTGGTTGCACGACCGGCTGAGGAGCCGGGGTGGCAGCAGGTCGCGCCACGCTCGCGGCCGGAACGGGCGGCGCGGGAGGGCGCGCGGTGGCGGGCGACTCGTCGGCGCGGACCGAGTTCCACACGAGCGCGGCCACGCCGCCGCCGATCCCGAGCACGGCGACCACGGCCAGGGTCAGGAGCACGGCGAGCCAGACCGGGCGGCGGCGATCGCGGGTCGTGTCGTCGTCGCCCAGGGTCGACAGGCTCGCGGGCTGCGGTTGCGGGGGCTGGGGTTTGGCCGCCACGGCGTCGGAGAAGGACTCGCCGTCGAGCATCGTGTCCATCTCGGCCGCGGAATGCCGCGAGCTCGCCCGAGCGTGGTACTCGAGCAACCCGAGGTCGGTGTCGCCGAGGAAGGGCCGCAGGTCGTCCAGCATCGCCGCGGCCGTGGGGTAGCGCGTGTCCAGGTCCTTGCGGATGGCCCTCATCACGACCTTCTCGAGCGCTTCCGGGACGCCGGGGTTCAGCACGCCGGGCTCGGCGGGATCGCGGTCCGAGATGATCTGGGCCATCACCTGGTTGTAGTTCTCGCCCTCGAACGGGTACCGGCCGGTGAGGCATTTGTAGAGGATCACTCCCACGGCCCAGATGTCCGAGCGGCGGTCGACCTTGTCCTTCAACCCCAGGGCCTGCTCGGGGCTCATGAAGTAGGGCGTGCCGAGCACCGTGCCCGTCCGGGTGAGGGTGTTCTGCTTGCGGTCCGCGCTCTCCTCGGACACGCGGGCGATGCCGAAGTCGAGGAGCTTGACCTTCGGTCGGTTGGAGCCCGTCTCCACCAGGAAGACGTTGTCGGGCTTGAGGTCGCGGTGCACGATGCCGGCCTCGTGCACGGCCGAGAGAGCCGAGAGCACGCTGCATGTGACGAACACCGAGAACTGCACATCCTGCGGCGCGCTGATGCCGGTGGCGTCGTCTTCCTTCAACGCGTCGGTGAGGCTCTGCCCCTTGAGCAGCTCCATGATGATGTACGGGGCGCCGTCGGGAGCCGTGCCGAGGTCATAGATATCGATGATGCCGTCGTGGCCGATCGCGGTCGCGGCCTCGGGCTGCCGGACGAGCTTGAACTGACCGACGATGTCTCCGACCAGGATGCTGCGCACGTTGCGGCTGAAGTCCTCGAGCCGGACGAGCTTGAACTGACCGACGATGTCTCCGACCGCTGGCAGGCCCGTGCCCTGGTATCAGGAGCCGGACGAGTTTCATCCAGGAATGTTCGAGGTGTCAAGCCAGCGGACGTGACCGATCCGACTCGACGACCCTACTTTCGCTTGACGAAGCTCCCCGCCGCCGTGTAGGTTGCTGGCCCTTGCGGGTCCTTAAGTATTTTATTGAATAAACACGTCACCCGACCGGGTGACCACAACCCGCCGGGAGGAGTGGGGACCATGACGACGAAGATAGCAATCAACGGATATGGCCGGATCGGTCGGTGCTTCCATCGCATCCTGATGGCGCGTGGAGGTAATGAGTTCGAGCTGGTCGCGATCAACGACCTCACCGACGCCACCACGCTGGCGCACCTGCTGAAGTACGACTCCATCCACGGCAGACTTCGGGGCGTCGAGGTCGGAGTCGACGGCGACAAGCTCGTCGTGAACGGCAAAGCGATCCCGGTGATCTCGGAGCGCGATCCGGTAAAACTGCCATGGGAGAAGATGGGCGTGCGGATGGTGCTCGAGGCCACGGGCCTCTTCACCAGCGAGGAGAAGGCCGGCGCCCACCTGAAGGCAGGCGCGAAGAAGGTCATTCTCTCGGCTCCAGCCAAGGGCGGTTCGGTCCCCACTTTCGTGATCGGCGTCAACCACGAGACCTACGACCCTGCGAAGCACCATGTGATGTCCAACGCGTCGTGCACGACGAACTGCCTCGCGCCCGTGGCCAAGGTGCTCGACGACCTGGCCAAGATCAAATATGGCCAAATGCTCACGATCCACTCGTACACCAATGACCAGCGCATCCTCGACCTCCCCCACAAGGACCTGCGGCGCGCCCGCGCGGCGAGCCTCTCGATGATCCCCACGACGACCGGCGCGGCCCGCGCCGTCGGCCTCGTGCTGCCGCACCTCAAGGGCAAGCTCGACGGGTTCGCGATCCGGGTCCCCACGCCGAACGTGTCGGTCGTGGAGCTCGTGGCCCAGGTCGAGAAGGAGGTCACGGCCGAGCAGGTCAACGCAGCGTTCAAGGCCGCCTCGGAGGGCGCGTTCAAGGGCATCCTGGCCTACACCGAGGAGCCGATCGTCAGCAGCGACCTCAACGGGACCTCGGTCTCGGCGACCTTCGACGCTCCGTTGACCCTGGTCATGGCGGGCAGCCAGGTGAAGGTCTGCGCCTGGTACGACAACGAGTGGGGCTACTCGACCCGGCTCGTGGACCTGTTCGCCTACGTGAACGGCAAGGGTTGATCGCGCGGCCTCACGCGATCGAGAAAGGTGAGGGCTCATGAAGGACCTGGACAAGATCCCGGGGATCGAGGACCTCGAGGTGCAGGGCCGGCGCGTCTTCGTCAGGGTGGACTTCAACGTCCCCCTGACCCCCGACGGCGCGGTGGCCGACGACACCCGGATCCAGGCGTCGCTCCCCACCATCCAGGCCCTGCGCGATCGCGGGGCCAGGCTGATCCTGGCCAGCCACCTCGGCCGTCCGAAGAAGGGGCCCAACCCGAAGCTGAGCCTGGAGCCCGTGGGCCTGAAGCTGGCCGAGATCCTCGGCATCGACGTGGTCCTGACCGACGACTGCGTCGGCGACGGCGCGCGGAAGGTGGCGCTCGACCTGCGGGACGGGCGTGTCGCCCTCCTGGAGAACCTGCGGTTCCACGCCGAGGAAGAGAAGAACGACGAGGCCTTCGCCAGGCAGCTCGCCGCGCTCGCCGAGGTCTATGTCAACGACGCCTTCGGCACGGCGCACCGGGCCCACGCCTCGACCGCGGGCGTGCCGTCCATCCTGCGCGAGCGGGGCGCCGGCCTGCTCATGATGCAGGAGCTCCGGTCCCTCGGGAAGCTGCTCGGCGAGGTGGACCGCCCGTTTCTCGCGATCCTGGGCGGCGCCAAGGTCTCGGACAAGATCGCCGTCATCGAGAGCCTGATGAGCAAGGTCGATGTCCTGCTCATCGGCGGCGCCATGGCCAACACGTTCCTCGCCGCGCAGGGTCACGCCATGGCCTCGTCGCTCGTCGAGGCCGACAAGGCGGCCGTGGCCCGCGACCTGTTGCGTCAGGCGGAGCAGCGCGGCGTCCGGCTCGTGCTGCCGGAGGACCTCGTGGTCGCGCCGTCCCTCGACGCGTCCGCCGGGACCGCCATCGCGGGGCTCGACGTGCCCGAGGGATCGATGGCCCTCGACATCGGGACGCGCACCCGCGAGCTCTACGCCGGCCAGATCACGAAGGCGCGGACCATCTTCTGGAACGGCCCCATGGGCGTGTTCGAGAAGGAACCGTTCGCCGAGGGGACCCTCGCCGTGTGCACCGCGGTCGCCAGCTCCACGGCGTTCTCGGTGGTGGGCGGCGGCGACTCGGTCGCGGCCGTGAACCGCACCGGCCTGGAGTCCAGGTTCAGCCACATCTCGACCGGCGGCGGCGCCTCGCTCGAGATGATCGAGGGGCGCGAGCTGCCGGGCGTGACGGCGTTGATCGGGGGGTGAGGACACGATGCGAAGGCCGTTGATCGCTGGCAACTGGAAGATGCACTGCACACGCGTGGAGGCGTCCGCGTTGCTCGACGCGATCGCCGGCAAGGTCGGGACCAACCCGCCGGCCGACGTCGCGGTGGCGCCGCCGTTCACGGCCATCGCGGCCGTGGCCGAGGCCGCCCGGGCGACGCCCATCGCGGTCGGAGCCCAGAACTGTCACTTCGAGGGTAAAGGGGCCTTCACCGGCGAGGTGTCGCTCGCCATGCTCACGGACGTCGGCGCTTCGTTCGTCATCGTGGGCCACAGCGAGCGCCGTCACGTGTTCGGCGAGACCGACGACCTCGTCCACCGGAAGGTCGACGCCGTGCTCAAGGCCGGGCTCATGCCGATCCTCTGCGTGGGCGAGCAGCTCTCCGAGCGAGACGCGGGGCAGACCCTCACGGTCGTCGAGCGACAGCTCGCCACGGCTTTCGAGGGCATGGGCGCGGAGCAAATGCTCCGCACCGTGATCGCATACGAGCCGGTCTGGGCCATCGGGACGGGCCGCACCGCGACGCCGGACCAGGCTCAGGAGGTCCACGGGTTCATCCGGAGATGGCTCCGCCAGAAGTGCGGAGACGTCTCCGATAGGATACGGATACAGTACGGCGGCAGCGTGACCGCCAGCAACGCCAGGGAGCTCCTGGCCCAGCCCGACATCGACGGGGCGCTCGTCGGCGGCGCCTCGCTCAAGGCTGATTCCTTCGCGGCCATCGTGGCCGCCGCCGAGTAGCAGGAACGAACATGGGCATCTGGTACACCCTACTGGCCATCTTGCAGGTGATCGTCTGCCTCTTCCTGATCGTCGTTGTGCTGTTGCAGCAGGGCAAGGGCGGAGGCATGGGCGTGGCGTTTGGCGGCGGCGCGAGCGGCTCCGTCTTCGGAGCCCGCGGCGCCGGGTCCTTCCTGGGCCGCATGACCGCAATCAGCGCGTCCGTCTTCTTCATCAACAGCATGGTCCTCGCGTACATGTCGTCCTCCTCCCGGGGGCTCTACCAGGACCGGGGCGAGCAGCAGGCCGAGCGTGACGACGCAACGCGACCCGCGCTCGCGGCCGATGCAGCCATCGCCGACGCTGGGGGCGACGCGGCCGCGGCTCCGGAGACGGGTGCTGCGCCTCAGGGCGATGCTGCCCAACCTGGCGACGGCGCGCCTGGAGATGCGGCGCCTGGCGACGCCGAGCCTGGAGATGCGGCGCCTGGAGACGCGGAGCCTGGAGACGGCGCGCCTGCCGAGGCCGCCACGGGAGACGGTGGAGCCGAGTCCGCGACCGCAGGAGAGACCGGTCCGGCTGCCGCGGCTCCGTCGGAGGCTCCACCGAGGCCCGCGCCGGCTGCCGCGGCTCCAGCCCCGGCGCCCCGCCCCGGGAAGGCTCCGCCGAGGCCCGCGCCGGCCGCCGCGGCTCCAGCCGCTGAGCCCGCCGCGCCTCCGGCCGCGCCACCTCCGGCCGAGGCCACTCCTGCCGGGGAGTAGATCGGTTCTACTCCTCTTCCTTCATCCAGGCTGGTTTCACGTCGACCACGGTCGCAGGGGCAGCGAGGCCGCCGGGGCTCTCGTCCACTTGGCCGAGGTCGATGTCGAGGCTCGACCACTCGACCGGGACCTCGTCGGCGTCGTCGGGGGGCGCCACTGCGGCCAACGATGGTCGAGTCGCACCACGGCTGAGCTGCTGGTCCGTCATGTCGGCCCGGAGCTCGTCCTCGCTCTCCAGCACGTCCGAGAAGGCGCCCGCGAGGGACCGGGCGATCTCGTCGGGTGGCATCGTGCCCCCCAGCTCCGCAAGCGCGCGCTCCAGCGCGGTCCCCATGGCGAGGGCCGACGGCCAGCGATCATCGACGTTCCGCCGGAGGGCCTCGAGCACCGCGTCGTCGAGCGCAGGCGGGATGCCCGTGACGAGAGACGAGGGCGGTGGGATGGGGTCGTAGATGACGGCCTGCATGGTCCCGACGGTGGTCGCCCTGTTGAACAGGCGGTGGTTGGTCAGGAGCTCCCAGAGCACGACGCCGAGCCCGAAGATGTCCGCCCTCCGGTCTGGCGTGGCCCCCATGACGTACTCCGGCGCGGTGTAGGCCATCTTGCCCTTGACGCTCTGAGCCAGGGTCCTGTGTCGCTGGCCCACGGCCTTGGCTACGCCGAAATCGAGCACCCTGATCTTCCCCTGTCTGTCCACCATCAGGTTCTGGGGGCTGATGTCGCGGTGGATCAACTGGAGCGGCGTGCCCCACTCGTCGGAGAGGTCGTGGGCGAAGTGCAGCCCGTCACAGGCCGCGGCGATCAACGAGACGACGAGTCGGGGATCGAGCAGTCGGCCGCGTTCTTGTGCCCAGTCCCACAAGTCGCGGAGGCTCGGCCCGTCGATGAACTCCAGGACCAGGAACGGCTCACCGTCGATGATGCCGGCCTCGACGAGCTCCACGATGTTCGGGTGGCGCAGCAGCCGAGCGATGCGCATCTCGTCGGCGAACATGGCGATCCGGTCCGGGTCGTCGAGCGAGGAGACCTGGAGCGTCTTGATGGCCACGAGCCGAGGCGGCTCGGTCCTGGTCTTGGCGAGGTAGACCTGCGCCATGCCGCCGCGCGCGAAGAGACACACCGGAACGTATCCCTCGATCTTATAGACGATGCCGTGCTGTGGAATGGATCGCGCGCCCTGCATCACCCTATTCTATCCGTGTGAAGCTCGGACTGCGCAAGGGCGATGGAGCCCTCCTCGTCGGGGTGCTGGCAGGGATTGCTCTCACTCGCGCGGCCTGGGAGCCCGCGGCCTGGGTCGGAGCCGCGCTGGTCGTGTTCTGTTGTGCGACCTCTGGCCATGTCTGGCGCCGTCTCGCCGCGTTGGACGGTGTGACGCGCGTGCTGCCGCCGGTCCTGGTCTGTCTGCTCGTGGTCTGGGTGATGCGCGACCTCGTCTGGGGCGGCGTGCCGCTCTCCCGCGATCACCCGGTGCACTTCTACAAGACCTGGATGCTCGTGCACGACCTGCTCCCGAGCGGACGCCTGTGGGGCTGGACCGACCGGTGGTACGCGGGTCTCCCGCTCAACGAGGTCTACCCCGTGCTCCCGTATCTCTGGAGCGCCGGGGCGCACATCCTGACGTTCGGACTGGTGGACCTCGAGACCTCGTACGGCCTCGGTCAGCTCGCGCTCTGGATGCTCCTGTGCCTGGTCTCCTACGCGTGGGGATCTCGACTCGGCGGGCCGATCGCCGGCATCGCGGCAGCGCTCTTCGTGCTGCTCGACCCCGGGGCCTGCCGAGGCGGAGGCCGCGAGGGCGGCTGGGTGTACCTGTTCCAGTTCGGCGTGTGGCCCCAGGCTCTCGCCGTGACCCTGGCGCTGGCCTCGGGGCTCGCGGCGCTGCGAGTCGTGCGGGGCGGGAGCCGGCGCTGGGTCGCGGCCGCGTCGGTGCTCGGCTGCGGCGCGCTGCTCGCGCATCCGATGGGTCTCGTGCCGCTCGTGGGTATCCACCTGGCAACGTGGGTCGGCGTGCGGCTCGAGGCCGGCGACGGCGTGGACAGCCCCCGCATCTGGCGCCTGGTGGGATCACTCGTCCTGGCCGCGGCGCTCTCGGCCTGCTGGACCGTGGTGTTCCTGGCGAACCAGGCCTACGTCCGGGCCAGCGCGTCCACCTGGCGCGACCTCGACGACCTCGGCCGGTCGCTCCTGCGCGGCGAGCTCTTCCTCGACGGCTGGGCCGTGCCCGGCGTGCTCGGTCTCGTCGGGGCCGTGGTGCTCGCCAGGCGGCGGCGGGCCGAGGACATCGCCGTGCTCGGCCTCGTCCTCGCGTCGGTCACTCTGGCCTCGCCCCACATCTGGGCCACGCTGCTCGGCGATCCTCTGCCGGGGGTGCTCGCGTCGGTCCAGTACGACCGTCTGGTCATCCATGCGAAGCCGCTGTTTTTCGTGATGGCCGGTGTGGGGGTGAGCGCGATCGCGCGGCAGATCTGGGGCCCTCACCCCGGCCCTCTCCCGGGGGGAGAGGGAGGATCGAGCTGGCGGCGGCACGTCGCGGTGGGTCTGCTCTGCCTGTTCCTCGGGCCGCTCGCGCTCTGGGCCGGCCGCGGCGGGCTCGCCGTCCTGCCCGAGGTCGGTCAGATCCCCACAGTCGAGCGGATGCCCGAGGCGCGCGATCTCGATCGGCTGTCGAGCTGGCTCGCGGCGCGGGCCGCGGATCATCGGGGGACGCCGCTCCGCGTCGCGCTCCGGCACGGGCCGGGTGAGCGCCGCGTGCTCGAGGAGCTGTTCCTCGTGGCGGCCCGGGCCGGTGTCTCGATCCACCACCTGAGCGGAACGCCGGCCGATCCGTTCACGTACCGTTCATACGACGACAGCCCCTCGGAGCTGCGGGCCCTGGGCGTGCGATACCTCGTCAGCCGCGGCCCGTTCGAGCGGAGCGACCTGCGCCGGGTCGAGACGTTCGGCCCGTGGGACGTCATGGAGGTCGCCGGCCCGGCCGAGGCTCGGGTCACGCTCGAGGGACCGGGCCGGATCGGGATCGCCCGCTTCGAGGACGAGCTCGTCCGGGTCGTGCTCCACGGAGTGTCCGAGGAGTCGGCCCTCGTGATCCACCGCTCGCCCCACCGGCGCTGGCGGGCCGCGATCGACGGCGAGCCGGCCGCGATCGACGCGCTCCCGCGCGGCTCCGGGGCCACCTTCATGCGCGTCACCGGGCTCCACGACGGCACGCTGGAGCTGCGCTACACGAGGCTCCCCGCTGACGTGCTCGGGCTGGTCGTGAGCCTGCTCGCGTTCCTCGTGGTCGTTGCGCTGGCGCCGCCGGTGCGGTTGACCCCGGCTCCGCTCGAGCGGCTCTTCCAGCGGATCGCCGAGGTCCGGCCCGGACGGAGGGCACAGCTCGCGGTCGAGGTCGCGGCCGGGGTCGTGGCGATCGCGGGGATCGCAGCCGTGTTGTGGGGCGCGCCACATGAGCGACCGGGCCGGAGCCTGATCGACGAGCTGGAGCGCGCCCGGTTCACGGCGGAGCCCGCGCCGCCGTGCCGGACCGAGGGAATCTGCCGTGTCGCCGAGGTCCCGCCCGTGCGGGTCCTGCGTGCTCGTGTGGGCCGCGTCGCGCCCTGTCTCCGCATCACGGCGCCGACGGCGGGCCGCTTCCGCCTCGTGTTTCCGGCCGGGCCGGCCGGCCGGTCGATCCGCGGCTCCTGGTACTGGACCGGAGGCCCACGTGCTGAGCTCGAGGTGAGGCCGACGCCGTTGCATGTCGCCGCACCCTCGGTCTCGGTCCGCGTCGGCTCACGCGAGGACGTGCTCGCTCCTGGACGCGCGGGCCAGTGGCGCGACGTCTCGCTCGCTGGTCCCACCGCGTCGGACGAGGTCGAGCTGGACCTGCGATCCGCCTCGCCCGGCCGGGTGGATGCGTGCTTCCGGCTCGAAGTGCAGTAGGTGTGCGCCATTCGACGAGTTCCGTGGCAGAGGAATGCGTTGCGTCTCTCCGGTCGAGGTGTTATCGGGATGCGCTTCGTGGAGGTTCGTGCATGATGAGATCTCATTCACCGAGGAAGCTCGCGTGGGCGGTCGCCGCCACCGTGCTGTGGACCGCGGCCCCGGCCGCGGGCGAGGACGCGCTGTCCATCCCCGTCCAGCGGTCCACGCTCGGCAACGGGTTGCGGATCGTGT
>Ga0233425_10003751_pt1 | contig 26849 bp, 20 predicted proteins | sample Watercolumn_Towu_2_FD_181712 | JGI IMG/M metagenome (GOLD analysis project Ga0233425, IMG submission 181712) | Freshwater microbial communities from Lake Towuti, South Sulawesi, Indonesia - Watercolumn_Towuti2014_140_MG | ecosystem: Environmental > Aquatic > Freshwater > Lake | place...
ACTATACCAGACACGGCAGAAATTCGATGCTTTGTTCTTCTATCATCATCTCCCCAGCTTTTCTATGAACCCCTTATCCTCATTTCAACTTTTTTACGAAAGAACCAAATAAAAAGGGCCCCGAAAGATCGGGACCCTTTGACGATGAAGTCTGATCAGCAGATCAGAAGCGGTAGGTCAGGCCGAAATCTATGCTGTCCTCTGAAAGCGAAGACTTTACTGTTACAGGTGTACCGAATGCAGTTCCTGTCTCGCTCATGCTTTTCCTGAAGGCATGCGTATATCCGAGATCTACAGACCAGCTCTTGTTGATCCTGTATCCCAAGCCTGCAGTCACATGCGTCTCGACAAGAGCAGGGAATCCGGTCACCCTGAGGACCTCATACATATAACGAAGGACATCCTTGCCCTGCACATTCTTTGTGCCGCCAAATGCATCCCATCCATCGAAATCCTTCACTGGATTCTTTCCGTGGTTTACGCCTGCACGGAGTGCCAGGGAAGGTGTAGGCCTGTACTGGGTGCCGAGGCTGAAGACCCACTGGTCTCTCCATCCGAAGTCGCTGTACCCTTCAGCATTTGACCAGTTTATCCACTTGGCGTTAGCCTCGATGAGAAGGACCTTATCGATGGGTTCATAAGCGACTCCGAATCCGAGCGTCTGGGGGCTTTCGAGAGTGAGGTCATCGTTGAATCCGTCCATATCAAGGTCGGCAACATCATGGTGCGTTATCCTCTGGGGTGAGACATATACAATACCGAACGAAACAGGGCCTGTCTTGTATATAGCTCCAAGCTGGGCTCCGACACCAAAACCGGACCTCTTTTTATCTCCCAGGTCGAGAGAGCCGTAATCAATATGAAGAGCACCACCGATAGAGAGGTTCGGGGTGACCATATAGGCAAGGTTCGGGGCGATCTTCAGTATGGAAAGGTTTGTGTAGACATCGGGTGCACCGGGGGCGCCTCCGTTAAGATCAAGCTTATTGCGGTAATCCACTCCGAGGCCCGATACCCCATAGGCTGCGAAGCCGAACCTGAGCTGCTGTGTGATTGGAGTTGAAATTCCAAGGGCAGGAATGATGAAGAGGTTGGCATCGCTCGTCTCTTTTTCGTTCACTCCTAGGGCAGGGGCGGTTATTCGTGTCTTTGCCTTTGGAAGGAATACCGTGGTTGCAAGGTTTGCCTCGGAGCCGGGGCAGTATGGCCCGAAACACATGGCTGCGGGGTTTGCGAATACTGCGCTGATTGCATCCTGAGGTGCGGCTATTCCTACTCCGCCCATTGCTCTTGCAATAGGTCCGATGCTGATCAGATTGTCTCCGTTTGTAGCAGTTGAGACTGCAGCAGATGACAGGATGATCATTGCTGCGAAAAGCAGAACAAATACTCTTTTCATGAATCCCTCCCTTATCAAATTTTCATATATTTAACTATGGACCGGACATTTTGTCAAACAGCTTAAGGTGCAGAGGAGGCGGGAATTTTTTCTGTATATTATGGTATCTTATTAACAAAAACAAGGAGATAGACATGAAGGTAATTCTCAGGGATGATGTAAAAAATCTTGGCCGTATGGGAGAAATAGTCAATGTTTCTGACGGCTATGCCAGGAATTTTCTTTTTCCGAAAAAACTCGCTTCAGAGGCAAACGACAAGAACATAAAGGAGCTTGAGCATAACAGGAAGGTCATACTCGAAAAGGCAGCAAAGATCCACGATGCATCCAAAAACACTGCAGAGAAGCTCTCTGCCCTCAAACTTACGATAACAGCCAAGGCAGGTGAGGACCTGAAGCTCTTCGGAAGCGTAACCAATATGGACATAGCAGGCGCTCTTGCTGCCGAGGGGTTCGATATTGACAGGAAAAAGATCCATATTGAAGAGCCCATAAAACGCCTCGGGGAATACACTGTGCAGGTCAGGGTGCATCCCGAGGTCACTGCGCAGATAGCAGTGAATGTCGTTGCTGAATGATCGAAGCAGACAGATCAAGAGACAGGATACCCCCGCAGAACTTAGAGGCTGAGCAGTCCGTCCTCGGCGCAATACTGCTCGATAATGAAGCGCTGAATGCCGCTGTAGAGCTCCTTGTCCCTGATGATTTTTACAGGGACGCCAACAGGAAGCTCTACAAGGCAATGACCGACATATATCTAAAGGGAGAACCTGTTGATATCATCACTCTTGCGGACCAGCTGAAGGTCCGCAATGAGCTTGATGCCATCGGGGGCATTGCCTACCTTTCTCAGCTGGCCTCGTTCGTTCCTACCTCAGCGAACATACGGTATCATTCAAAGATCGTAAAGGAGAAGGCGCTTGTAAGAGGCCTGCTCTCATCAGTGACAGATATTGCAAAGAGTGTATATGAGAGTGAGCTCGATGCTGATGAGCTTATAGATTATGCAGAAAAGACGATCTTCCAGCTGCATGACAAGAAGATAAAGACAGCCTTTTTCTCGATGAAGGAGCTGATCAGCGACAGTTTTGCGATCATTGAGCGGCTCTATGACAGGAAAGAGTCGATCACAGGAGTTTCTTCCGGCTTCAAGGACCTCGACGAGCTCACCACAGGTTTCCAGAAAGGCGATCTGATAATTATCGGCGGAAGGCCGGGCATGGGAAAGACCGCCTTCTGTCTGAATATTTCGCAGCATGTAGGTATAGATATGAAGGAGCCTGTTGCCATTTTCAGTCTCGAGATGGCAAAAGAGCAGCTTGTTCTAAGAATGCTCTGTTCAGAGGCAAAGATCGACTCAAACAAGGTGAGGAAGGGTTTCATCAATAAAAGAGAGGACTGGAACAGGCTGACGAGCGCTGCAGGCAAGCTTGCAGAGTCAATGATATTCATAGACGATTCATCAGGTCTCTCGGTCCTCGAAATGAGGGCAAAGGCCCGCAGGCTCAAGCAGCAGCACGGCCTGAGCCTGATAATCGTTGATTACCTTCAGCTGATGCGCGGAAGGGGCAAATTCGAGCGCAGGGAGCAGGAGATAGCCGAGATATCGAGGTCCCTGAAAGCGCTCGCAAAGGAGCTCGATGTCCCTGTCATTGCCCTGAGCCAGCTGAACCGCGGAGTAGAGACAAGGAGCGGCAACAAGAACCCCACACTTGCTGACCTGAGGGAGTCCGGCGCCATTGAGCAGGATGCTGATGTCATAATCTTCCTTTATCGTGACTCAAAGGAGGATTCTGACAATAAATCATCAGTTGTGGTTGATGTTGCAAAACAGAGAAATGGTCCTACTGACAGGATTAACCTGACTTTCCTTGCCCACTGCACAAGGTTTGTTGACACTGCTGATGCAGAGTATCACGAAGTAGAAGAGGCATTCTGAAATGCTCAGAAATCCTGCAGTGGCCGGCCAGTTCTACGCAGGAGACGGGCCGGGCCTGAAAGCGCAGGTTGAGCAGTATGTCAGCGTTAACAGGCCAAAGAAGGATGCGATCGGCATTATGGTCCCGCATGCAGGGCTTATATATTCCGGAGCTGTTGCAGGTTCAGTATATTCCTCGATAAACTTCCCGAAAACATTCATAATGCTGGGGCCAAACCATACAGGCCTCGGTTCATCAATTGCACTGATGGACGATGGTGAGTGGAAGATACCCGGAGCCGGCGTCAGGATCGACAGGAGACTGGCATCGAGGATACTTCAGGGCTCTGGCATTGCCCAGCGCGACAATAATGCCCATATGTTCGAGCATTCACTCGAGGTGCAGCTGCCATTCATATCGTATTTTTCGAAAGATACCGAGATAGTCCCGATATCCCTGATGCAGGCCTCATATGACCAGTGCTGTCTACTTGCCGAAGATATTGCAAAGGCTGTACAGAGCGTTGATTACAGGGTTGTTATACTTGCCAGTTCAGACATGAGCCACTATCTTCCAGACAGGGCCGCCCGACGCAAAGACGGAATGGCAATTGAGCGTATAACTGCCATGGACCATGCCGGTCTTTTCGAGACTGTCAGAAGGGAGAACATATCCATGTGCGGCATGCTCCCTGCCACTGTAATGCTTGCTGCATCCAGACTTCTCGGGGCTGATCATGCCGAGGTTGTAAAATATATGACATCAGGAGATGTCAGCGGAGATTATGATAAGGTTGTGGGTTATGCAGGTGTCATAGTCCATTAGCAGGTTTGTATGGACAAATTGTCCGTTAGTTGATAAATTTGGAATCGGAGAAATACAATGGCAGGCAATAGCGAAGAGGGCAGAAAATTCAAGAGGTATGATGTTGACAGCATTCACGGCAGGATGCTGGTCTCCTCTGATATCAATATACTGAACATCAGCATGGAGGGTGCCGCGATAGCCACAACACAGAGGCTGGTCATGGGAAGGGTTTATTCTCTGAAGCTGAGGTTCGAGGAACAGCTTCTGACCCTTAAGGGCAAGGTCGTCTGGTCAGTGCTGAGCCACTCAAGAAAATCATCATCAGGAGAGGTCCTCCCTGTATATAAGGCCGGAATAAGGTTCACAAATACCCTTACTGATGAGGCTGAACACCTGATCTCATATATCGAGAAGAACCGCTCGAACAGTATGGAACAGAGGGTCCTCGGAGTCAGGTTCAAGCTTTCAAAAAATGATCTTTCAAAGATAGACATCCCCTGCGAATATGAGATAAAGAGGATAAGCCAGTCCGGCATGCTGATAGAGACTGATACTGATTTCACCTGCGACTCCCTGCATGACATGGAGATCAATCTTGACGGTACGATGCTGAATGTTGTCGGCAGGATAGCAAATGTAGCCGAGGTCAGGCATGAGAACTCTGTAAGATTCGATATAGGCATAGAGTTCGTCAGCGTTGGCGAGGACGAGATGATTTCTCTGAGGTCATATATTGAGGCGAGGGAGTCCGGTTCCTGATCACGCAGCGTTTTGTATCTGTGTGATATGAGCGCCTTCCGTTTGATAATATTCTGCTGTTCGTGATACATTTTCTTATGAAAACCAAGGAATTCTGGTTTTTTCTCTTCTTCCTGGGCCTTCTACTGTTCAACTGGCCTTTTCTTGATATATTCAATATGGCTCTTCCACTATATTTTCTGATAGCATGGGGACTGTATATAGCTGTAGTGGGATTTGTTGCGAGCTTTTCTCTGAAGAAGGACAGAGACAGAGGTGTTTAAAGGCTGGGCTCTGTTTCTTCTTGTTCTTGGCTATCTGAGCATACTGTTTGCGATGGCCTATTTTGCCGAACGGCGTGAAAAAAGCGGCAAAAGCATTGTTTCCAATCCGTACATATACTCGCTTTCACTTGCAGTCTACTGCACCTCATGGACTTTTTACGGCAGTGTAGGCAAAGCAGCCATCTCAGGTTTTTCATTTCTGACCATCTATCTCGGGCCGACCCTTATTGCATCTCTCTGGGCCGTCATACTGAAAAAGATCATACGAATCGCAAAAGAAAACCGCATAACCACAATCTCAGACTTTATAGGTGCAAGATATGGGAATTCTCTTTTTCTTTCAGCTTTTGTCACAGTGGTGGCAATTATCGGGATCACTCCATATCTCGGACTGCAGATAAAATCGATTATCAAGACTTTTACAGTACTGGCTGGAGAAACGAAAGGCGGGGCTGAGGCAGGATGGTTCTTTACGCTGATACTCGGACTTTTTGCTGTAATTTTCGGCGCTCGCAGGCTTGATGCATCAGAAAGACATGAGGGGCTTGTTTTTGCCGTAGCTTTCGAATCTGTGATCAAGCTCATAGCTTTTTTGCTGGTTGGATATTTTGTCTCCTATTCTCTATTTAATGGTTTCGGAGATATATTCGACCGGATCAAGGCTTCGGAGTATGGAGACCTTCTCTTTCTTGGCGGAGGAACTCAGTTTAGTTACACCGAATGGGCGTCGCTAATGTTCCTCTCGATGATGGCCATCATGTTTCTGCCCCGACAGTTCCATGTTGCGGTTGTCGAGAATTCTGACATCAGGCATGTTTCAAGGGCCATGTGGCTCTTCCCTCTTTATCTGCTTCTTATCAATTTCTTTGTTATGCCATTGGCGTTCGGAGGACTGTTGCTTGGCGGCAGACAGGCTGATGCCGATCTTTTTGTTCTTACGATCCCGCTTGGTCAGGGGAATGCTGTAATTGCTCTTGTTGCTTTTCTCGGAGGCTTTGCTGCAGCTACCGGCATGGTTATTGTTGAATCTGTTGCTCTAAGCACAATGGTAATGAACAACCTGGTGATACCTGCAATTTACAGGTTTCATGACATGAAGGGATTCCCAGATATCATTTTAAACATTAAGAGAATAGTCATGTTCGGATGTGTTCTTCTGGGTTATGTTTTCGCTTTGTCAATTGGCGAGTTCTACTCTCTGGTTGACATAGGACTTAAATCGTTTGAGGCAATGACAATCTTTGCCCCTTCATTACTGATAGGTATTTACTGGAAGAAGGGCAACAAGAAGGGCGCCATTGCAGGCATTGCCGCAGGTTTCATAGTTTGGTTCTATACCCTGATCGTCCCGGCAATGCTGAAATCAGGAATTATTGACGAGCTCGGTTTCTTTTCAAGGATATTCAATTCCTCGATTCTGGATCCTCAGGCCCTTTTTGGACTTCGGGGACTTGACAAATGGAGTCATTCTCTCTTCTGGGGACTTTTCTTCAATCTATTTTTCTATATGGGAACCTCGATATTTACAGATCAGGACAGTGATGAAGAGCGCCAGGCCATGATATTTGTTGACTCTTATGCTCCCCAGGCATCCCTGGCACGTGCTGATTATACTCTTCATGAGATCGAGGGTGTTCTGGAGCAGTATCTGGGCAAGAGAGAGTCGAAAGAATTTATTGATGGTTTTCTTCTTAAGAACCAGTTGACACGTGATCAGCTGACACCGGTCGAACTGAGCAGACTGAGAGATGAGGCCTTGCGCATTCTGTCGGGGTCTTTAGGGTCAGCCATTGCGACAATAATACTTGAGGACAAACTGCTCATAACCGAAAAGGAAAGAGGTGATCTTTCCCACTCAATCAAGCAGATGACTGATACTCTTCGACTGTCACGAAAGGAGCTCGAAGAAGCGAACAGGAGCCTTGCATATCTGAAAGAATTCAGTGAGAACATTATTGAAAGCGCACCGGCTGGCATTGTTACTGTTGATTCCACAATGAATGTTACATACTGGAACAAGGAAATGTTCTCGATAACCGGAATTGCAAAGCAGAATGTCCAGAACCATGTGATATTTTCTCTTCTTCCCTGGCTCAGTCATGACATTTTTGAGGGCAACCGGCAAAGAGAGGTGCTTGTACAAACACCGCAACTGAGGTCTTTTAAAATCAATATAAACCCGTTTACTGATCCATCCGGAGGATTTGTCGTCATCTTTGAGGATATTACGGAGAAGAAAAAGATGGAGGAGCAGCTTGTTCAGGCACTCAAACTAGCCAGCATTGGAAAACTGACAGCAGGTATTTCTCATGAGATCGGCAATCCACTGGCATCAATTTCATCTCTGGTCCAGGAACTCAGGGCAATTCCAGTTGAGGCCTGCAGTGAAAAGAACTTTTTCAGCGATTCTCTTTCGACTATTAACAATCATATTGAAAGGATAGCCAGAATAGTTCGAAGTCTTGGCGATTTTGCCCGCCTTTCTTCAAAAGAAAAAATACCGAGCAGTCTTTCTGAAATACTTGAGCGGACTGTCGGACTTGTTCGTTATGACAAGCGCTTCAAGCAGATAGAACTTTCTGTTGATATTGATGAACTGCCTTTGGTCAGGGTCAATCCAGACCAGATCCAGCAGGTCTTTCTGAATCTCATGCTCAATGCCTTTGATGTTATGCCTGGCGGTGGAAAGCTTTCTATTTCCATGCATAAGAGCAAATGGTCAATTGATGTGAAGTTTGAAGATACCGGACCAGGAATCGATAATGCAATAATCGACAAAATCTTTGATCCCTTTTTTACCACCAAACCGCTTGGCAAGGGCACCGGTCTTGGGCTAAGTATATGTTATGGTATAATCAGAGAGCATAACGGAGAAATTTCTGTCTCCAACAGGGAATGCGGAGGAACTGTTTTTACTATCTCTTTTCCTGTTAATGATAAAAGCGAAGAAGGCATGCAAAGATAGGAATGGAGACGAATACAGCTCTGATAAGCGCAAAACATATACTTCTTTTGATTGGCCTTATGCTTGCTGCCGGAGCTGTCTGCGGCTATATATCCCAAAAAGTTAAGGTGCCTGATATTGTCATGTTCCTGCTTACCGGAATTCTGCTTGGTCCTCAGTACATCGGAGCTGTTGACGTCCAGGCGGACTCTGTCTTATATCAAATAGTGCTTATCTTTGGATCGTGTTATATACTGTTCGACGGGGGGGCGTCTCTGAGATTCATGGTGCTTAGAAAAGTCTGGATTACCATTGTTGCTATTGCAACTGTCGGTGTCCTGATCACTTGTGCTATCACAGGGCTTACCGCTTACTATGTATTCGATATCCCATTGATAGTTGCGCTTCTTCTGGGCGCAACTATCGCTTCCACAGATCCGGCGACTCTTGTCCCTATATTCAAGCAGATCAGGATCAGAGAGAGGGTATCACAGGCCATAATGTCAGAATCGGCATTCAATGATGCCATGGCCGCGGTAATTACATTTGCGATACTGGCAGTTGCGGCAGGGAAATCGGAGTTTTCTGTTCAGTCTTCCCTGTTTTTCCTGCTGAAGGAATCCATTGTCGGCATATTCACCGGCGCTGTGCTCGGATATGCTGCAGCCTGGCTTATCGCCCATGAAAAATATGCATTCCTTGCAGAGTACGCACCGGTTGTCACTCTTATGGCTGTTATCGGTGCATATCTCAGTGCTGACGGACTCCATTCGAGCGGGTTCATGGCGGTCTTTGCTTTCGGCATTGTCCTCGGCAACAAGGATGCTTTTGGTTTCAGGGTCGAGAACGGGGAAAACGAGAAGCTTGAGGAGTTCATCCTTACCACGTCTTTCATTATGAGAATGTTCATCTTCATCCTTCTCGGATCGCAAGTCAATTTTTCTCAAATGAGCAAGTATGTGGGGGGGGGCATTATTGTCGTAACCATATTCATGCTTGTGGCCAGACCTGTTACCGTATTCCTGTGTGCTCTGCCTGACCGAAGGGCAAAGTGGACCCTGAACGAACTGCTCTTTATGTGTTGGACCCGGGAGACCGGCGTAATACCAGCTGCGCTGGCCGGACTGCTGGCTGGCATGAAGGCACCCGGGGCAGAGCTGATATCTTCAGTCACGTTTATTGCCATTATGATGACCATTCTGATCCAGGCCACCACAACCAAGCTCCTTGCCGGAAGACTCGGACTGCTGGTCGAAGAGCAATGATTATGGCTGTCCGGCCAATGGATATTGATAATGGCTGACCGTCTGCTAATCGTTGAAGATGAGGAAACCCTCCGGGAATCACTCAAGAGGGTGTTCTCAAGGGAGGGTTACGATGTCGAGGTTACAGGAGATGCTGAATCTGCTGTCAAAATGCTTGATGACCGTCCCTTTGACCTTTTAATAACAGACATAATCCTTCCCGGTATGGACGGCATCGAGCTTCTGAGGCGATGCAGGGAGCAGAACCCTGACCAGTTGATAATTGTGATGACTGCCTTTGCGTCGATCGAGACTGCATTGGAGTCACTCAGGGGTGGGGCATATGATTATATTATCAAACCAATAATTCATGAAGAAATAAAACGGATCGCAAAGAATGCACTAAGAGAGAGGTCCCTGAGATCTGAGAATGTTATTCTGAGAAAACAGATCGAGGAGCGCTATGACTTCAGCCATATAGTAGGACAAAGTATAGCAATAAGGTCATTAATAGAGGAAGTAAAGAAGATCGCTGATTCCAGGAGCAATGTGCTGATCCTTGGTGAGACCGGAACAGGCAAGGAGTTGTTTGCACGTTCTATTCATTTCAGCAGTTCCAGAAAGAGCAAGCCTTTTATCCCGATAAATTGTTCCGCCATTCCTGAAAATCTTCTTGAATCTGAGCTGTTTGGTTACATGAAAGGGGCTTTTACAGGTGCCGTTTCCAACAAAAGAGGTCTTTTTGAAGAGGCAGACGGGGGGACAATTTTTCTTGACGAGATTGGCGAATTAACCCCTCAGTTGCAGTCTAAACTTCTACGTCTTATTGACGATCGGGAAATAAGACCACTTGGCAGCATCAAATCAAGAAAGGTTGATGTTCGTATCATATCCGCAACGAACAGGGATATATCGGCTTTTGTTCGCGATGGTGCTTTTCGTGAGGACCTTTACTACAGAATCAATGTAGTTTCACTTGTAATACCGCCACTGCGCGATCGAAGGGAGGATATTGCAGACCTTGCAGCTATGTTTCTTGATAAATATGCAGCTGACATCGGCAAAGATGTCAGGCATATCGATCAGGATGCCATGCACCTGCTAAGCCAGTATTCGTGGCCAGGCAATGTAAGAGAGTTACAGAACATTATCGAACGCGCAATTCTGATCACTGACAGTAATTTTGTGTTGCCGTCACATCTGCCTGAAATAATCAAATTGACCGGCTCGACTGACCTCCTCAATAAGGAGAAATTGCTATCGATTGAGGAATACACAAAGGAGTTTATTCAGAAATATCAAATTCATTATAATGAGCAGCAACTTGCAGAACTATTAGGGATTACAAGAAAGAGTCTTTGGGAGAAGAGGAAGCGATGGTCAATTACTCGTTAATGATTACCTTTTTGCTTCTCCATGCACCCCTATAGTCACATAGTCAGAACTCCGCTACCTTTAGTTACATTGGATTACTAATTGTAACAGTCTTAAACTATGTGATATTATTATTTAATTTTTAAGCTCCGCTGCATATATTACCAATAGTTACAATCCGGGTTGAGCCCTAAATTTTTAACTTTATGATTGTCCTGATTAATCCAAGATAAATATTTTTATATATCAAAGAGTTATCTTTGTAAATCGCTCTGTTTGCATTCGGCACAATATTTGCTTTTGAACATATATATGTTAGCCAATGATATTATATTTTTTCTAAAAAAAGTTGAGCCTTTTCGTTCACTTTCAGACCATATTATCAGGGAGATAGCAGACGAAGTCTCTGTTGAGGAGTATCCTGCAGGAACTGTAATTCTTAAGCAGAATGACCCTCCAAGTGAATTTTTAAGGCTGATAATGAAGGGAAATGTCAGCATCTCTCTAAGGAACAGAGCTGGCGATGATGTGGCAATAGGGTACAGGGGTGAGGGAGATAATTTTGGTCTGTGGTCAATAATTGATAAGGGTGTCCAAAAGACAACTGTCGCTGCGATAAGCAATACTGCCTGCCTGCTGATACCGGCAGCAGCTGTCCAGACCCTTCTTGATACAAATGCGGTATTTACTGAATTTTTTCTTAAATCTCATATAAAGAAGTATATGGACATTCCTTATGATTCAGTCCCTGGGCGGGATTCTTTTTATGGCGGTGCGGACAGGATTCTGTATTCAACCCGTATTGCTGAAATCGCCATAAAGGATGTAGTGACAATTGATATCGGATCTTCAATAAGAGATGCAGCCCGCAAGATGTCGATCAGCAGGGTGAGTTCAATAGTAATTGTTGACAATTCTCGGATACCTGCCGGTATTTTGACAGACGCAGATTTGAGAGATAAGGTCATAGCGCGAGGCAGAAGTTACGATGATCCTGTGGATTCTGTAATGAGTATGCCGATTGTGCGGGCAGATGCATCTGATTACTGCTTCGAAGCAGTCCTGAAAATGACAAGACACAATGTTCGGCATGTGCTCGTCATCAAGGAAGGCGAATTGAGAGGGGTTATGACCCTTGATGACCTCGTTAATCTGCAGGCCTCTCTGCCTATGTCTGTCCTCAGGGATATCGAGGATCAACCGGCTGTGGAGGGTCTTGTTCCAATTGCTGCAAGGATCAATCGTATTGCTGGCATGCTTATGCGTGAAGGTGCCGGAGCTGTAATGATCATGAGAATAATCTCGGAGCTTAATGACAGGCTGGTTAACAGGATAATTGAGATGGCAGAAAGGAAATTCGGCAGGCCTCCTGTCAGTTACTGCTGGGTAACATATGGGGCAGAGGGCAGAATGGAGCAGGCATTCAGGACAGACCACAGTAGCGGTATTATCTATTCTGATCCTGATAGCGCTGAACAGGAAGGGGAGGCGAGGCAGTATTTTGTCGATTTCGCTGCCTTTGTTGAGTACTCGCTCATCAAGTGCGGTTTCGTTAGAAATCCCCAGAATTTTACTTCAAGTAATGTTTTATGGTGTCAGCAGATTAGCATGTGGAAGCAATATTTTTCAGGCTGGATAGGCACCCCTAATGACGAGTCGTTATCTCAATACAGAATCATGTTCGATATCAGGCCGATCAGGGGTGATGAATCCCTTGTTCAGACATTGAGACATCATATTTTAGGGTTAATAAGGAATAGCGACGATTTTCTTTCTCTTATGGCAGCAAGCATATCTCGCAGGAAATTGTCTGGCAGCTTTATAAGGTCCCTCGCTGCAAAGGGAGGATTGGACCTGAAGGCAAGTGCCCTGACACCCCTCTCTGATGCTGCTCGACTGCTTGCTTTGGCTCTTTCACTGCCGGAAATCTCCACATCTGACCGTATTGCGTCAGTTAGGACAAAAGATCCCGCGGTCGCTCCTCAATGCAATGAGATGCTGCAGTCATTTGAGTTTCTTGCCAATCTTCATCTTCGTTCCCTGATAGATCAGTTTGATCAGGGAAGAGTTCCTGTGGATATCATCAATGCCGATAAACTGGGTGAGTCAGACAGAAACAGGATCAGGGAGTCACTTCAGGTTGTCCAGCGTATTCTTGCCGGGATACTGGACCACTATCGTTTCAGGAGCATAGGTGTATAGAATTGCATGTCCGAGACATTATTTTCACGAAAGGAGGATCAAATAAGAGCAGTGATTCATTGGCTTGTTTGTGACGTATGCAGTATTGCAGATATTCAAATAATTTTATTTAGGAGGTAACACTAATGGCAGTTGCAACAGAAGAAGTCGTCGCAAAAGCGCCGATAACACAAGAAGAAAAAATGGTCATCATGGCATCCTCGGTCGGGACCGTATTTGAGTGGTATGATTTTTATCTTTATGCGACACTCGCACCATTCTTTGCAGCGCTCTTTTTCCCGAAGGGCAATGAAACAGCAGCACTGCTCTCAGCCTTCGCCACTTACGCTGCGGGCTTTCTGATCCGCCCGTTTGGTGCGATCGTCTTCGGCCGTATCGGCGACCTGATCGGTCGAAAGTACACATTCCTTGTAACGATTGTCGTTATGGGTCTTGCGACATTTGCGGTCGGTCTGCTTCCCACGTTCGAAACATTGGGTTGGTTCGCTCCGATCATACTGGTCACGCTGCGTCTTCTCCAGGGTCTCGCCCTTGGCGGCGAGTACGGCGGTGCTGCAACATATGTCGCAGAGCACTCTGCTCACAACCGTCGCGGATACAACACAAGCTGGATCCAGACAACCGCAACACTCGGCTTCTTCCTCGCGCTCCTGGTTATTGGCAGTTGCCGCGTCTGGATCTCAAAAGAGGTCTTTGCACAGTGGGGCTGGAGAATTCCGTTCTGGGTCTCCATCATACTTCTTGGCTTCTCCATCTATATCCGGTTGAAGCTGAATGAATCACCGGTTTTTGCTAAGATGAAGGCTGAGGGCAAGGGCTCCAAGGCACCACTGACTGACAGCTTCCTCCGCTATCCGAACAATAAGTATGTTCTGCTCGCACTTGTCGGCGCAACCGCAGGCCAGGGTGTTGTATGGTATACAGGTCAGTTCTATGCACTCTTCTTCATGCAGATCACACTTAAGCTTGACTTCCTTACAACGTATATGTTGATTGGCGCATCCCTGCTGCTTGGGACCCCGTTCTTCATCTTCTTCGGCTGGCTTTCTGATAAGATCGGCAGACTGAAGATCATCCTCGCCGGATGTCTTATCGCTGCCGTTACATACTTCCCGATGTTTCAGGCATTGACTCACTACGTCAATCCTGCTCTTGAGAACTTCCAGAAGACAAACAAGATTTCGATCGCGACTGACCCGGCAACCCATAACTTCAACATGTTTGTCGGCCCATGGTCCAAGTTCAGCAAGGCTGACAAGGTGAGAGATTTCTTCACAAAACAGGGACTTAACTTTGAATCTGTTCCTCAGGTGCCTGGCAAGGAAGTAGTAGTAAAAATAAATGACTTCGTGATTGAAAACTGGGATGATCCGAACAAGAAGGTGACATGGGATGAGCTTGCCGCAATGGGCATAGCAAAACCGCAGCCAAAGATTGATCCTGCAACCGGGCAGCCTGCAATCGATCCAAAGACCGGCAAGCCTTTCCCTGAGCCGGATCCGAACAAATATTATGAGTCTACGACTGCGAAAAAGCTGGCGGAACTGGGACTCCCCAAGGAAGCTGACAAGAGCAAAATCAACTATCCTATGACTCTGCTCATTCTTTTCATCTTCCTGATTTATGTTACGATGGTGTATGGACCTATTGCCGCCTTCCTCGTCGAGCTTTTCCCGACAAGGATCAGGTACACTTCCATGTCCCTGCCGTATCATATCGGCAACGGCTGGTTTGGTGGAATGCTGCCTCTCACTGCCACTGCAATGGTCGCACTGAAGGGCGATATATACTACGGACTGTGGTATCCGATTATCGTTTCCCTTATGACTCTGGTTGTCGGTGCCATATTCCTGAAAGAGACCAAGGACAGGGACATTCATAATATTGAGCATGATTAGTCCGTATTTGCGGAACTGATTAGGATTATGAACCTGTGTATCCGGCGGGTGTAAATCGCCCGCCGGATATTTTTTGATACGATAAAATGAAAACAGCTTTTTTTGCAGATATTCATGCCAACAGAGAGGCTCTTGAAGCATGCCTGCGTCATGCAGAGAAACTTCAGATTGATAGATATGCATTTCTTGGCGATCTGATAGGGTATGGAGCTGACCCTTCATGGGCAATTGATACTGTCATGGATTATCATTCACGTGGGGCCATCGTTCTTCTCGGAAACCATGACGAGGCCGTGTTGAGCAGACCCGAGATGTCCATGCACGACGATGCCAGATATGTTGTTTCCTGGACCAGGTCTCAGTTGAGTACAGCTCAGATGAACTTTCTCAAAGAACTCCCGCTTGTTTTCGACAAATATGAAATGTTTATGACCCATGCAAATGTATTTAAGCCGCAGGGATGGGAATATGTCACTAATGTCATTGATGCCAAAAAAAGCTTTTCAGCCACATTTGACCGCTTTATCTTTTGCGGTCACCTGCACGAGCCTGTTCTTTATCATCAGGGTGCAACGGGTAAAGTCGTCCAGTTCATCCCGGTTGCGGGCGTTGATATTCCTATGGGCATAACAAGACGATGGCTTGCTGTTATCGGTTCAGTTGGACAGCCCCGAGACATTAATCCTGCAGCCTGTTATGCTATATACGACTCATCGAGAAATACTCTGACCTATTTCAGGGTGCCATATGACATTGCTACTGCATCGAAAAAGATTGCTGATGCCGGTCTGCCTGTATGGCTTGGTGACCGTCTTGAGAGGGGAGTGTAAAGGCAATGACTGACATCAGATTTAGTCCTGGCAGCTCCATTGATGGATTCAGGCTTGAAAGCAGGATTCATGCAGGTGGTATGGCTACAATCTGGAGAGTAACAAAAGAACGGGTCAGCATCCCTATGGCGATGAAGATACCCAGGTTAAAAGACGGTGATGATTCTTCGTTTGTGGTCTGTTTTGAAGTAGAGCAGATGATATTGCCCAGACTCAGCGGTCCGCATGTTCCGAGATTTGTAGCTGCAGGGGATTTCAGCGAACAACCCTACCTTGTTATGGAGCATATACCCGGCAAATCTCTTGAAAGTCTGATATCTGAATCACAGTTCAACCCTCATGAAGTCGCTTCGGTCGGTCTGCGTATTGCAAAGGCACTGCATGATATTCACAGACAGCATGTGATCCATCTTGATGTAACTCCTGATAATGTCATGTTTCGTGCCAGTGGCGAGGCAGTGCTTGTCGATTATGGTCTTTCCAGACATGAACAGTTGCCTGATCTTATGGCAGAAGAATTTAGTCTCCCGATGGGAACAGCACCCTATATCGCGCCTGAGCAGGTCCTTGGGGTCCGCAGCGATCCAAGAAGTGATATCTTCTCTCTTGGAGTTATACTTTACCAGATGATTACAGGAGAGCTTCCTTTCGATGACCCCAAGAGCATGGCCGGACTTAAAAGAAGGCTTTATCTTGCCCCTGTTCCACCCAGAGCGATGAACAAGAAATGCCCAAAGTGGCTTCAGGAGATCATCCTGACCTGCCTTGAGGTCGATCCAAGGAACAGATATGGCAGTGGTGCCCAATTGGCCTTAGCCCTTGAAAATCCGAGCCAGGTAGTGCTTACATCAAGATCTGATCTTGAGAACCCCGACAGTCTTATGACTAAACTGAAGCGATGGATAAGTTTCAGCAGGTCAGGTCCTATTGCCAACAGGTCGGTCTCCCGGCATCTGGATTCGGTATTGATAATTATGGCAGCAGTTGATGTATCTCCCGGAATGGAGACCTTATCAGATGCAATTCGCCTGGCTGTAAAGCGAATCTATCAGGGCGAGCGAAATGCGAGAATTACATGTGTTGCTATCAGAAAGACCCCGCTTGTCGGTATTGATCTTGGTCTCGATGATGAAGGTAATAACATGTATGTACAGTATTTATCTGCACTTAAACATTGGGCCCAGCTGATGGAACTGCCCTCTGACAGGATCTCGTTCCATGTACTGGAATCGCCAGATCCTGCAGCAGCGCTGGTTCATTACGCAAGGGCAAACCATGTCGAACATATTGTTATAGGCGCCAGAGGCAGTTCCAAGTTAAGAAGATTCCTGGGCAGTGTCTCATCTCATGTGGTTGCAGAGGCTCCTTGCTCTGTCACGGTAGTCCGGCTGCACGAGACCTGGGATGCATCTGGTCAGGGCAGCGGATATTCGTCTCATGGTTAAACTCTAAACATTAACAATATATGTAATATAGAATTTTCTTTAAAAATCTAATACGCAAGGAGGTGTTATAATGATGAAGTGGATTCTGATATTGCTGGCCCTGATATTATTTATTGGCGGCGGGTACTATATTCTGACTCACGGCGGAGCACTCGAAATGCAGCAGGAACATGCTGTTGAGACTCCCTCAAGTCCCCAGCCTGCAACGAATAAATAAAATGTTTCAATCAGATGAAGCATTGATTTATCTAATGAGCCGATTTATAATTATTATCGTTAATTCTTGACAGCCTTTAGTATTTATCAAAATATAGGAGGAGAAAATGTCAGACGCAAAGAAGATTGATGTTCTGATGGAAGAGAAGAGGACCTTTGCCCCATCAAAGGAATTCAGCTCAAAGGCCCTTATCAAGAGCTTTGATGAGTATGAAACAATGTACAGGAAGTCTGTTGAGGACCCGGACGGGTTCTGGGCCGAAATGGCAGAGAAGAACCTCACCTGGTTCAAGAAGTGGGACAAGGTCCTTGACTATGATTTCAATAAGCCATATATAAAATGGTTCTCGGGCGGAAAGCTCAATGCCTCATACAACTGTCTTGACCGATTCATCAACACCCCGGTCAGGAACAAGGCTGCAATCATATGGGAGGCTGATGACGGCTCGTACAAGACCTACACATATCAGCAGCTCTTCATGGAGGTCAATAGGTTCGCAAATGTTCTGAAGAAGCAGGGCATAAAGAAGGGGGACAGAGTAACCATATATCTCCCGATGATACCGGAGCTCGCCATCTCAATGCTTGCATGTGCAAGGATAGGCGCAATCCACAGCATCGTGTTCGGCGGATTCAGTGCTTCAGCGCTCCGCGACAGGATCCAGGACTGCCAGTCAAAACTGGTCATCACTTCGGACAAAGGCGTACGCGGCGGCAAATTCGTTCCGCTCAAGTCAAATAATGATGAGGCGATAGAGGAATGTCCGAGCGTGGAGAAGGTCATTGTGGTCAAGAGGGGCGACGGCGAGGTTTCAATGAAGCCAGGCAGGGATATCTGGTGGAACGATGAGATCAATGCTGCCGATATAAACAACTACTGTGAGCCTGAGCATATGGACGCTGAGGACCCGCTCTTTATCCTCTACACTTCCGGCTCGACAGGAAAACCAAAGGGGGTCCTTCATACAACAGGCGGCTACTGCCTCTATACGAACATGACCTTCAGATATATTTTCGATTATCACGAAGAGGACATACATTTCTGCACTGCTGACATAGGCTGGGTAACAGGACACAGTTATATTGTCTACGGTCCGCTCTCAAACGGCGCCACAAGCCTTATGTTCGAGGGCGTGCCGACCTACCCAAATCCCGGAAGGTTCTGGGCGATCTGCGAAAAGCACAGGGTGAACATTTTCTATACAGCACCGACTGCGATCCGTGCGCTTATGAGGGAAGGTGAGCAGTGGGTCGCAAAGCATGACCTTTCATCGTTAAGAGTGCTCGGATCTGTCGGAGAGCCGATAAATCCCGAGGCATGGATGTGGTATCACAGAAATGTCGGCAAAGAAAAGCTCCCCATAGTTGATACATGGTGGCAGACAGAAACCGGAGGAATTCTCATTACGCCTCTGCCGGGTGCAATGACGCTCAAGCCGGGTTCGGCATGCAGGCCGTTCTTCGGTGTTGTTCCGAAAGTTTTGAAGGATGACGGCACGGAAGCAGGCGTCAATGAGGGCGGCAAGCTTATTATTGATAAGCCGTGGCCGGGAATGCTCCGCGGCACATACGGTGATGCAGAGAACAAGAGGATCAAGGAAGTCTATTTCTCAACATATGCCGGCAAGTACTTCACAGGAGACGGCGCCCGAGTTGATGAGGACGGCGACTTCTGGCTCATGGGCCGTATTGATGATGTTATTAATGTTTCAGGCCACAGGCTCGGTACAGCAGAGGTCGAATCTGCTCTCGTAAGCCATGCAAAGGTGGCAGAGGCTGCTGTTGTTGGTTACCCTCATGACATAAAAGGAGAGGGCATCTATGTTTATGTAACTCTCAAGGAGGGCATAGAGCCTTCCGATGCTCTTAAGAAGGAGCTTGTCGGGCATGTAAGGACCGTTATCGGCCCTATCGCAACTCCTGATAAGCTTCAGTTCGCACCAGGACTGCCCAAGACCCGTTCAGGCAAGATCATGAGAAGGATCCTCAGAAAGATCGCTCACAATCAGGTTGACGAGCTTGGAGATACTTCAACTCTTGCAGATCCTTCGGTTGTTGATAATCTTGTTAAAGAGAGACTGTAGCAGACTGAATAATTCTATTGAGTCAGGTATCATAAAGGAGCAGGCAATGACCTGCTCCTTTTTTTGATAACAGGAGGCAGAATGGAAAAGTTTTTTCTCGATAAAGAAGATTCAGTCCTTGTGATCGTTGACATACAGGAGCGTCTTGCAGTTGCAATGACCGAGAAGGATAGGGTGGTAAATAACACCCAGCACCTTATGGAGGCTGCAAAGCTACTCGATATACCAGTGCTTGTGACAGAGCAGTATCCCAAGGGGCTTGGCCCCACGGTTCCCGAGATCAAGAATGCCCTCCCTGCCTATGCTCCCATAGAAAAAACCACATTCAGTTGCTGCGGCGAGCAGTTCTTCATCGATGCAGTGGAAGAGACTGGCAAGAAACAGATAATCCTCGTTGGCATGGAGACGCATGTATGTGTTCTTCAGACCTGTATTGATCTTCTGATGCAGGACTACCATGTTCATCTTGTTTCTGATGCGGTATGCTCAAGATCTGATACAAATTACAGAACTGCCATCGAGTTCATGCGTGATGCCGGCGCAGTGATAACCTGTACTGAAACAGTTCTTTTCCAGCTGCTTGTAAGGGCAGGCTCAGAGGAATTCAAGACAATATCAAAAAGAATTAAATAGGCTCTCTGCCTTGTACACCTGATCATGGATGGGGTACTGATCCTTCTCACCTTTGCAGCTCTCTTTACAGCAATAGAAATATTGTTTGTCAGGGCCTGCCGCTTTATAATTTGAACCAGCTCTTCTTTTCCTGAAGTGTAGCCAATATGTCCAGTATCTCTTTGATCCTGTCCGATGTATCTTTTTGGTTTCTTAATATGTCCTTCAGCTCTTTTATCTCAGGCTCTTTCTTTTCAGACTTTTCATTCAGCGAGGATATGGAGCTTGTGATCATTGACAGCTCAGCTTTTACATCAGAAACCGCTTTCTGAAGAGAGGATATGTCCTTTGTAATGCCTCCCAGCCTGTCAGACAGAAGGGTGACCTTGTCAGACAATGAGTCTATCTTCTCTATTGGGAAGGGTTCCACCGGAACTGCAGCAGGTATCTGTGCAGGCGCTGGAAGTTCGATCCCAACCGTTGGCTGCTTCTCGGGCATGCTGATCGCGGCGGCAGGCTCTGGTGCACTGAACGATAATTCTATCTTCTCTCTGATATCAGAACCGGCAATAATTTCCGGTTCCTCAGTCTTTTCTTCAGTGACCTCCATGGCTTCGAGCGGCTCTAAACCATCTTCAGGAAAAATGTCAAAGGATGCTGTATCCTGGACAAAGGTTGCAGGCTCGAATTCAGGTCTGTCAGGCGCTCCTGCAGGTTCAGGCATCTTAAGTTCAACCCTGGGAGGCTCAGGCACCGGCTCCTTAGGAGGGACCGGGGCAGGTTTCAGCTCCGGAGCCGAAGGTTTTTTTTCTTCTGCAGGCTGGATTTCTATCTTATGCTTCCTTGCTATGTCTTTCAGCAGCATTTTTGTGATCCGCTTGAAGGTCTCCTCGACTCCAGCACCGCTGATGGCCGAAGATTCGATCACCTCATATTTTTTCTCCATGTTAAGGTAGCCATCAAGCTCTGCAACGGAGAATATGTTCTTGAGGTCCCTCTTGTTGTACTGAAAAATAACCGGTATTGTATCCGGGTTTATGTTGTTTGAGATCAGGTTCTCTCTCATGTTATCAAGACTCTCAAGATTCTGGTCTCTCATCGCCTCCTGAGAATCAGCAACAAAAACGACCGCATCAGCACCCTTGAGGACAACTTTTCTTGTTGCGTTATAGCGGACCTGTCCCGGCACTGTGTAAAGCTGAAAGCGGATGGAAAAGTCCCTTATCTTGCCGAGCTCAACAGGAAGAAAATCGAAGAAGAGGGTCCTGTCTGCCTCTGTAGAGAGCGAAAGCAGCTTGCCCTTTGTCTCGGGATTCAGTTCTGAATGCAGATGCTGGAGGTTTGTCGTCTTGCCGCTGAGTCCCGGGCCGTAATAGACGATCTTGAGGGTTATCTCTTTGGTTGCATAGTTAAAAAGTGCCATAGTTCATACTATAGCATAAACACCGTTTCTTGTCTGATTCTTGACCCTGTACATGGCCTCATCTGCAAGCTTAAGGAGCTCCTCTTTGGATTTTGCGCTTTCCGGATATGAGGCTACGCCAAAGCTTGCTGTCATCCTGAATGAGTATCCGTCTCTTTTCAGGAAGACATTGTGCTCAATAGACTTCCTGATCCTTTCGGCTATCTGGATGGCATATTTTGGAGCAGTCTGTGGCAGCACCATCACAAATTCGTCCCCGCCGTATCTTGCCACTATATCAAATGTACGGAGGCTCTTGAGAAGAAGTTGTCCCATCTCGACAAGGAGCTTGCTGCCTACAAGATGGCCATAGTTGTCGTTTATCTGTTTGAAGTGGTCTATGTCCATGAAGATGAGGGATACTGAAGTGCGGTGTCTCGCGGCCCTGCTGATCTCAAGCTCAAGAGTCCTTGTAAGATATCTCGAATTGAACAGTTTCGTGAGGTCGTCAGTGATCGAGAGTTCTGCCATCTTCTGGTATATTGACGAGCGTTCAATGGCGATTGCAGCATGGTCAACGATCCTGAGTATAAGGTCCAGGTCCTCCTTTGTGAAAGGTTCATCGTTGGACTTATTCACAACCTCAAGTACGCCGAGCACAGTCTCCTTGTTCTGGATAGGAACGCAGATTATGGACTTTGTCCGGAAGTCTGTCTCCGTGTCTATTCTTGAACTGAACCTCGGGTCCTTCGAAACGTCAGGCACCACAACCGGTATACGCTCCTGTGCGACCCATCCGGCAATGCCTTCGCCGATCTTGAGCCGCTCCTTCTTCATTTTGATCTTGCGGCCCTTCTTCCCTGCTGTCTTCTCGAAAACAAGTTCGCCCGTCTCGTGATCAACAAGCAGTATTGACCAGGCCTCTGCCTTCACAAGTGTCTTGGTCTTCTTCATAATGGTGGAGAGCACATCATTCAGCTCAATAGCCGAGGTAAGGGTCTTGCCTATCTCTTCAATGAAGTCGAGTTCCTTTCTAAGGGAAGCGAGGTCCTTATTCAGGGACCTGTTCTCCCCGATCAGTCTGGTCTCCCTCATAATGCTGTTCACTGCATGGTCGAATATTGCTGTCGAAGGAGAGAAGAGCGGGTAGAAGGGGCCGGACCTGTTCCATGAAGATATGCCCGAAAATGATGGCGAATCGAACATGACGATCTTTGGGACATTCCTGTATCTTGTCAGGAACCCGGCAAAAGACTGTTCCCTGCTCTGGGTCCGCTCGATGATAATCAGGTCAGGGCTGTCATCCTGCCTGTGTTTGACATTATTGACAGACCGGAACCTGAGTATGTTGACCCCTCTGACTATGAGCAGTTCCTCGATATCCTTGCTCAGAACATCCTGCCCTACATAGAAGACCCTATTCATTTTTCCCGCAGCACTTCTTGTATTTTTTCCCGCTTCCGCACGGGCATGGCTCATTTCTGCCTGTCTTGCCTCCCTTTGTCACGGGCTGGGCAGGTCCGCTATCTCCCCTGTTATAGTTAAATGCAATCCTCTGCTGGCTTGTCTTTACGCGCTCCTCCTGGTTCTTCTGGATCTGTATCCTGAATAGGCGCATCACAACTTCGTTTGCTATACGCCCGGAGAGCTCTCCGAACATGGAGAAGGCCTCTTTTTTGTACTCGACAAGCGGATCGCGCTGTGCATATCCGCGAAGGCCTATGCCTTCCTTGAGATGGTCCATTGCAAGGAGGTGGTCCTTCCACTGCGAATCAACAACCTGAAGGAGCATCCATCTTTCCATATATCTCATCATATCACTGCCGATCTCGGCCTCTCTCTTTTCGTAATGTTCTCTGGCAGAGCTGCAGAGCATATCTCTCAGGGACTCAAGATCAGCGGGAATATCAGTTGCAGTGAAGTCGAATGTACCGAATATTGAGTCCTGAAGCCCCTTGACATCCCACTCATCAGCATGCCTGTTGCCAGGGCAGTGGACCTGGACCAGTTCATCAATTACATCCTCGGACATATCCAGCAGGCGCTGTTTCGTATCTGCACCCTCGAGTATCTCACGCCTGAATGCGTATATCTCTGTGCGCTGCTTGTTCATGACATCGTCATACTCAAGCAGATGTTTTCTGATATCAAAGTTCTGCGACTCGACCCTCTTCTGGGCGTTTTCGATAGCCTTTGATACCATCTTGTTCTCTATCGGCATGCTGTCATCCATGCCAAGCTTGCCCATCAGACCCGAGACCCTGTCAGAATAGAATATCCTCATCAGGTCATCCTCAAGCGACAGATAGAAACGGGACGATCCGGGATCTCCCTGTCTTCCGGAACGGCCCCGCAGCTGATTGTCTATTCTTCTTGCCTCATGTCTTTCAGTGCCTATTATATGCAGGCCTCCGGCCTCGAGCACCTTTTCCCTGTCAGCCTCGCACTGCTTCTCTGCTGCTGCAAGAGCATTCTGCCGATCCTCCTCTGTGTGATCAGGATTGTCTATGAGCATCTGACGGGCTATTCCTGCAGCATTTCCGCCAAGTATTATGTCTGTGCCTCTTCCTGCCATGTTGGTCGCAATAGTGACCGCACTGCTTCTTCCTGCCTGAACAATAATCTCGGCTTCCCTGTCATGATATTTTGCATTCAGTACAGAGTGCCTGATCTCCTTCTTTTTGAGGAGACTGCTCAGCAGTTCTGATTTTTCGATGGAGATGGTGCCGACCAGCACAGGCTGTCCTTTTTTATTGCATTGCTCAATATCATCTATGACCGCATTCAGCTTTCCTTTTTCGGTCTTGTATATCATGTCAGGGCTGTCGATCCTGATCATCTCCCTGTTCGTAGGGATGGATATGACGTCAAGCTCATATATCTTTGCGAACTCCTCAGCCTCTGTCATGGCAGTGCCTGTCATGCCACCAAGCTTGTTGTACATTCTGAAGAAATTCTGGAAGGTGATCGTTGCAAGCGTCTGGTTCTCGTTCTCGATCTTTACGCCTTCTTTGGCCTCTACAGCCTGGTGCAGTCCGTCTGACCAGCGCCTTCCGGGCATAAGCCGTCCGGTGAACTCATCAACGATGATCACCTCGCCGTCATTCACAACATAGTCGACATCTTTCCTGAACAGGTTATGCGCCTTCAGTGACTGAAGAACATGATGCACGAGCTCAATATTGGCAGGGTCATACAGGTTGCCTGCACCGAGCAGCTTCTCCGTCCTGATATTGCCGTCCTCGGTAAGTATCACTGTTCTTGCCTTCTCATCAACCGTATAGTCTTCGCCCCGTTTCAGCCTCGGTATTATCTTGTCTATCCTGTAATACTTGTCTGTGGACTCCTCAGAGGGGCCTGAAATGATCAGCGGCGTCCTTGCCTCGTCTATGAGTATGCTGTCCACCTCATCAACAATGGCAAAGTTAAGCTCTCTCTGCACGAACTGTGCGCTGTCAAACTTCATATTGTCCCTGAGGTAATCAAAGCCGAACTCATTATTGGTTCCGTAGGCTATGTCAGAACCGTAAGCCTCCTGCCTCTGTTCATCGGTAAGTCCATGGACGATTATGCCAATGCTAAGTCCGAGAAAATTGTAGAGCGGGCTCATCCATTGCGCATCTCGCCGTGCCAGATAATCATTCACCGTAACAACATGGACACCTCTGCCATCGAGCGAGTTGAGGTAGACGGGCAGGGTGGCAACAAGGGTCTTGCCTTCGCCTGTCTTCATCTCTGCTATCCTTCCTTCGTGAAGCACGATGCCGCCGATAAGCTGGACATCGAAATGGCGCATGTTCATTATGCGTTTGGATGCCTCCCTGCATACTGCGAATGCCTCAGGCAGAAGGTCATCAATAGAAGAACCGTTATTGAGCCTGTCTCTGAATTCAGGTGTCTTTGCCTGCAATTGGGCATCGGATAGGGATGCTATGCCAGGCTCCAGCGCATTTATTCTCTCAACAATGGCTGCTATCCTCTTGATCTCACGATCGTTCTTTGTGCCTATGATCTTTTTCAATATTCCGAACATAGTACATATTAAATGAACAGGACTAATATTTCAAGAAAAGTGCCTCTTTAAATCATTGATAATCAAGGAAATTTGATGAAAATCCGGATATCATGTTAGATTGATATATGAACAAATCGGTTTATATATATACATACGGCTGCCAGATGAATGTGCATGACTCTGAAAAGATGCTCGGGACACTGTCAGAGGAGGGTTACGCAGTTGCAGAATCTCCTGCAGCTGCTGATCTTGTCATATTCAATACCTGTGCAATAAGACAGAAGGCGGAACAGAAATTCTACAGTCAGCTCGGAAGGATCAAGCACCTGAAGAAGAAGAATCCTGACATGAGAATAGCTGTTGCAGGCTGTGTTGCGCAGGACTCAAAGGCGAAGGTGCTTAAGCGTGCGCCTTATGTCGATTTTGTGCTCGGCCCCCAGAATATTCATATGGTGGGCAATATGCTTTCCGGCAGCGATAAAATTCTGGTTGCGGACAATCCTGATATATCACATCAGGAGTATGAGGTCAGCAGGAACAGCAGAACAAGGGCCTGGGTCTCTATCATGTATGGCTGCAACAATTTCTGCAGTTACTGCATAGTTCCGTTTACACGGGGCAGGGAGGTCTCCCGTCCGAGCTCAAGCATACTTGCAGAGTTGAGGCATCTTAAAGATTCCGGCTGCAGGGAGGTGACACTGCTTGGGCAGAATGTAAACTCCTACAGCAGCGATATGGATTTTGTCGGTTTACTGCAGGAAGTTGACAGAACCGGCATCAAGAGGGTCCGTTTTGTTACATCCCATCCGAGGGACCTTTCACCAGACCTGATAGATGCAATGGCAGACCTGCCGAGCATTTGCGAACATATTCACCTGCCCTTGCAGTCAGGTTCGGACGAAATACTCAGAAAGATGAACAGGAGATACTCATTTGCTGACTACAGGTCAAAGGTAGAGATGATCCGGTCAAAAGTGCCGGGGGTCACATTGACAACTGACATGATCATAGGATTCCCGGGAGAGTCGGATGATGACTACATGGCAACTGTCAGGGCTGTGGAAGAGATCCAGTTTGACGGAATATTTTCATTCAAATACTCAAAGAGAAAAGGCACAAGGGCATTCGATATGCCGGACCAGATACCAGACAGCATACAGACCGAGAGACTTAATTCATTGCTTCAGCTTCAGGATGATATCACATTGAAAATCAACAAAAAATATGAGAACACAATACAGGAAATAATGATAGAAGGACCTTCCGAAACTGATGCATCAATGCTGATGGGCAGAACACGCACAAACAAGATAGTCACGGTTCCTGATTGCAATGAAGATGAGGGCGTGTTCCTTAACGCAGCAATAATCAAGGCAAGACACCACTCATTGCTTGGTTCATTAGCTTGAAAAGCAGATGAATCTGGACACAAGGAA
>Ga0233425_10003752_pt1 | contig 26848 bp, 14 predicted proteins | sample Watercolumn_Towu_2_FD_181712 | JGI IMG/M metagenome (GOLD analysis project Ga0233425, IMG submission 181712) | Freshwater microbial communities from Lake Towuti, South Sulawesi, Indonesia - Watercolumn_Towuti2014_140_MG | ecosystem: Environmental > Aquatic > Freshwater > Lake | place...
GTGGTTTCATGAAATTTTTCTCATTAATCTGCTTTCCTGCTAAAAGGTTATACTTCAGAGAAAAAAAGTTATTAACAATATCATCTCAGCCAATCGTCAATCCTGGCAATCCTGGCAATCTTGGCAATCCTGCGCAATCCTGCGCAATCCTGTGCAATCATCAATCTCCTTACCTTTGCTTTGCAATCCCTGATCCTCAATTCCCATGAGAACCAAACTTGTGGCCGGTAACTGGAAGATGAACAAGACCTTCCAGGAAGCCGAGGAACTGACCCTTAAAATAGTCAAAGCCGTTGAGTGCCTCGATCTTGAATATGTGGAAACAGTGCTTTGCCCGCCCGCACCATTCCTGGAGATGATACTGGATCTCACCGACGAAACGTACATTGCGGTCGGTGCCCAGAATATCCATGATCATGAGTTCGGAGCGTTCACCGGTGAAATGTCGGCTCCCATGCTCCAATCCATGCACACCGAATATTGTATCATCGGACATTCCGAGCGCCGGCAGTATTTCCTGGAATCCGGGGAACTTCTGTTCCGGAAGGTCGCATCTGCCCTGAAATATGGGATCATCCCGATCTTCTGTTGCGGGGAGTCGCTCCCTGAACGGCAATCGGGGAAGCACCGGGAGGTGGTGAAGCAACAACTGGAAGAATCGCTATTCTCATTCCAGGAGATCGATTTCCGGAAGATCGTAATCGCATACGAACCGGTATGGGCGATCGGGACCGGGATCAATGCCACACCGCAACAGGCTCAGGAGATGCATGCATATGTGCGGGAACTGGTGGCCGGTCGGTATCGTGAATCGGTTGCTCAGCATACCATGATCCTGTACGGTGGAAGCTGTAATGCGGGAAATGCAAGAGATCTCTTTTCGCAACCCGACGTGGACGGTGGCCTGATCGGAGGCGCCTCCCTTCGGGCGGATGAATTCGTGGAGATCGTGCGTATTGCACAGGACTGTGTGAGATTGCCATGATTGACGATTGCCAGGATTGCACAGGATTGCCAGGGAGTAGTATGATGGAACTAAGTTTCAGAGGGATTCCGGAGGGATTTAGCGAGATACTGATTTCACAGCTTTTCACGCAGGGATTCGAAGGTTTCAGGGAGGCAGGGGAGGTGTTGTTTGCGTATATTCCGGAAAACCGGTTCAGGGAAGGATCTATCCGCGGGCTCGTTCGCAGGCACCCGGAATTGAAATATTTGACCTGGACAACTGTATCACTCCCGGAACAGAACTGGAATGCCCTCTGGGAAAACTCGTTTGAACCGGTACTGGTTGCCGGAAAATGCTTCATCCGGGCACCATTCCATCCGGCTCCAAATCTCCCCGGAAAGAAACCTTTCTTCGATATCATCATCGAGCCAAAAATGTCGTTCGGCACCGGCCATCATGAAACCACGTCCCTGATGATTGAATGGCTGCTGGAAGAGGAGATCCGGCGCAAGTCCGTGCTCGACCTCGGGTGCGGAAGCGGGATCCTGGCGATCCTCTCCCGGAAGCTGGGCGCCGAACACGTGATTGCCGCTGATAACGATCCGCGGGCCTGCGAAAACACCCGGGAGAATATCCTGAAAAATAATGCAGGGGATATTCACGTTATCCAGGGGGAACTCCGGGATATCCCGGGAAATCCTGTTGATCTGATCCTGGCAAACATCGGCCGGAATACATTGCTTGAACTCATTCCCGCCTTTGCAGGATACCTGAAATCCGGAGGATCTGCATTGCTCAGTGGTTTTTATGCGACAGACCTTCAGGCGATAAAGGAGGAAGCCGAAAGAAACGGCTTCAGCCTCCTGGGAACACGAAGCAGAAATGACTGGATAGCGATTAAACTTGGCCGATGAAAAGATGTATCCGGGGTTGTATGGTGATCCTTTGTTGCCTGACAGGGCTGAGTGAACCTGCTTCCGCCCAGCAACTGAAGAGTTTTTCCGGAGATTCCACCAAGTTCATCTCCGAGCTGCACCAGCTCTTCTCCCACCTCAGCAAAGACGACCAGAGGATCGTGCAAACGGCCATGGTCCCGTTCCTCCAGTCCTGGGAGTCGGAACAATTCAATGCAGTCAAGAAAAAAGCAATTTATTCCATCAGCAAGAAAATGCTGAAGAAACGGATGCGGGCGTTCCCCGACTTCTACAATTTCCTTCGTGCTCTGAATGCCTATATCGGTTCCCGCCAATCCGACCGGTGTTTTTACGATTGGGCATCCATCCTGGAAGACCTGGCCGACAGCAAATACTCACGGCACTTCCTGAGTTTCGTGGAATTCAGCATTCATCTGTTCGGCGAAAACCTGATCTACCAATCATCTTCCACCGAATGGAGAATGGCCGTGCCCGAATACCGGTTCATCCGGGATACTATCCCCATGATGGAGGTCACCCCTAAAGACCTTATATGCTACTCGAACCGCGACAGCCTGAAGATTTACGACACACGGGGCATCTATTATCCGCTGGAGACCCGGTGGGAAGGAAACGGCGGAAAGGTGGACTGGCAGCGGGCAGGATTGGATCCCGCGAGGGTTTTTGCAACGCTGGGCCACTATGATGTCCAGATGAAATTCTCAAAATACGAGGCCGACTCGGTTGACTTTTTCAATACCACCTATTTTCAGTCTCCGCTTCCCGGGAAACTGCTCGATAAGGTCCAGGCAGATGTCGGGGAGGAAAAGGCTTCCTACCCCCGTTTCTATTCTTACGAGAACCTCATCGGCATCCGTGATATCTTTAAAGATGTGGATTACCTTGGCGGCTTCTCCATGGAGGGGCAGAAAGTGGTCGGATTCGGCGTGAAAGGCCGTGACGCTGAAGTCACCTTCAGGCGAAACGATCGGGAATTTATCATCGCACGCTCAAAAACCTTCGTGATCAGGCCCGACCGGATCAATTCGGCCAATGCATCCGTTACCATCCTCCATGAAAACGATTCCATCTATCACCCCGGCCTGGTGATGAAATACATGGAGGAAACCCGTGAGCTGACACTTAATAAGGATGAACGCGTAGCGGTGATGAGCCCGTGGTTCGATACCTGGCACAACCTCGAAATATACTGCGAAGCCTTGTCGTGGAAACTGCAGGAGCCGAAGATTCAGTTCGAAGCCATGCATGGGCCGGGGAGCTCCAGCAAAGCGGTGTTTGAGTCGGCAAACTATTATTCCCTCGACCGGTACGAAAAACTTAAGGGGATTGACGAGCTGAATCCACTGCAGGTCATCAAGAATTTCACCGGTCGCCGGAAATCCCGCGAATTCACCCTGAACGAGCTGGTGGAATACTGGAAGATGCCTCCCGCACAGGTGGAATCCCAGCTTCTTCTTATGGGCGTGAAGGGTTACCTGATTTATGATGCCGATGATAAAACAGCAGTGGTAAAGGACAAGCTGTTCCATTATGTGGATGCAAGCAATGAGAAAACCGACTACGACGGGATCACCTTCTCTTCAGAGACAGAGGGCAAAAGCAATGCCGTCCTCAACCTGGAGAATTTTGACCTGAAGCTTCAGGGCGTGCCGGGTGTGTACCTGTCCGATTCACAGCATGTTTACATTGAACCGCGTAATCAGGAGCTCATTCTGAAGCAGAACCGGGATTTCGTATTTTCCGGGAAGGTTGAAGCCGGATTGTTCGACTTTTACGCCAGGGACTGCTCATTCGATTACGGAAAATTCAGGTTGAATCTGCCGGCCATCGACTCCCTTGAATTTTATGTATTGAGCCACAAGATCAATCCCACCACCGGGAAGTACGAACTGAAAAAGGTGCAGACACCGCTGAACGATTTGAACGGTTTCCTGCTGATCGATCAGCAGAACAATAAATCCGGGCTGAAGAATTTTCCGGAGTTCCCTGTGTTCACCAACCAGGATACGGCCAAGGTGAACTGGGATAAGCCGTATATCCATAAGGGAGTGTATGACAAGGAACAGTTCTATTTCGATGTCCTGCCATTTACCCTGAACAGCCTGGATTATATCGATACCGACAGCCTCCAGTTCGACGGGAAACTGGTTTCCGCCGGGATCTTTCCGGATATAACCGAACCACTGAAAATCCGGCCCGACTATTCCCTGGGCCTGGAAAAAACAACAGAACTTTCCGGAACTCCCGTTTATGGCGGGAAAGGAACATTCGTTTCCCGGATCGACCTGAGTAACCAGGGTTTGCACGGGGAAGGGGAGTTGTTCTATCTCAACTCCACCACCGCCTCACCCGATTATCTCTTCTTTCCCGACAGCATGAGCACACTTGCAAGGCAATTCCAGGTAAGGGAACAGATGAGCGGTGTGGAATACCCCTCAGTGCAGGCAGATTCGGTCAGGGAATTCTGGCTGCCGTACCGGGATTCGATGACCATTGCCACAGTCGTCAGGGATATGTCGATGTACAATGCGCAATCGGCTTTTTCCGGCACTCTGGGGCTGACGCCTGCACTGCTCAGCGGATCGGGTACTGTGAAGATCAAGGATGCCGAGATGGATTCAAAGGGATTTGATTTCCGTCAGCATACGTTTGACGCACTGATCGCCGATTTCCGGATCAAGTCCTATAATCTCAACGAACTGGCCATCTCCACCCAGAACTACCGAACCCATTTTGACTTCGAGCTGCGCAGGGGAGAATTCAGATCCAACCTCGGGATCTCCCGGATGGAGTTCCCGCTCAACAAGTATATCTGTTCCATGGACCGGTTCGACTGGATGATAGATCACGAGGAGATCATCCTTACCAACGAGGAAAACCTGAAATATTCCCTTCCCGATACCCTGAGCCTGTCGGAACTGATCGATGTGGGCTATACAGGAACCGAATTCATGTCGATCCATCCCCGGCAGGATTCCCTGCGATTCTTTGCTCTGAGAGCCCGGTTCAACATCCGGACCAATGTCATCAATGCCGAGGAAGTACGGATCATCAAGGTAGCCGATGCAGCCATCTATCCCGATTCCGGGAAGGTTCAGATCCTTCAGAACGCAGTGATGACTCCCCTGCGAAATGCAAATATCATCGCCAATACCTCATCGCGGCATCACAACTTCTACAATGCAACCATCAATATCCTTGGCAGGAAACAATACACTGCCGCGGCCACCTATGATTATGCCGACCGGTCAGGTGAACGGCAGCAGATTGAATTCGCAAAGATCGGGGTTGATACTGCGGGGCATACTGTTGCCGAAGGGCAGATCCCGCCTACGTCCGACTTTCACCTGAGTCCCGAATTCGCCTTCTCGGGGAACGTGAGTCTGAAAGCACCACGGAAGAATCTTCTATTCACGGGGACCTTCAAAGCCATGACCGAGTGCCTGGTGCCCGCTCCCGACTGGGTGCGGTTCTCTTCCGAGGTAAATCCCCTGAATGTACGGCTTCCTGTAAGCGATCCCATCCTGAACCGTGCTTCGGAGAAACTGATGCTGGCACTCTTATATTCCACCACGGGAGGACATATCTATCCGGCTTTTTTCGTTCCCCGCCGGAGTTTCAGTGATTCGGTGATGATCACGACCTCCGGGCTCATCGATTACCAGGTGACAACATCCACCTTCCGGACCGGACCGGAAGATCGCCTGAAAGACCCGGCAAAACCCGGATCAGTGCTCTCACTGAACACCGGAGATTGCAGGATCCATGCCGAAGGGAAGATCAACCTGGGGCTGAACTCCGGTCCGCTCAGAATGGAAACCTGGGGCAGCATGGATTATTTCATTATTCCCGATTCCGGCGCTTTCCGGCTTGGGATCGTACTGGATTTCCCTTTCGATGACCAGGTGATGGAGCGGGTCCGCAAACAGATCAATGCCACCAACCTTCCGGGAATCCAGTTATTCAATGCTCCTTACGGAATGCTGCTGTCACGTCTGGTGGAAGAAAAGGAGTTTGAAAAGCTGAAGTCGGAGTTCGAGCTGGTCGGGAAGTTTCGCCGGTTCCCCGACGCCCTTGCGAAGCGGATGGTGCTTGCCGATGTGAAGCTGAGCTACGATTCGGTCTCCAGATCCTACGTATCCCATGGCACGATTGGCATCGGGAATATCGGGGATCAGCCGGTAAACCGGTACCTGAACGGAAAGATCGAGCTGTCGCGCAAGCGGAACGGGGATGAATTTACCTTCTACCTTGAGATCTCTCCCGGCGACTGGTATTTCTTCAACTACAGGAACAACATCCTGCAATTCCTGTCCTCCGACCTGAACCTGAACGACCGGATCAAGGAAGCTCAATTGAACCGGCCTGAACAGAAACGGCTTGACAACCTGTGGAAAGGATATCGTTACACCCTCTCCACCGACCGGAAAAAGCGGGATTTCATGCGGAGGTTCAACATGGGGGAGGATTGAGAAGTGAGAGGTGAGTGTGAGTGGTGAGATGTGATTTAGAGTCTGGGCTTTAAGCTTCCGCTGTTAATTTTTCGTTAATTTTGTTTCCCGGTTGCACCGAATTCCAAATCCTGTGCAATCTTGCGCAATCCTGGCAATCGTAAATTGTGGCAATCCTGTGCAATCCTGGCAATCCTGGCAATCCTGTGCAATCTTGTGCAATCCTGTGCAATCTTGCGCAATCCTGGCAATCGTAAATAAACATGGTGTGGTTTGAAACTTCTGCCCTGGTTCTGATAGCGTATCTTCTTGGGTCCATTCCCACCGCGGTGTGGATCGGGAAATGGTTTTACAGGATCGACATCCGGGAGCATGGAAGCGGCAATGCCGGCGCTACCAACACTGTCCGCATTCTCGGATATAAAGCAGGTATCCCTGTCATGCTGTTCGACGTGTTCAAGGGCTGGCTGGCCGTGAGCCTGGCCGGTTGGATCTCATTATCGGAAGCCGGCCATGATGGGGTGATAATAATAAAAATCGCCTGCGCGGTTGCTGCGGTCGTTGGTCACATTTTCCCTGTGTTTGCCGGATTCCGCGGAGGGAAGGGCGTAGGTACGCTGGCCGGGGTAGGTATTGCGTTGTACCCGCTTGCCCTGCTGATCGTCCTGGCTGTCTTTATCCTTGTGCTGGCCGTTTCGCGCTACGTTTCACTTGCCTCCATCCTGGCTGCTGTTTCGTTCCCCCTGGCCGCCTTCTTTATCACAGGCGAGAAACATCCGGCCCTCCTTATCCTGGCAGTTCTGGTTGCCATATTTGTCCCGCTCACCCACCGGAACAACATCCGGCGATTGCTCAGGGGAGAGGAAAATAAATTCCTTTTCCGCCGGAAAAAAGTTGAAAAAGATGGATAATCCCTCCGTGGGCAGGTTTGTTATCAGGGTTCAATATTGTATATTTGACCCGCTTTAAAAACCGCTGTCATGAAATTTATCATCTCGAGTACGGTGCTGCTAAAAAATCTGCAGGCGATCATCGGTGTGATCAGCGCCAATAACAACCTGCCTATCCTGGATGATGTGTTGTTTGAGCTCAGGGAGCATGATCTGAAGATCACTGCATCGGATCTGGAAACGACCATGAGCGTGACCGTTCAGCCCGACCGTTCAGAAGAACCCGGCGAAGTGGCCATTCCGGCCAAACTGCTGGCCGATATCCTGAAAACCTTTCCCGATATCCCGCTTTCTTTCTCGGTCAGCGAGACCAATCAACAGGTGGAAATTTCAGCCGGAGAAGGGAAATACAAGCTATCGGGCCATAAAAGCGACGAGTTCCCCCGCACTCCGCCGCTCGAAGGGACCACATTGGTTGAACTCCAGTCGGATGTGCTTGCGAGGGCGATCAACAAAACCTTGTTCGCCACGGGCAATGATGAATTAAGACTGGTTCTCTCCGGGGTATTTTGTGAACTTACCCCGGAAGACACGACATTCGTAGCTACCGATGCGCATAAACTGGTCCGCTATAAAAGGACAGATGCCAGATCACCCGAATCGGTCAGTTTCATTCTTCCGAAAAAGCCGATGAGCCTGATCAAAAACCTATTGGCGGCACAGGATGTGCCAGTGAAGTTGGAATACAACATTGCCAACGCGTTTTTCTCCTTTCAGAACATCTCACTCGTCTGCCGGCTGATCGACGGGAAATATCCGAATTACGAAGCGGTCATACCCACCAATAATCCGAATAAGCTGACCATCGACCGGGTGTCGCTGCTTACCTCCATCCGCCGGATCTCGATCTTTGCCAACCAGTCCACTCACCAGATCCGCCTCCGGATCACCGGGAAAGAGCTGGTGCTTTCGGCCGAGGATATTGATTTTTCCAACGAAGCCCGGGAACGGCTGACCTGTTCCTATGAAGGGGATGACCTGGAGATCGGCTTCAACTCAAAGTTCATGGCCGAGATGCTCAACAACCTGGATACCGACGAGATCATGCTCGAACTATCGGCTCCGAACCGCGCGGGGATCCTGCTGCCTGTCGGCAACGAAAACAAGAACGAAGATATCCTGATGCTGGTCATGCCGGTCATGCTGGCAAAATAAATCTGCAAAAAAGCACGTACAGAGGGTATAAAAACAAACGAGGGGCGATCGGTGATCGCCCCTCGTTTGCAGCATCAGTGAAACGAATCTTATGATTTTTTCACATTGATGGCCTTTTTACCTCGTTGGTCTTCCGTGATATCAAACGTTACAGAATCATTCTCCTGAATTTTGTCGATAAGACCGCTGACGTGAACGAAGATGTCCTTTTGACTTTCGTCATCAATGATGAAACCGAAACCTTTTCTCTCATTGAAAAATTTAACTTTACCTGTTGACATAACTGATTTAATTAAAATTAAGAGTGCAAAAGTACAACTAATTTTGCAAAATTGTACTTCCTGTCAAAAAAACCTTACACGTGAGTTGCATGCTGTGCATCCACCACGGCAATGGTAGTCATATGAACAACTTCACGAACGCTGCATTCCAGAGGAACCACGTGGATAGGTTTGTTGATCCCCATCAGGATGGGACCGATTACCTCGGCGCCACCGATCTCCTGCATGATTTTATACGCTGCATTCCCGGAACTCAGGTTTGAGAAGATCAACGCATTGACTTCGTGATCAGCGATTTTGGAGAAGGGAAATTTAGCCTTGCGCATTTCAGTGTTCAGGGCAAAGTTGGCTTGCATCTCTCCGTCAACCAGGAGATCGGGATAATGTTCGTGCAGGTAGTTTGTGGCCTGGCGTACCCTTACAGGTCCCTGGGCATGCTCCGATTCCTTGATGGATCCGAAGTTGGAAAAGGATACCATAGCGATCACGGGCTCAATGTTGAACCGTCGGATGGTCTCAGCAGTCAGTAATGCGGTATCTGCCAGGGTCTTCCAGTCCGGATCCAGGTTCACGGTTGTGTCGGCAAAGAAAAAGGGTCCTTTCTTGGTTACCACGATGTACATCCCGGAGATACGGTTCAGGTTTCGTTTCGGACCGATGAGTTTCAGGGCAGGGCCCATTACCGGACCGTATTCACTGGTGATCCCGGAAACCATTGCGTCAGCCGCGCCGGTTTCCACCATCATGATCCCGAAATAGTTCCGGTCGAAGGTAAACTCGTAAGCTTCATCCCTCGTGATACCCTTCCGCTGCCGTTTCTGCCAGATCATTTCTGCAAAGCGGCTACGGGTTTCCTCTTCCTGCCGGCTTCTCGGATCAATGATGGGGATGTCGGCCAGGTCCAGGTTATTCTCGGCGATCATCTGCCGGATATGTTCCACCTCTCCCAGCAGGATAGGTTGGGCAATCCCTTCATGGTACACTTCGTTGGCAGCTTTGAGGATCTTCAGGTTGGTCCCTTCGGGATATACAATTCGTTTGGGGTCCATTTTGGCCTTCTGGGTGACGGCACGCAGTAACTGGTTCTCCTGGCCGAGCCGGCGACTAAGCTCCGACTTGTATGCATCCCAGTCGGTGATCGGCTTCCGGGCGACCCCTGATTCCATTGCTGCTTTGGCAACCGCCGGAGCAACCGTCGTGATCAGCCTGAAATCCAAAGGTTTCGGGATGAAGTACTCCCGTCCGTAAACCAGGTTCTTCACTTTATACGCTTCGCTTACGTTTTCAGGAACATCTTCCTTCGCCAGCCATGACAGGGCATTCACGGCTGCAATCTTCATTTCTTCGTTGATGCAGGTAGCCCTCACATCCAGGGCGCCGCGGAAGATAAAGGGAAAACCCAGGACATTGTTCACCTGGTTTGGGTAATCCGATCGGCCGGTGGCCATAATCACGTCATTCCGGGCGTTGGTGGCATCCTCGTAGGTGATCTCAGGGTCGGGGTTGGCCATGGCAAAAACGATCGGGTTTTTCGCCATGGACCGGATCATTTCTTTTGAAACAACATTCTTGGTGGAGAGTCCTAAAAATACATCAGCACCTTCCATGGCTTCCGTCAGGGTGTGGATATCCCGGTCGGTGGCAAAAAGCTGCTTGTACTTGTTCAGGTCGGTGCGGTCGCGGCGGAGAACCCCTTTGGTGTCCAGCATGACTATGTTCTCTTTTTTTGCACCGATGGAAACCAGCAGTTTGGTGCAGGCAATAGCCGAAGCACCAGCCCCGTTCACCACGATCTTAACTTTGTCCTTCTTCTTCCCTGCGATCTCCAGGGCATTGAGCCATCCGGCGGCTGTGATGATCGCTGTCCCGTGCTGATCATCATGCATGATAGGGATCTGAAGCTCTTTCTTCAGCCGTTCCTCGATCTCAAAACATTCCGGGGCCTTTACATCTTCCAGATTGATCCCGCCGAAGGTTACTGCTATCTGTTTGACAGTTTCCACGAATTTATCAACCTCCTTGGTCTCGATCTCGATATCGAACACATCGATATCGGCGAAGATCTTGAAGAGCAAACCTTTTCCTTCCATTACCGGCTTCCCCGCATCGGCACCGATGTCGCCAAGCCCCAGAACTGCCGTTCCATTGGATATAACGGCAACCAGGTTCCCCTTGGAAGTGTATTTATAAATGTCATCCTTGATCTTTTCGATCTCCAGGCAGGGGAATGCAACGCCCGGGGAATACGCAAGCGATAGATCACGTTGGGTCCGATGTGGCTTGGTCGGGATGATTTCAACCTTACCGGGCCGGCCTTCGGCATGGTACCGCAAGGCATCTTCTTTTGTAATTTTTGGCATAGCAATTGAGTTGTGAAAAAATAAACAATGGGTTATTCGTGCAAAGCTAAAAATTATTTCCCCTATTTCATAACTCCGGATCGGTTTACCGGTGCAAATAAATCTCTCTTATCGGTTCCGTAATGTCCCGGTGATCAGATTCACCGGCATTGAGGTCACCACCACCTGGCCACAGCTGGGGGAGAAAGTTTAAGAAGCGGGATAATCGGTTCAGAGAAATTCAGAATCCACTGATTCCGAAATTATCTCTGTATTATGATCTTGAAAAGGACCTGCCCGGCTGCATTAAATACCTTGCCCACATAGCTTCCATCGGGGAGGTTCTCTGTATGAATGGGGATCTGAGATGTTCCGTGAACTTCGATTCCCTGTATTACCATCACTTTTTCTCCCTTCGTGCCGATCAAATGCAGGGTCACTGTTTCGGGAACGAGGGAGGAAAGGGTCAGAGTAAATGTCCCCTGGTTTGGATTTGGAGATACGCTCACTCTCAAGTTCCCGGCCAGATCATTGATCCCGGCACATTCTTTGAAAGTGATACGGACCGAATCCGTGCCTTCACAGCCGTTATTACCGGTAACCACAACCGAAAACACCTGGCTGCCGATCCCGATCCCCGTGGAATCCACAATGATCACGGCGGTGGTTTGACCCCCGGGCGACCAGAGATATCCGGTTGCTCCCGGGGTGGAAGCATCCAATGTATAGGTCAGGTGCGCACAAATGGAAGTGTCAACTCCTAAATCTGCCACCGGAACCGGCAGGACAGCCAGTGTCATCTGATCTTCAGCATCAGGGCAATCCCCGTTTCCACCGGCAATCAGGCTCAGTGCAACAGAGCCTGTTCCGATATCCTGAGCTCCGGGGGTGTATGCCGGATGCAAAAGGTGCGGATCGTCAAAGATGCCATCGCCTGCCGATGCCCAGATCAGTGTGGTATAATTCGAAGCCGAGGAGTTATCCAGGAGGTACACACTGTTGGCGCAGACCGAACCATCAGGGCCCGCGTCAGCGGTTGCCATCGGAATGATGGTGAGGATCATCTGATCGGAAGTGGTTGCCCCGTTAAATCCGAAGGCGGTGATCGTCAAAACAACACTGCCCGCTGAAATGTCATCCTGGCTGGGAGTATATATCGGATTGTAGATTGTGGGATCACTGAAACTCCCCGTGCCGCTGGTGGTCCACAGCAAGGAATCGTAACAGAAGGCGGCGCTCATGAGCTGGTAGCCGGATCCCTCACAAACGGAAGCATCGGCGCCGGCCGACACCGCGGTCTTGTATTCCGGCGGAAAGACGATGTAATCAACCCAGGCGTGATCCAGGTACTGGGCATTGGCTCCGTCCTTTTCGTAGACCCATTTGAATATATGCGGACCGGCCAGTACCGGATAGGAAACATTCAGAAAATCGTACTCGCCCGACCAGTAGCCAACCAGCAGGGAATCGATGTAAAACTTCAGGATATCCTTGAACTTCTCGGAGGATATCTTCCGGTAGAACGAAAGGGTATCATCGAATAAGACATTGTACTGGATCAATAGTCCGGAGATCTGCCCGTCGGGGATGTTGCCGCTCCGTGCGGAAAAGTTTCCTTCCCACTTGGTATCGGGATCAATGACCCAGTTGGCCATGCCGGTGAACTGCCAGGGGAACTTCAGGAAGTTTCCTGTTTCCCAGTCCTCCACGATCAACCCTATTTTCACCATTTTGTAAACCTCATCCATTCCGAACTCCCAGGCAGCCGTGTTATGGAATACCGTTGCAGATCCCCAGGGAGTGGCGGAGCTAACGGTCACGGGGAAGGAAGCATAGACCGATTGCCCCGGCAGAAGAGTCCCAATAGGGATCTCGGGATCTTCAACGTAAACAAACGGATTGCTCGATTCCAGGGTACTAACGACGTCCAGCGCATCGTAATCGCCAGTGTTTTTCGTAAGGAACTTGATGAGCGCCTGTTCTCCGGGATCGAGCCGGTGGTTATTGTTTCCCGTGGCATCGTCAATCGACATCCCCAGGATGGTGACTGCCGGGGCGTGGGCTTCGATCGTGAAGAAGCTGATGGTGACGCTGTCGAGGGCATTGACCGCAGTCACCTGGAAAGGCACTATTGTGCCGTCGGGAATGAATTCTGAAACGCTGTATTTGAATGCATCCAGGATGGTTTTACTCTCTCCGATGCCAAAGGTCCCGTAATATTCGGTGCTGTCCTCAAAGGTGATGAAAGGAGAACCGGTCGAAAGCGTTACCATCACGCTGTCGGCCTCCAGGTCTCCGTTGTTGACCAGTTTCAGCCCGAGCAGGATGGTCTCCCCGAAATCCATGATACCGTTCCCGTTCCCGTAGGTCGTGTCGTTGAGCACGTTATCGTCGTACACGACCAGCGATACCGGGATATGCAGGTCGATCGGCGAGACATAGGTCATGGCATGCCCGATCCGGTTATCGGTCCAGCAGGGATAAACTTTCCCGTTGTAGGCAGTGATACCAAGGTAATCGCCGAAGTAGCCGGATGCCATTCCCGGGATGGGGGAGGGGGTCCAGGAAACATCGCTTACCTTCATCTCTTCCCAGGTGGCCCCGCCGTCCTGCGACCAGGCCATCCAGGTTTCGCACTGGTTTCCGGGTACATTCCGGTTGTCGTAATAAACAATGCTCAGGTTCCCGTTGGCCTGGTCGCAGGTGATCCACGGGAAATAATGCGTTTTGCCCTGTCCTGCCGCATCCATGTTGATCTTCATGGGGGTTGACCAGGTGAGTCCTTCATCGGTGGACTGCATCATGTATACATCGCATCCCGTGCCCGTGTTCACGCCGGGCACGCCGATGTTGGACCATACGATGTAAATATGTCCGCGGTACGGGCTGTTACTGATATCAACTGCCATGGAAGGGAAGGAGTTGACCCGCTGGTTCTGGGAAACCCCGGAAGTCCTGATCCCTCGGATATTATTCAGGGCCCGCACCGCCGTTTGCCAGGTAATGCCCCCATCGAGGGACCGGGCAAATCCGATGGCTTTTTCATCACCCGGCCAGTTATCGTAAACCGACCATGCAGCATAGACTTCCCCATCGGGACCTGTCTTGAAATTTATTCCCTGGTTATGGCTTCCGGCAGCTGTAGCCTGGCTGATATTGATCTTTGGCTCCCAGCTCGTACCGTTGGTGATCGACCGCGACACCTGGATGTTATTGTTTTCCATCCAACCGTCAAAAAGGTACCCCTCAAAGGGGCTTGTCGGACTGTTGTCAACCCAGAGGTGATTTTTATCCAGGATGTTGATAATGCTCCCGTTGGCGACTGTGGATACACTCCAGGTGGCGCCGTTGTTGTCGGAATAAGCGACTCCCTGCCCATACCCGTTGTTGATGAAACCAATAAAGTACCGGCCGCTCATGTTCATGCAGGCAGCCGGGTCACCCTGATTGCCTCCCCCCGCACCCTGGGTCGACCCCGTCCAGGTAAGGCCTTCGTCGAAAGAATGAAAATAATTCGCCCCGTAAAAGGTCGAGGTGGAAGGCCAGTTTCCCGAATTGTTCGAGTTGAGGACGTGGGCCAAATTGTTCGGATCCACGACAATGGAATTTTCACTTTCGTGGACCGATTCGGTAGTGACCGGGACGTCGGGTGAGTCGTCGACCAGTACGCCGTCAATCAGGACTTTGGTCCCGGTAAAAACTGCCGGTGGTATATTGGAATACGGTTCAACCGGCACCAGGCCCCAGGCAGCACACTGCCGCCAGTAGCCCATGTTGTCGATCCGGGTGTCAACCTGGAAACCCTTAGGCATCGTGCTGTAATCCTGGGCATAAAGGAAGGTTGCTGCAAGGCATGAAAAGAAGGCGATAGCCGGAGAGAAGGTGAATGTTTTCATGGTGTGCTGATTGGAATTGGTTTTTGAATCCGTGTCCCACAAAGTTAATATTATTTCAGTACGAAATGATTGGATTGCAGCGCGGATATCAGAAATGTATTGTATCTTTGTAGTCTCATATTTGAATATCTTCAGGGTGTGAAAACCGTTTTTCGGCAGGGGTATTTTCTGATTCTGGCCAGCCTGGTATTCTTCAGTGTGAACGGTCTGACCGTGGTTCATCATATCTGCGGTTGCCCGCCGGCGCCGGTTAATCCCCCACTGACCGAAACAAGAGAAGCACTTTCATGCTGCCACATTCAGGAGAAATCAGAAAGGTGTTCCGACAGCGACCATTCACGCTGCCGGTCGGAGCAGCATAAAGGATGCAAGGATCGAGTGACCTACCTGAAAGCACCGATCATATCCACTCTCCCTGCAGAAGGGCTTTTTCTGTCAGTCTCTTCGCTGAAAATGCCGGATTTCCTGTTAAGCGTGACCGGTTTGCCGGTATCACCCCAGCAGAATCTGTTCCACCACGAAACCGGGATCATCCCTCCACGAGCCGGGGGATCATTGTTTCTGTACTACCATTGCATCAGGATCCCGGTTCCGGAAGATCCTTTCCATCTGCTGTTTGGCTAACATCATCCCCTCCGGGATGATTTGGCCTTGACACCTCCGTGGCTTTCCTGTTAACGTTCAGGTAATCAGGTTTTTCCACGGGAGTAAGTTTAAACTTATTTGGGCATTAAATCTATAAAATAACAGCAATGACGACACGTGCAAAAATTCACATATATTCCGTATTTTTCTTATGGCTCCTGCCCTCAGCATTGATGTCCCAGGCGATCCAGGGAACTGTTTATGAGAAGGATGACAAAAATAAAAAACAACCACTCACAGGAGTGAATGTGTACTGGCTTGGCACAACAAAAGGCACATTTACCGACAACCATGGAAAATACAGCTTGTCCCGCGAGGGGATCAAAGACTTCCGGATGATCTTCAGCATCCTCGGGTACAGAAAGGACACGATCCAGGTATCCCGTTCCGCCGGAAAGCTGGATGTGGAGATGTCACCCGACGATCAGACGCTGGGTGAGGTGGAGATCAGAGGTAAGCAGGACGATTCATTCGTTTCGAGGCTCAACCCGAGATACACCCAGGTCATCACCACCGGGGAACTTCAGCGGGCGGCTTGCTGCAATCTTGCCGAAAGTTTCGAGACCAATGCGTCGGTCGATGTGCAATACAGCGATGCCATTTCCGGAGCAAAACAGATCCAGCTGCTCGGGCTTTCGGGGTTATACAGTCAGATCATGACCGAGAATGTCCCTCTGATCAGGGGATTGGCCACTCCATACGGACTGAATTACATCCCGGGACCCTGGATGGAATCCATCCAGGTTGCCAAGGGTTCGGCCTCGGTGATACAGGGATTTGAATCGATCACCGGCCAGATCAATGTCGAATACAAGAAGCCCGAGAACAGTGAGAAGATTTTTCTTAATGCTTACGGTAACAGCAATCAGCGGTTCGAATTGAACGGGAACGGAGCCATCCGGTTCAATGATAAGCTCAGTACAATGCTGCTCATCCATGGTGATATCCTGGCCCATAAATTCGACCGGAATGATGACGGGTTCATGGACCTTCCCAAATCCACCAACCTCAGCGCCATGAACCGGTGGGACTATATCAGGCCGGGAAGATATATTTCTCGCCTGGGGATCAAGTACCTTTACGAAGACCGGAATGGCGGACAGATGGACTTCGATAAAAAGACTTTTGTCTTTGATACCAACGGGATTACGAATAAAACGAAAAGGTACGGTGTGGGCATTGCCACGAACCGGCTGGAGGTATTCTGGAAAAACGGATTTTTCCTGGGCCCGTCAGGGAACACGAGCATCGGGCTGATCCTGTCGGGAATTGATCACCGGCAAACTGCGTTTTACGGGATCAATACATATGACGGGCACGAACAGAACCTCTACGCAAACCTGATCCTGACCTCCCAGTTTCACGAAAAAATGCACCGGATTTCTGCCGGTTTCAACTACTCTCTCGACTCCTACAGGGAAAACTATCTCCAGAACCAGTTGACCTACCTGTACCAGATCACCGGCGACACCTCAAACGGGGCACTCTGGAAACTTATCGCCGATACCGTGGTGAATTATAACCAGGACCGGAACGAATGGGTGGCAGGTGGATTTATGGAATATACGCTCGACCTGCACGAAAAGTTCGTCATGATTGCCGGCGCCCGCGTGGATTATGATAACCGGTACGGATGGCTGTTCACTCCACGTCTCCATCTCCGTTACCAGTTTGATAAAACGACCATCCTGCGGGGATCCGTTGGAAAAGGATACCGGACAGCAGATCTTCTGGCAGAAAACAATAATGTATTCATGAGCCAGCGTAAGCTTTATTTCGCCCCCGGCCTGTCCACACAGGAGGAAGCCTGGAATTTTGGGATCAACTTTACCAAAGGATTTCAGCTCTTTCACCGGGATGCGGAGTTCAGCCTGGATATTTATCAGACAAGTTTTGTGAGGCAAGTGATCGCAGATGTCGACAGCATCCCGACAGCAGTATTCTTTTACAATCTCGACGGGAGATCATATGCCATCAGCGCTCAGGCGCAGATAACTGCCAGGCCACTGGAGCGGTTCGCCGTGACACTGGCCGTGAGGGCGAATGATGTCCGTGTGACCGAAGGAAATAAGTTTGTGGAAAAAGCGATGGTCAACGATTACAAGGGGCTGCTGAGCTTATCTTATGCGACACGATTCGATAAGTGGAAGTTCGACCTGACCGGGCAATTGAACGGCCCCGCCAGGCTTCCGGACACAAAAAAAATGCCTTCGTTCCTGCAACGGCCCGAATACTCACCTGTCTGGTTCAACCTGCTGGCCCAGATAACCAAAAAATTCAAGCATTTTGACATTTACCTGGGCGGGGAAAACCTGACGAACTTCCGCCAGATGGACCCCATTTCGGAATACTGGGCGCCCTACCATACGCACTTCGACGGCACGATGGTATGGGGCCCGATCACCGGAATCACAATATATGCAGGCGTCAGATACACGTTGAAGTGAGAAGTGAACATTGAAAAGAGAAAAATAGTTGACCCTGGTAACAAACTGATAGAAATGTAAAGAAGAATTGAATTGACCATTAACAAAAAAAGACAAACAAATGAAAACAGGAATGTATTTGCTGTTACTGTGGATCGGGATCTCTTTATCCGCCCTGGGACAGTCAGCGAAAAAAGAAGAAACCGTCAGCATTAAAACCTCCGCCGTGTGCGGTATGTGCAAAGACCGGATTGAACAGGGACTTGCCTTTGAGAAAGGGATCAGGAGCGTAACGGTGGATATTAAAACCAAGATAGCAAGTGTAGCGTACAATCCCCTTAAAACGACGCCGGATGATATCCGGAAGGCTATCTCAAAACTCGGGTATGATGCCGATACTGTCGTGGCTGATCCGAAAGCATACGCCAAATTGCCGGCATGCTGTAAGAAGGAGCAACCGCCGCACTAAGAGGGGCGAAGGAAGGAGGATGAAGGACGAAAGTGGGAATCCGGAAATTGATTTCTACTCTCTCTGAATCAGTATTTTTTCTGTGAATATCCGGTTCCCTTTGGAGATGCGGGCGAGGTATAGGCCGTCCGGCAGATCCCGCAGATCGATGGGGGTTAGGGCGTACCGGATTGTCTGGGCATGCACCTGCTTCCCGGTCAGGTCGTGAACCGTGACGTCGATCCCATCCACAGGGATTTCCCCCCGGATGAAGCAAACGCCAATACGGGAGGGAACAGGATAGAGGAAGGAAGAATTCTGACCAGGTTCCGGATCCCGGTAACCGATCACCACCTGGCTGTTCAGCACAATGGTGCCGTCTTCACCCCCTGCACAGTACAGGGCCATGGCGGAGTCCGACACCTGGGATTGGTCATACCCAAGATAGTACAGCAGGGCAGCGGCGGCGAAGAGGTTTTGTGTCGTCGGGCTCATCACGGCCGTCCAATCCCCGAACATGAATTCGAAAATACTCCCGTTGTCACCCACCATGAAGGCTAGCCACATGTCATACTGAAGACTGAGGAATGCCATGGCCAGCATTCCGTCTGATGTGCCGAGGTCAAACGGGATCAGGGAGGTGCCGGTGAAATAATACAGCGTGCCAGCCGTTCCGCAGCACCAGCCCGTTCCGGGACCTGTCAGCATGACGTCGCCCATCCAGGGTGCGCCTGGGATGAGCATGGTCGTCCAGATCAAACCACCGTCAGCAGTCTGGAAAATGGTTCCGAATTCGCTGACCGCAGCAACATGCACGTCATCCAATGCGTGGAGGCCTGACAGCCATTCGCCCCGCTGCATGCGGATCGTCGTCCAGGTGAGTCCGGCATTAGTGGATTTGAGGATGATGCCATCCTCTCCGCAGGCATACCCGACCTGCTCGGTGCCGAAGGAAACACCAAACAGCGCGTTGTTGGTTCCGCTGTTAATGGTCGACCATGACGTGCCGTTGTACCGCAGGATCACGCCGTTCCACCCCACGGCAATGGCTGTGTTTTCATTGATGGCGGTGATGGAGTTCAGGGGCGTGGTGCCAGTGTAGGCGGACGACCAGGTCAGCCCTCCGTCGGAAGAACCGTAGACAGAACCGTTACTGCCCACACAAAACAGGTGGAGTGAATCCATGTAAGTGACCCCGTTGATGTTGGCGGGGATCCCCGAGTTGATCACGGCCCAGTCCTGGGCAAGGCCTAGGACTCCCAGAAAAAGGACCAGGCATGCGGAAAGGGTAATTCTTTTCATACTTGTTTGTTTTTGTGAATAGAACTTCAACCTTCAGATCGAAGGTTTAAATATACAAAACGGAAGACAGAGAAGTCAAGTTTCCGGGAAAAAACTTGTTATGCGGTTCTGGATGTGACGAATTTTTTCCTGTCTTTCCGGCACATTTTTTTTACCGCGATCCTTCCGGTGATCAGCCCGGCGGGCAGGCCGCCACCCGGCGACACCCAGTGACCGACCATGTAAAAATTCCCGAGCCCGGGAATTGTCATCAGGTTCCTCTGGTTCATGTTTTTTCGGGTCATCAGCCAACCTTCATAAGATCCCCGCCAGTTTCCAGTGTATCTCACGAAGGTGTTCGGGGTGGCCACATCGGTTACTTCCACCTGCTTCCCGATCCCCGGGTATCTGGCCTCAAGGTTCTCTACGACCGCCCGTGCGATCCTTTCTTTCTCCTTTTTGTAAGCTTCACGATCATTATACAGAGCCTGCCAGTAATCGAAATCGGTGCTGATCATCAGGGTAAAAACCGATTTCCCGGCAGGAGCCATGGTGGGATCCATGCTGTAATTGCGGAGAAAAAGGAATTTGATGGACGTAGGGCCGATCTGAAATGGTTTCGTGATCTCGAAATTCAGAGAATGTGCTTCCCTCGAATAATCTCCATTGATGCCCAGGGAAATATAAACCAGTGGGGGAAAAAGAGGATAATCAGAATACGCTTTCAAAACGGCAGGACTCGTGTATTTCCCCTTCAGCCAGTTAAAGATGGTCGTATGTCCGTCGGCAGCGGAGACAACAATATCGCCTCTCACCTCTTCCCCGTCGGCTAACCGGATACCGACTGCCTTGTCGTTTTCCACAAGGATGCCCGACACCCGAGAGTGAAAATGAATGGATCCGCCCAGCTTATGGTACCGGTCGACAATGGAGCGGATAAGGTCCAGGGAACCGCCGATTGGATACCCTGCGCGCCGGGTGCTCATCTGGGCGAGTGTCCAGAGGAGGAAGGCACTGCATATTTCGCCCCAATCCAGCCCGTTTTTGAAAAAATATTGCAGAGCCGGATTGCGGAATTTTCCGGCCAGGTCTGTTATCGGCTGCCGGTACTTGTAAATGATCCGGATGGCCCGGATGGCCGGAACCAGGTTTTTCCAGGTGAACTCTGCAGGCAGTTCGCTGCGCATCAGTCTCCGGATGTCCCGTGTGATCCGCAGAATCTGGCGTCTGTCTTCCGGTGCAATGGCCAGCATTTCCTGAGCGAACCTGTCCGGATCGGTGTAAACGGTAAATAACTTCCCCGAACCGTCGGCCACTTTGATAAAATAGTCGTAATCCAGGATATGTTTCCCCTGCACCGCTCCGATCTCTTCCCACAGAGGATAATAGGCGGAAGCAGGACCACTCCCGACAAGCCAGTGGACACATCCGTCGAAGATGTAATCCTTCCGTTTCCACCCGGTGCAGAGGCCGCCCGCCATGGAGTTCATCTCGTAGATCTCAGACTGGTAACCGTTCATCTGGGCATAACACCCGGCCGAGAGCCCTGCAATTCCTCCTCCGATGATGATGACTTTCTTAGGCATGTTTTCCGGTTTTTTTCTCCCTTACAACCGCCTGGGCTGCTGCAAGCCGGGCAATAGGGACGCGAAACGGAGAACAACTGACGTAATTGAACCCCTGGCGGTAGCAGAACTCTACAGAGGAAGGCTCACCGCCATGCTCTCCGCAGATCCCGATCTTCAGGTCTTTCCTGGCAGAACGCCCCCTCTGCACGGCGATCCGGATCAGTTCGCCCACACCTTCCCGGTCAATGACCTGGAACGGATCCACAGGAAGGATCTTCTTTTCCACGTACTCGGGGAGGAAGCTGCCGATATCATCGCGGGAAAAACCAAAGCTCATCTGGGTAAGATCATTTGTTCCGAAGGAAAAGAACTGCGCCGTCCGGGCGATCTGGTCTGCCGTAAGGGCTGCCCGTGGTATCTCGATCATCGTTCCTACCAGGTGGGGGATCTCCTTGAGTTTGAAACGGGTTCGTACCTCCTGATAAACGCGGCGGATGATTTCAAACTGATGTTTCAGCTCGTTTTCACAGCAGGTCACAGGGATCATGATCTCGGGGAAAGGCTTTTTCCTTGATTTCAACAGTTCGGCAGTCGCTTCAAAAATTGCCTTTACCTGCATCTCCGTAATCTCGGGATAGGTGATCCCCAGCCGTACGCCACGATGCCCCATCATGGGATTGGTCTCATGCAGTGCATCGGCCCGGCGGTCGAATTCGGCTGTTGAGATTCCCAGACTCTCGGCAAGCTGTTTCCTGCCTTCCGCGGATACGGGAATGAACTCATGGAGCGGGGGGTCCAAAGTCCGGATTGTGACCGGGAAGCCATCCATAGCTGCCAGGGTTCCTTTGATATCGGCCTTCACGAACGGGAACAGTTCATCCAGCGCTTTTCTGCGTTCCGGCTCATTTTTCGAGGCAATCATTTTCCTCAGGAGGAACAAAGGCTTTTCGGCATGTTTCCCGTAGAACATGTGCTCGGTCCGGAACAGGCCGATTCCCTGCGCCCCGAATGCCCGGGCTCTGGCAGCATCTTCCGGCGTATCGGCATTGGTGCGCACATGCATCGTCATGATGCCGTCGCAAAGCTTCATGAAGGCCTGGAAATCGGGATTCTCCTCCGCAGCCTTGATCATCGGGATAGCTCCGTTGTACATGTACCCTTTAGATCCGTTCAATGAAACGGGATCTCCTTCCCTGAGAGTGATGTCGCCGACTTTAAGGAGTTTCCGGCCGGCCTCAATTTTCAGGCTTCCGGCGCCGACTATGCAGCATTTACCCCACCCGCGGGCTACCAGAGCCGCATGGCTGGTCATACCGCCGCGGGCGGTGAGAATCGCTGCTGCCGCGCGCATTCCTTCAATATCTTCCGGATTGGTTTCCTCACGGACAAGGATCACCTGTTTACCCTGTTTTGCCCAGGCTACCGCATCTTCTGATGTAAACACCAACTGGCCGGTTGCACCCCCGGGCCCTGCAGGCAGACCCTTTGCCATCGGGCTGACTGCATTTTCCGCTTTGGGATCCAGGATCGGATGAAGTAATTCGTCCAGTTGCTGCGGATCCACCCGCATCACCGCTTCTTCCCTGGAGATCAGCTTTTCCCGGAACATGTCCAGCGCCATCTTCACTGCTGCAGGGCCATTCCGCTTGCCCACCCTGCACTGGAGCATGTACAAATCCCCGTCCTGAATGGTAAACTCGATGTCGAGCATGTTCCGGTAGTGCCGTTCCAGTTTTCGCTGAATCCCGTTGAGCTCCCTGTAAACTTTGGGCATGGCCGTTTCCAGGGATTCCAAATGGGCTGTGTGCTCATTCTTCCCGACTTCATTGATGGGATTCGGAGTCCGGATACCTGCAACTACATCTTCTCCCTGTGCGTTGGCCAGCCACTCTCCATAGAAATAATCCTCCCCTGTAGCCGGATTCCGGGTGAAGGCAACCCCTGTTGCCGAACTCTCCCCCATATTCCCGAACACCATTGACTGGACATTAACGGCTGTTCCCCACTCATCAGGAATTTCTTCAAACCGTCGGTACGCAATCGCCCGCTTCCCGTTCCAGCTCAGGAATACAGCACCGATAGCACCCCATAGCTGCTCCAGAGGATCCTCGGGAAATGGTTTGCCCAGGACTTCAATTACTTTCTTTTTATAAGTAACGATCAGGCTTTTAAGATCATCCGCTGTCAGTTGCGTGTCGCTCATATACCCCTTCTTCTCTTTCAGCTTGTGCAGTTCATGCTCCAGCTGAACCCGAACGCCTTTCCCTTCCTTCGGCTCCAGTCCTGCTGCTTTCTCCATCACCACATCCGAATACATCTGGATCAGGCGACGCTGCGAGTCGTAAACAAAACGGGGATTCCGGGTTTTCCCGATCAATCCTTCCCGGGTGACATCATTCAATCCTACATTCAGCACTGTCTCCATCATGCCCGGCATGGATGCCCTGGCCCCGGAACGGACCGATACCAGAAGCGGATTCTTTTTATCCCCGAACACTGCCCCCATCGCCTTTTCCGTTTTCCGGAGAGCTTCCGTCACCTGCTTCTTCAGTCCGGCCGGGTATTTCTTTCCATGGGTGTAGTATGCGTTACAGACTTCCGTGGTAATCGTAAAACCGGCAGGAACAGGCAGCCCGATGTTGACCATTTCAGCCAGATTGGCGCCTTTCCCGCCCAGCAGGTTTTTCATTGTCGCGGTTCCCTCGGCTTTTTTCCCGCCAAAATAATAGACATACTTATGAGTTTTCGTTTTTGGTGACATCTTGTATAGTTTAGGGGATCGTTTAAAGGCGCAAAAGTAAGAAGAAAATACCCATACAGTAAGAAAACGAAAGGAAAATCACCATCGGATCTTAGCGGGGTGACGGGAAGCTGAACGAATTTGTACAGGAGAACGAAAAAGAGGGATGATCCGATAGATTACATAACTTTACGGTTCAGCTAACCAACTTTCTCGCATGTGAATGAGATTATTTTTACAGGGGTCGTTCTGTCGTTCCTCTTCGCCTTACTGTTTTTCTTCAAACCGAAACGTATTTACAGTGATCTTCTGTTTGGCCTGATGTGGATACTGGGCGTCCTGCTGCTGTTGTTCCTCTATATACAGGTTTCAGGAAAGCCCGGAACAGTTGACCTGTTTGGGATCCTGATAGCGGGATTCCCTCAGCTTTCTGCGATCCTGTTTCATGAAGCCATCCGGTTTCTCACTGCCAACCGGAAAATGTCGTTCAGGCAGTGGCTTTTTGCATTGATGCCGGTCATTTTATTCTATTTCCTGGTTATCCTGGTACACCGGTTCCCCGGCCGGATTGTTTCACTTCCCAGTGCTGAGCGGGCAATCGTGTTACTTTTTACTTGTTATAACATCGTTGTGGTCGTTTATCTGATGATCCGGGTGATGAAAATGATTGCCCGGTTCAGGATACTCATGGCCAACCGGACCTCAAATCCGGCCGCCTTCAACCTTTCCTGGGCAAACCTCTATGCCGGTCTGAGCCTGACTGGGGCGGGCCTGACGATGTGGCTTACACTGATGCATGTGTTTGCCGGGATGAATGCGATAGCGGCCAACAGGATTATTGCATCCGGTGGAGTGATAACACTCCTGGTGGCCGGGTATTACGGCATTCGAAGCGGGACAGTGTTCACGCATTTTATTCGGCCGTCATTGCAGCAGGTGAAATACGCCCATCACCGGCTTGATGATGCTTCCCGGGACGATTTTTCCAAACGGTTACTGAAATTCATGGAAGAACATAAGCCGTTCCTTGATCCATCTCTCACCCTGCAGGAACTGGCCGCCTCTGTCGGAATCCCGGTTAACGATCTTTCGCAGGTAATCAACGACCACCTCGGACAGACCTTTTATGATTTTGTAAACCAGTACCGTGTACATGAATTCATCCGTCTGCTGGACCAGGAAAAATCAACACGGTATTCTCTCCTGGGGCTGGCTTTCGGAAGTGGCTTCAATTCAAAATCGAGTTTCAACCGCATTTTTAAGAAAATATCAGGAAAAACTCCCTCCCAGTACCACCGGCAATTGATTATCGAAAAGAAGTCCCAGGTTGCCAGATAGGTCGATTCCCATTGCTCTTTCTTGTTGTTTTGTCCCGTTTAAATGCCCAACCAATGAAACGAATGCTTTGGATCCTTCCTGGTTTCCTTGTTTTTACCGTGACTTGCGGGCAGCAGTCAGTAAGTACTTTACGGGATGCCCTTAAGGGGCACGTCGACACCGTCTTTCCGGCCATCTGCAGGCTTATGCATACAGAGCCAGAGATCCCGCCGGAAATCACAACTATGGACAGAGACGGATTGATCGCATTTCTGAAAGCCGGTCTTACGTCGGACTATCCCGACAATGAGCTGACAAGGCGCAGTAAGGCACTTTCCACGATCGGGATACTCCCCGATGGCTTCGACCTTGAACAACAGCTCATTGAACTTCTAACACAGCAGGCAGGCGGACTCTACGATTTCCGGGAGAAAAAAGTGATCTGGATGGAAGATCTTGCAGGAGAAGACCGGCGGGGGATAAATGATAAAATGGTATTGTCACATGAGCTGACACATGCGTTTCAGGACAGATACCTGGATTTTTCATCCCGTGCGAAAGAATTCAGCGGTAATATGGATGCGGAATATGCGTTCCGTGCCCTGATAGAAGGGATGGCCAGCCTGGTGATGATGGCTTATGCTTCCGGAATTCCACTCAGTGCAGCCCCTGATCTGAAGGAGTTCTGGCGATCCGGTTACTACCGGGGTGTGCGTCCATATGAAACGGGCAATGACTACCTCAGGGAATACCTGATCTCACCTTATGCTGAGGGCGGATCTTTCCTGCAGTCCTGGATAAAGGACCATCCCGGCACTTCATTGCGTGCACTTTTTCTCAATCCGCCCCAAACTTCCGAGCAGGTATTGCATTATGAAAAATATCTCGGGCAGGACAAGCCTGTTCCGGTACCACTGGATTCATTTCTGCAAGTCGTGCCTGGCGGATGGCAGATCTGTTTCCAAAATACGCTTGGTGAATTTGACCTTTGGCAGCTTTTCCAGACGCACGGATCTACGCGTGATCAGGCTGCCTCCCTGGCGGCCGGATGGGACGGATGCGATTTTATCTGCTTTGAAACACACGACAAACAACTTGTCCTGGTTGCAAAGTCGGCATGGGACACATCCGGGGATGCCAATGAGTTCCGGGAGGCACTGGCAAACGCACTTGCCAGGTATCCAGCAGTGCCCCGGGAAACATTGCGGAATTATAGGGGCTGGAACGAATTTACAGAGGAGTTCGATTAATACATAGCCTGCATATGAAAAAAGAAGGCGGCCTTTTGAGCCGCCCTCGTTATCTGACAGATGACCTGTTTTATCGGGGCGTTGAGGGAGTTCCCGGGTCTTCGTTACCGGATTCCTCCGACAGGCGGACCTTGGCGTACCGTTTGCGCCATCCCCAGATAAAGAATCCCAGGCAAAAAAGACCTGCATTGAAGATCCCGATGGAGAAGATACCGACACT
>Ga0233425_10003753_pt1 | contig 26848 bp, 30 predicted proteins | sample Watercolumn_Towu_2_FD_181712 | JGI IMG/M metagenome (GOLD analysis project Ga0233425, IMG submission 181712) | Freshwater microbial communities from Lake Towuti, South Sulawesi, Indonesia - Watercolumn_Towuti2014_140_MG | ecosystem: Environmental > Aquatic > Freshwater > Lake | place...
CTCGAGATCCGCGGCTTCGGCAGCTTCAGTCTGAATTTCCGCCCGCCCCGGGTGGGGCGCAACCCCAAGACCGGCGAGAAGGTCCATGTTGAAGGCAAGTATGTGCCCCACTTCAAGGCGGGCAAGGAATTGCGCGATCGGGTGGATTTCAAGGATTAATACGACTCCCGTCTCAGTTCGAAGGCGCCGCTTATCCGGCGCCTTTTTTCTTTTCCCGCTATGGCAAGTGGTCCGGCTCGGACCATGCCGCTACAATCGCGCCCATCTCCTGCTTCGGCTTTCCCCGTGCGCGCCCTGGCACTCCCTGCAAAAATCGTTCTATTCCTGCTCCTGCTGGGCTTCGCCGCCATGAACAGCGAGTCCGTCACCCTGCGCTATTTCCTGGGACTGGAGTGGCGGGCGCCTCTTTCCCTGGTCATCCTTGTGGTGTTCGCCCTGGGCCTGCTGGCCGGGCTGTTGGCCTGTTCCCTCCGCCTGTTGCGCAGCCATCGTGAATTGCGCGGTCTGCGCAGGGAATTGCATAGGGATTGAGCATGGAATTCGAATCCTGGTACCTGCTGGTCATTCCCCTGTTCTTCGCCCTGGGCTGGGTGGCGGCGCGAGTGGACATCCGTCACGTCATGCAGGAATCAAGGGCGGTGCCCCGTTCCTATTTCAAGGGCCTCAACTACCTGCTCAACGAACAGCCGGACAAGGCCATCGAGGCCTTCCTGGAAGTGGCGAAGATGGATCCGGACACCTTGGAACTGCACTTTGCCCTGGGTGCCCTGTTCCGCCGCCGGGGGGAACTGGACCGGGCCATCCGCATCCACCAGAACCTGGTGGACCGGGCCGACCTGTCTCAGGACCAGCGCATGAAGGCCTTGTTCGAGCTGGGGGAAGACTTCCTCAAGTCAGGCCTGCTGGACCGTGCCGAATCGGTGTTCCGCCGCCTGGAAAGCGGTGTCCACGCCCTCGATGCCCTGCGTAACATCCTGGAAATCCAGGTGCTTACCAAGGACTGGCAGCAGGCCATCCAAACCGCCGGGCGCCTGGAAAAACTGGGCTGTCCGGCGCAAAACGCGGACACCGCCCACTACTACTGCGAACTGGCGGTGGCGGCCATGCTGAAGGACGACCTGGAGGGCGCGCGTGCCCATCTTGCCCAGGCCCAGGCCGAGAACAAGCGTTCGGCCCGTGCCTCGATGCTGCTGGGGGATCTGGAGGTGAAGGCAGGTCGCGATGAGGCTGCCATCGAAGCATGGCGGCGCCTGGAGGAAATCAATCCAGCCTACCTGCCCACCGTAGGCGAGCGCCTGGTCCAGGCCCATCTGCGCCTGGGCCGACCGGACGCGGTCCTCTCCCTGCTGAAGGCCTATCTGGATCGGCGTGCCAGTCCCGACCTGCTGCACTTGTTGTTCCAAACCGTTGCTGAATTGCGTGGATGGGAAGCAGCCCGGCAACTGGCGGCTGAGGAACTCAAGCGCCATCCCAGCCTGCGCGCCCTGGACGATTATCTCCAGGCCAGCAATGCCGTCAGTCCGGAATCCATGGAGGTGCGTCTGGCCCAGGACCTGGTACACCGCCAGGTGAGCCGCACGGCCTATTACCAGTGTGCCAGTTGCGGCTTCAAGGCACGCCAGTACTTCTGGCAGTGCCCTGCCTGTGCCCGCTGGGAAAGCATACCCCCCGAGCGGGTGGAACATGACTGATACCCGGGTCATCGTCGCCCTGGACTACCCCGATGCGGAACAGGCGCGTGGCATCGCCCGCCGCCTGCGGCCCGATCTCTGCCGCCTCAAGGTGGGCAAGGAGCTGTTCGTGGCTGCCGGTCCCGATTTCGTAAGGGAACTGGTGGATGGGGGCTATGCTGTTTTCCTCGACCTGAAGTTTCACGATATTCCCAATACCGTGGCCCAGGCCTGCAAGGCTGCAGCGCGATTGGGCGTGTGGATGACCAACGTGCATGCCGCCGGTGGCCCACGCATGCTGGCCGCCGCCCGGGAGGCGCTGGAGGGACACGAACGGCGGCCACTGCTCATTGCCGTTACCGTGCTGACCAGCATGGGGCCGCAGGAACTGCACGCCATCGGCATCGAATCAAGCCCCGAGGAACAGGTCCTGCGCCTGGCTCGGCTCAGCGGCGAAGCGGGCCTGGACGGGGTGGTCTGCTCCGCCCTGGAGGCCCCCGCCCTGCGCCGGGAGATGGGGCCGGAATTCCGCCTGGTGACCCCGGGCATCCGGCCGGCCGGCAGCGCCACGGGCGACCAGACCCGCATCCTTACGCCCCTTCAGGCTTTGCGCGCCGGCGCCGATTATCTGGTCATCGGCCGGCCCATCACCCAGGCCGCCGATCCCGTCGATATGCTGCTGCGGATTTCCGCTGAAATCGGCGCCCACCAATCTCACTGAACAAGACACCATCCCATGAAAATCGCCATTGCCGGCACTGGCTACGTCGGTCTTTCCAATGCCATCCTCCTGGCCCAGCACAACGAGGTGGTGGCCCTCGACATCGTCCCGGAGAAAGTGGCGATGCTGAACCGCAAGGAATCGCCCATCGTCGACGTCGAGATCGAGGACTACCTCCGGCACAAGCCCCTGAATTTTCGCGCCACCCTGGACAAACGGGATGCCTACGAGGGCGCCGAGTTCGTGGTCATCGCCACGCCCACGGACTATGACCCGGAAACCAACTACTTCAATACCCAGTCGGTGGAAGCGGTCATCCGCGACGTGAAGGCCATCAACCCCCGCGCCGTCATGATCCTAAAATCCACGGTGCCGGTGGGCTACACCGCCAAGCTGAAGGCCGAATACCAGTGCGAGAACCTCATCTTCTCGCCGGAGTTCCTGCGTGAAGGCAAGGCCCTCTACGACAATCTCTACCCCTCGCGCATCATCATCGGCGAGCAATCGCCGCGCGCGCAAACCTTCGCCAATCTGCTCAAACAAGGCGCCATCAAGCAGGATATCCCGGTGCTGTTCACCGACTCCACCGAGGCCGAGGCCATCAAGCTGTTCGCCAACACCTACCTGGCCATGCGCGTGGCCTACTTCAACGAGCTGGACACCTACGCTGCCACCCATGGCCTGGACACCAAGCACATCATCCAAGGGGTCTGTCTGGATCCGCGTATCGGCGACCACTACAACAACCCTTCCTTCGGCTATGGCGGCTACTGCCTGCCCAAGGACACCAAGCAGCTGCTGGCCAACTACCGGGATGTGCCGCAGAACCTGATGCGCGCCATCGTCGACTCCAACACCACACGCAAGGATTTCGTCGCGGACAGTATCCTCAAGTCCAGGCCCAACGTGGTGGGTGTCTACCGCCTCATCATGAAAAGCGGCTCGGACAATTTCCGCGCCTCCAGCATCCAGGGCATCATGAAGCGCATCAAGGCCAAGGGCATCCCGGTGATCGTCTACGAGCCGGTGCTGAAGGTAGCGGAGTTTTTCCACTCCAGGGTGGTCAACGATCTGGCCGAATTCAAGCGCCAGGCGGACGTCATCGTCGCCAACCGCATCACCGACGAAATCCGCGATGTGGCGGACAAGGTCTACAGCCGCGACCTGTTTGGGAAGGACTGATTCGCCATGTTCAGGACCATCGAGGACTTCGTCGGCAACACGCCCCTGGTGCGCCTTACGAAGTTGCCGGGGGAGACCTCCAACACCGTACTGGTCAAGCTGGAAGGCAACAACCCGGCCGGCTCGGTGAAGGACCGCCCGGCCCTCTCCATGATCGCCAAGGCCGAAGCCCGCGGCGAGATCAAGCCCGGCGACACCCTCATCGAGGCCACCAGCGGCAACACCGGCATCGCTTTGGCCATGGCCGCCGCCATCCGCGGCTACCGCATGGTGCTGATCATGCCCGAGCACCTGTCCATCGAGCGGCGCCAGACCATGAAGGCCTACGGCGCCGACCTGGTGCTGGTGAGCAAGGAGTCCGGCATGGAGGGTGCCCGCGACCTGGCCGAACGGATGCAGCGGGAAGGCAGGGGCAAGATACTCGACCAGTTTTCCAATCCGGATAACCCGGCTGCCCACTACGAAACGACAGGTCCGGAAATCTGGCGGGATACCGGGGGAAAGATTACCCATTTCGTCTCCAGCATGGGCACCACGGGCACCATCATGGGCTGCTCCCGCTACCTCAAGGAAGTCAATCCGTCCATCCGGATCGTCGGCGTGCAGCCGGAGGAGGGCGCCCAGATTCCCGGCATCCGAAAATGGCCGGCCGAATACGTGCCGAAAATCTGCGATTACGAGCGGGTGGACCGCATGATCTACGTGGGCCAGGCCGAGGCGGAGGAAACCGCCCGCCGGCTGGCCGCCGAGGAAGGCATCTTCGCCGGCATCTCCTCTGGCGGCGCCCTGTACGCGGCACTGCAATTGTCAAAGGAGGTGGAGAACGCGGTCATCGTCTCCATCGTCTGCGACCGGGGCGATCGCTACCTGTCGACGGGCGTATTCCCGGCCTGATGGGAGTTGCGCCGCCCGGCGGCGGAAGCCCTTTCAGCGGCCGCGCCAGATCAGGAATACGCTGGGCCGTTTGTTGAGTTCGGTGGGTTGCCTGCGCCAATCGCGCACCGTTCGCGTGGCGAGGAGTTCAGCCTCCAGCGTGAGGTCGCAACCGACCGTCAGGAACGTATCGTCCCGACACACGGACAGAATGGTCTTCAGCATGGAATCGTTCCGGTAGGGCGTCTCGATGAAGGCCTGGGCCGCGTCTTCCCGTTCTGCACGCATTTCCATCTCCCGCAAGGCCTTCGCCCGTTCCTCCGGTTTGACCGGCAGGTAGCCATGGAAGACGAAGCGCTGGCCCACCAGGCCGGAGCCCATCAGGGCCAGCAGGATGGCAGAGGGGCCCACCAGGGGCTTCACCGGGATGCCATGGCGATGAGCCAGGCGGACCAGGTTGGCACCCGGGTCCGCCACGGCAGGGCAGCCGGCCTCGGAGACCAGGCCCACATCGCGGCCAGCCAACAGAGGGGCCAGCAGGGATTCCAGTTCCCCATCGGGTGTATGTTCGTTGAGTTCCGACAGGCTGAGTTGTTGCAGGGGCGTGGTGGTGCCTACCTTTTTCAGGAAGGCCCGGGCGGTCTTGGGATGCTCGACGATGAAGGTATCCAGGCCGGCGGCGATGCGTCGGGTTTCCTCGGGCAGCACCCTCGACAATGGGGTGTCGCCTAGCGGCGAGGGGATCAGATAGAGGGTGCCTGCCACGTCAGGACGTCCAGTCCCTCGTTGGCCAGCATCTCGGTGAGCTTGATCAGCGGCAGGCCCACCAAGGCGTTGGGGTCTTCGGTCTCGTAGCGGGCGATGAGGGCGATGCCCAGGGACTCGCTGCGGGCGCTACCGCAGCAGTTGTAGGGCTGGTCCTTTCGCAGGTAGGCCTCGATCTGGGCATCGCTGTAGTGGCGCATCACCAAGCGCACGGGGACGTTGGCGGTCTGGGTCGAACCGGTCCTGGCATTAAGCAAAGTAAGGGCGGTATGGAACTCCAGCGTATTACCGCGCATGGCCCGGAGCTGTTCGACGGCTTTCTCGTGGCTGCCGGGTTTGCCCAGTTGTTTGCCTTCCAACAGGGCGACCTGGTCGGAACCGATGATCAGGGCGTCCGGGTGGCGCACGGCCACGGCCCGGGCCTTCAGTATTGACAGGCGCTGGGCCGTGTCGTCGGGCAACTCGCCAGGCAGCGGGGTTTCGTCCACATCGGGCGCGGCCACCTCGAAGGGCACGCCCAGACGGGCCAGCAACTCGCGCCGATAGGGTGAGGTGGAGGCGAGGACCAGCTTCACTCGGGCTGGATTTCCACCAGGACCTGGTCCGGAGTAACCGCGTCGCCCTTGGCCACGTGGACCTGGACCACGGTGCCGGCCACGGGGGCCTGGACTTCATTCTCCATCTTCATGGCCTCGATGACCAGCACGCCGTCACCGGCCTTGACCTTGTCGCCGGGCTTGACCTTGACGTCGACGATGGTGCCGGGCATGGCGGTGGTGACGCAGCCGGCGTGGGTGGGACGCGGCCGCTGCTTGCTGCCGGCGCCCGTCGCGCCCTTCTTGCCACCGGTCTTGCGGGGGCTGGCTGAACCGGGGGTGACTTCCACCTCGTCCAGCGCTTCCAGCAGGACTTCCTCGGCGACGCCGTCCACGTGCACATAGAAGGGCCGCTGGCCCTCGCCGCCGTGCCCGGTACCCTTGATGCGTATGTGGTAGGTCTCGCCGTGCAGGGTGACGTTGAATTCGCTGGGAGCATATATGGCAGGGCAGGCCATGGCCTCACGGGATTCGGGCGGCAGCAGGGTTTCCGGTGTGAGGGTGCCGGCGGCCCGCTCCTGCAGGAAGGTGCGGCCGATGTCCGGGAACATGGCGTAGGTCAGCACGTCCTCGTCCGACTTGGCCAAGCCCTCGGCCTCGCCGCGCAGCTTTTCCAGTTCGTCGGAGAACAGGTCGGCAGGACGGCAGGTGATGACTTCCTGGTTGCCCACGGCCAGCTTCTTGACCTCTTCGTTGACCTTGCCCGGCGCGGCACCGTAGCGGCCCAGCAGATAGTTCTTCACTTCGTTGGTGACGGATTTGTAGCGGCCGCCGGTGAGCACGTTGAGCACAGCCTGGGTGCCGACGATCTGGGAGGTGGGGGTGACCAGGGGCGGGAATCCCAGGTCCTCGCGCACCCGGGGGATTTCCGCCAAGACGTCGTCCATGCGGTTCAGCGCGCCCTGTTCCTTGAGCTGGTTAGTCAGGTTGGAAATCATGCCGCCGGGCACCTGGGATACCAGGATGCGGGTGTCCACCTGCTGTCCGCTCATCTCAAATTGCCAATATTTCTTGCGCGCTTCCCGGAAATAGGCGGCGATCTCCTGCAGCTTGCCCAGGTCCATGCCCGTGTCGTATTGGGTTCCGGCGAACGCGGCCACCAGGCTTTCGGTGGTGGGATGGCTGGCGCCCTCGGAGAAGGCGGAGATGCAGGTATCGATCATCACCGCGCCGGCTTCCACGCCTTTCATGTGCACCATGCTTGCGAGGCCCGAGGTGGCATGGCTGTGCAGATGAATGGGAATGGAGACGGCGGCCTTGAGTGCCTTGACCAGTTCCGCCGTGGTGTAGGGGGTGAGCAGGCCGGCCATGTCCTTGATGGCCAGGGTATCGCTACCCATGGCTTCCAGCTGGCGGGCCATGGCTACGAAGTAGGGGATGTCGTGGACCGGGCTGGTGGTGTAGCTGAGGGTGCCCTCAGCGTGCTTGCCGGAAGCCTTCACCGCTTCGATGGAGACGCGCAGATTGCGGATGTCGTTCATGGCGTCGAATACGCGGAATACGTCGACGCCATTGTCGGCGGACTTCTGCACGAAGGCCCGCACCACGTCGTCGGGATAATGCCGATAGCCGAGCAGGTTCTGGCCACGCAACAGCATCTGGATGCGGGAGTTGGGCAGGGCGCGGCGCAGCTTGCGCAGGCGCTCCCAGGGATCTTCCTTGAGGAAGCGCACGCAGGCGTCGAAGGTGGCGCCGCCCCAGGCTTCCAATGACCAGAAACCGGCCGCGTCCATCTTGCCGCAGATGGGCAGCATGTCCTCGGTGCGCATGCGGGTGGCGATCAGGGACTGATGGCCGTCACGCAGAACCAGTTCGGTGATCTTGACTTGAGTCATCGTGATTTCTTCCGTTCAGATGCCGAGGTGGGCGGCGATGGCCGCGGAAAGCGCCACAGCCACGTGTTCGGGGGGGCGGTTGACCGCGTAGTTGAGGAGTTCCGGATGGGCGTCTACGAAGCCGGTATTGAAGCGGCCGGTGCGGAAGTCTGGGTTCTGCAGGATTTCCTGATAGTAGGGGATGGTCGTCTTGACCCCATAGACCTTCATGTCGTCCAGGGCGCGACGGCCCCGTTCGATGGCGGCCTCCCAGTTCAGTGCCCAGACCGTCAGCTTGGCGCACATGGAGTCGTAGTAGGGCGGGATGGTGTAGCCGGAATACATCGCCGCGTCCACGCGCACACCGGGACCGCCCGGAGCGTAGTAGCGGGTGATGCGGCCGAAGCTGGGCAGGAAGCTGTTCTTTGGATCTTCCGCGTTGATGCGGAACTCCATGGCGAAGCCGCGATGGCGGATGTCTTCCTGCTTGTATTGCAGCGGCAGGCCATCGGCGATGCGGACCTGTTCCTGGACGATGTCGATGCCGGTGATGTTCTCGGTCACCGTATGTTCCACCTGAAGGCGGGTATTCATCTCCATGAAGTAGAACTGGTTGTCGTGGTCCAGCAGGAATTCCACGGTGCCGGCGTTCTCGTAGCCCACTGCCTTGGCGGCGCGCACCGCCAGCTTGCCGATATATTCGCGCTGGGCCTCGGTAAGCTGGGGCGAGGGGGCGATCTCAATGAGCTTCTGGTTACGGCGCTGGATGGAGCAGTCCCGTTCGTACAGGTGCACGCAGTTGCCGTGGCTGTCGCCGATGACCTGTACCTCGATGTGCTTGGGGTTCACCACGCACTTCTCGATGAACACCTCGGGCTTGCCGAAAGCCTTGGTGGCTTCCGACACCACCCGCTCGTAGTTCTTGACCAGTTCGTCGTCCGAGTCGCAGCGGCGGATGCCGCGCCCGCCGCCGCCGTTGGTGGCTTTGAGCATGACCGGATAGCCGATCTCCTTGGCCAGCTTGAGGGCCTCCTCGGCATTCTCCAGGTTGTGGTCGGAGCCGGGCACCACCGGGATGCCGGCCTTGATCATGGCCTGGCGGGCCTGGATCTTGTCGCCCATCTGGGTGATGACTTCCGGGGAAGGGCCGATGAACTTGATGCCGCGCCGGGCACAGACCTCGGCCAGCACCGGATTCTCGGACAGGAAACCGTAGCCGGGATGCAGTGCGTCGCAGCCCGAGGCCACTGCCAGGTTCACGATGTTGTGGGCGTTCAGGTAACCCAGCACCGGATCGGAGCCGATGTTGTAGGCCACATCGGCCTTCTTGACGTGCAGGGCATGTCGGTCGGCATCGGTGTATATGGCCACCGACTTGATCCCCATCTCCTTGCAGGCCCGCACGATGCGGACCGCAATCTCGCCCCGGTTGGCAATGAGTATCTTCTTGATCACGCTATGGCCTTTGTATGTGGCACCGAGATGATTTCGGAAAATGAAACCGTCCTGAACTAGCCGCACAGTTTTGACAAAAAGGGCCGCAAAGCTTAGCATTTACGGCTTATGTCTGCACCGGCACCCTTGGACACGCTGCGATTTGCCCAGTCCGGCGGAAGCCTGGAAGGCAAGTTGCGCTCTGATGAGTTGCCTCGCTTGCGCGACAATTTGACCTCAGATGATGTTGCAGTGCAATACCATCTCTCGGGCGGCTTGGATGCGGGCAGGCCGGTACTGCGAATGCGGATCGAAGCCCATGTCTGGCTGACGTGCCAGCGTTGCCTCGAGAAGTATCCGGAGCGTCTCGTGCTGAGCAATGCCTTGCTTATCGCGCGCGATGAGACCGAACTGGAGCGTTGGGAAGGTGAGGATCCGCTGGTGGATGCCTTGGTCGCGGAGACGCGACTCGATGTGGCGGCCCTGGTGGAAGACGAGATTATTTTGAGCCTGCCGGTGTCGCCGCGGCATGCAGATGGACAGTGCGGCACGGGTTTTCAGGCTTGATTGACAGGTAATGGATTAGTTAAGGAGTACGAAGATGGCCGTTCAACAGAACAAGAAGTCCCCGTCCAAGCGTGGCATGCACCGCGCCCATGATTTTCTGAACACCCCGCCCACCGCCGTGGAAGCCACCACCGGCGAGATGCATCTGCGCCACCACATCAGCCCAAACGGCTACTATCGTGGCCGCAAGGTCGTCAGCACCAAGGCCGACAACAGCTGATCCCTCTCCGCGACCGGTCGCGCCACCGGGGGGAGACCTCACGGCCATGGCACGCTGATCGAGCATGCGAGAAATCACGATCGCCGTTGACGCCATGGGGGGAGACCACGGTCCCCATGTCACCGTCAAGGCCGCACTGAACCTCCTGCGCCACGAGACGGGCATCAACATCGTCCTGGTCGGCCTGGAGGAGGTGATCCACGCCGAACTCAAAGCCAACAAAGCTGAAGTGGGTGCCCGCCTGCGCATTCATCATGCCAGCGAAGTGGTGAAGATGGACGACCCTCTGCCGGTCGCCCTGCGCAGCAAGAAAGACTCCTCCATGCGCGTGACCGCCGACCTGGTCAAGCGCGGCGGGGCCGATGCCGGGGTTTCCGCCGGCAATACAGGTGCCCTGATGGCGGTTTCCCGTTTCGTCCTGAAAACCCTGCCCGGGATTGATCGCCCGGCCATCGCCACCACACTTCCATCCCGCAGCGGCAAGACCTACATGCTGGACCTGGGTGCTAACGTCGACTGCACGGCGGAGCATCTCCTGCAGTTCGGCATCATGGGCGCCGCCCTGGTAGCCGCCATCGACCACAAGGATCGCCCCAGCGTCGGCCTGCTGAACATCGGCGAGGAGGACATCAAGGGCAATGAAATGGTCAAGCAGGCCGCTGAGCTGCTCAAGGCCAGCGGCCTCAACTTCCATGGCAATGTGGAGGGGGATGATATCTACAAGGGCACCGTGGATGTGGTCGTCTGCGATGGCTTCGTCGGCAACATCGCCCTGAAGACCTCGGAAGGTCTGGCCAAGCTGATCGGCGACCTGTTGCGAAGCGAATTCAAGAAAAACCTGTTGACCCGCCTTGCGGGTCTGATCGCCCTGCCGGTGCTGCGCGCCTTCAAGCGCCAGTTGGATCCGCGCCGTTACAACGGCGCCAGCCTGCTGGGGCTCAACGGCGTGATCATCAAGAGCCACGGCTCCGCCGATGCGTTCTCTTTCGAACAGGCCATCCTCAAGGCCGTCGAGGAAGTGCGCGGCGGATTGTTGCGACGCATCGCCGAACAGGTTGATGCCCACCACAATGGTCCGGTAGAAGTGGAAGGAGAACCGGCGTGAACCAGACGCCACGCATTTATTCCCGCATCATTGGCACCGGCAGCCACCTGCCCGCCCGTGTGCTCGGCAATGCCGAGCTCGAAACCCAGATCGAGACCACAAGCGAATGGATTCTGGAACGTACCGGCATTCGCGAACGTCACATTGCCGCCGAGGGAGAGCTGACCAGCGACCTGGCCCAACAGGCGGCCGAGGCGGCTCTTGAGGCGGCCGGCATCGATGCCAGCGAGATTGAACTCATCGTGGTGGCCACCACCACGCCAGACCGGGTGTTCCCCAGTACCGCCTGCGCCCTGCAGGCAAAGCTGGGCATCACCAACGGCTGTCCCGCCTTTGACGTCCAGGCGGTGTGCAGCGGCTTCGTTTATGCGGTATCAGTGGCGGATCAGTTTATTCGCTCCGGCCAGGTCAAGACTGCCCTGGTGGTGGGCGCGGAAACCCTGTCCCGCATCACCGACTGGAGTGACCGCGGAAATTGCATCCTCTGGGGCGATGGGGCCGGTGCAGTAGTGCTGCGCGCCTCGGCTGAACCCGGCATCGTCGCGACGCATCTGCACGCAGACGGCCGCTACCAGGATCTGCTGTTCGTGGACGGCGGCGTCTCTCTCAAGAAGGAAGGCGCCTGCTACATGCGCATGTCCGGCAATGCCGTGTTCAAGATGGCGGTGAATACCCTGGACGCCATCGTCGACGAGACCCTGGAAGCCAACGGCCTGCAGAAAACCGACATCGACTGGCTGGTGCCCCACCAGGCCAATATCCGCATCATCCAGGCCACCGCCAAGAAGTTGGGCATGGGCATGGAACGGGTGGTGGTGACTGTGGACCGTCACGGCAATACTTCCGCGGCTTCGATTCCCCTGGCGTTGGACACGGCGGTCCGGGAAGGCAAGATCAAGACCGGCGAGACCGTGCTGATGGAGGCCTTCGGCGGCGGCTTCACCTGGGGTTCCGTGCTCGCCCGTTTCTGACCCTCGAGTCTCCACTTTGGTGAATCGGAGTACCTCATGAAATTTGCTTTCGTATTTAGCTCTGGCATAACACCTGCTGACGCAGGCATTAGCCTGCACTGAACACAAACGGAGAAGATAATGAAGTTTGCGTTTGTGTTTCCCGGCCAGGGCTCCCAATCGGTGGGCATGATGGCTGCCTACGGCGATGCCGTTCCTCTCCGCGATGCCTTTGCCGAAGCTTCAGCGGCGCTGGGACAGGACCTCTGGACTCTGGTGGCCGAAGGGCCTGCCGACCGGCTAAACCAGACCGTCAATACCCAACCGGCGATGCTGGCTGCCGGCGTTGCGGCCTATCGCCTGTGGCAGGCTGAGGGTGGGCCCACGCCGGCAGTGATGGCCGGCCACAGTCTGGGCGAATACACCGCCCTGGTCTGCGCAGGTTCCCTTGCCTTCGCCGATGCAGTCAGGCTGGTGCGCCTGCGCGCCGATGCGATGCAATCCGCCGTGCCGGAAGGGGTCGGCGCCATGGCTGCCGTGCTTGGCTTGGACGATGCAGCCATCCGTGCCGTGTGCGCGGAGGCGGCTCAGGGCGAGGTACTGGAAGCGGTCAATTTCAATTCTCCCGGCCAGGTGGTTATCGCTGGTCACAAGGCGGCGGTGGAGCGCGGCTGCATCCTGGCCAAGGACAAGGGGGCCAAGCGGGCGCTGCCGTTGCCGGTCTCGGTGCCCTCTCATTGCGCGCTGATGAAGCCGGCCGCAGAGAAACTGCTTGTCGCGCTGAACGACATCGAGATCAAGACGCCCGACGTGCCGGTGCTGCACAACGCCGACGTGGCCGGATACGCTGACCCCATGGCCATCCGCGACGCTCTGGCGCGGCAGCTTTTCAGCCCGGTGCGCTGGGTGGAGACGGTCCAGGCCATGGCGGCGCAGGGGGTGCAGCTCATTGCCGAGTGCGGTCCCGGCAAGGTATTGGCCGGCCTCAACAAGCGCATCGTCGAAGGTGTGGCGGGCGTTGCCCTGGCCGATGCTGGCTCCCTGGCAGATACCCTGGCAAGAGTGAACTCTTAAGGAGACGGATATGGCAACACGTGTCGCTCTGGTTACCGGTGCATCCCGTGGCATAGGACAAGCGATCCTGCACGCGCTGGGCCGTGCGGGTTGTCTAGTCGTGGGCACGGCCACCAGCGAGCCGGGGGCCCAGGCCATCGGTGCCGCCCTGGCGGAGGCTGGCCTCAAGGGCGAAGGCCTGATGTTGAACGTGAACGACGCTGCTCAGGTGGATGCCGCCATCGAGGGCATCCTGGCCCGCCATGGGCGCATCGACATCCTGGTCAACAACGCCGGCATCACCCGGGACAACCTGCTCATGCGCATGAAGGACGAGGAGTGGGGGTCGATCATCGACACCAACCTGACCTCCGTGTTCCGCCTCTCCCGCGCCGTACTCCGCCCCATGATGAAGGCACGCTTCGGCCGCATCGTCAGCATCGCCTCGGTGGTGGGGGCTTCCGGTAACGCCGGCCAGACCAATTACGCCGCCGCCAAAGCCGGCATGATCGGCTTTTCCAAGTCCCTGGCCCAGGAAGTGGGCAGCCGGGGCATCACCGTCAACTGCGTGGCGCCGGGATTCATCGACACCGACATGACCAAGGCCTTGCCCGAGGCCGCTCGGAGCAAGCTCATGGAGCGGATCCCCCTGGGCAAACTGGGCACGCCGGAGGACATCGCACACAGCGTGGCTTTCCTGGCCTCAGACAGTGCCGGCTATATCACCGGCGCCACCCTGCATGTCAACGGCGGCATGTACATGGATTGACCCGGGAATCGTATTATTCGCACCTGACCTGATTCTTCGTGGCGGGGATTTTGCTAGAATGCCCCCGCTTTTTTGCTACCCGTAGGGAGTTTTGTGATGAGTGATATTGAGCAACGTGTCAAAAAGATCGTCGCCGAGCAGTTGGGCGCCAACGAGGCCGATGTGAAGTTGGAGTCCTCTTTCGTGGACGACCTGGGCGCCGACTCCCTCGACACGGTGGAACTGGTGATGGCTCTGGAGGAGGCCTTCGAATGCGAGATTCCGGATGAAGAGGCCGAGAAGATCACCACCGTCCAGCAGGCTGTTGACTACATCAACACCCATCTGAACAAGTAATCGCAGCATACCGCGTGCCGCCGGCCTCGCGGCGGGGCGCGCGCCCGGCCGCGTGCCGGGTTTTTCATTTCCGCTTCAGGAGCCGATCTTGTCCCAGGTTTCACGTCCCGCCAGGCGCAGAGTGGTGGTCACCGGTATAGGTTTGATTTCTCCGGTTGGCAACACTGTGGAAGAGGCCTGGAGCAATCTGCTCGCCGGCCGCTCAGGCATTACCCGCATCAGCCGTTTTGACCCCACGGGCTTTCCCGTCCAAATTGCCGGCGAGGTCAAAGGTTTCGATGTGGCCAAGTATCTTTCGCCCAAGGAAGCCCGTCGCATGGATGTCTTCATCCATTACGGACTGGCCGCGGGCATCGACGCCCTCAAGGATTCCGGCCTGGAGGTCACCGACGCCAACCGGGAGCGCATCGGTGTCAACATCGGTTCTGGCATCGGTGGCCTGCCCATGATCGAGGATACCCACGCGACCTACGTCGAGGTTGGCGGTCCCCGCAAGATTTCGCCCTTCTTCATTCCGGGCACCATCATCAACATGATCTCGGGCAACCTGTCCATCCTGTTTGGCCTGAAGGGGCCTAATCTTTCCGTGGTCACAGCCTGCACTACCGGACTGCATGCCATCGGCACCAGCGCCCGCATGATCGAGCACGGCGATGCCGACGTCATGGTATGCGGCGGCGCTGAATCCACGGTTTGCCCCTTGGCCATCGGTGGTTTCTCCGCCGCCAAGGCCTTGTCCACCCGCAACGACGATCCCGCCACGGCCAGCCGCCCTTGGGACAAGGACCGGGACGGCTTTGTCCTGGGCGAGGGCGCCGGGGTCATGGTGCTGGAGGAGTACGAGTACGCCAAGGCACGCGGTGCCCGCATCTACGCGGAAGTGGCGGGTTTCGGCATGAGCGGTGATGCCTTCCACATGACCGCCCCGGATACCGACGGACCCAAGCGCTCGATGCTGAATGCCATGCGCGATGCCGGTATCAATCCCGACCAGGTGCAGTACATCAACGCCCACGGCACCTCCACGCCGCTGGGTGACAAGAATGAAACCAATGCCATCAAGCTGGCCTTCGGCGATGCTGCCGGCAAGCTGGTGGTCAATTCCACCAAGTCCATGACCGGGCACCTGCTCGGCGGCGCCGGCGGTTTGGAATCGGTGTTTACTGTCCTCGCAGTGCACCGCCAGATATCGCCGCCCACCATCAACCTCTTCGAGCAGGATCCGGAGTGCGATCTGGACTACTGCGCCAACGTGGCCCGGCCCATGAAGATCGAGCTGGCGCTGAAGAACAACTTTGGCTTCGGCGGCACCAACGGCACCCTGATCTTCCGCAGGTTCTGAGTTTGGCCATCGGGACAACTCGATGGCTGATCATCCCCACATCCTGATCGACGGCCGCGCAATCTCGCAGGTTGACGCCATGGACCGGGGACTGAACTACGGCGATGGGGTTTTCCGTACCCTGCGCGTTGCGGAAGCCCATCCCAAGTGGTGGGACGAACATCTGGCCAAGCTCGCCGAGGATTGCAAACGCCTGGCGCTCGATTGTCCCGACAGGGCCACGCTCGACCAGGACATCGCCAAGCTCCAGCCATTGCCCACATGGGGTGTATTGCGCATCACCGTGTCCCGGGGACAGGGGCCGCGCGGCTACCGACCGCCCCGGCCGCAGCGCTGCACGCGCATTCTTGCCTGCTGGCCTGAGGTGATGCGGTCTTTCCCCGAGCCCGGCCTTACCTTGCGGGTATGCGACCTACGCCTGGGTCGCCAACCTGCCTTGGCCGGTGTCAAGCACCTGAACCGCCTGGAAAATGTCCTGGCCAGGGCAGAGTGGGATGATCCGCATATCGACGAGGGTGTGCTTCTGGACCAGGACGGCAGTGTCGTGTCGGGCGTCATGGGCAACCTGTTCCTCTGGCGGGATGCGTGTCTGCTGACACCTCGCCTGCATGCCTGTGGCGTGGCCGGGGTGGCCAGGGCTCGCCTGATGCGCTTGGCCAGAGAGGAGGGGATGCGCGTTGAGGAAGCCGATTTCGACCTTGCAGCCTTGCTGTCCGCGGATGAGGTTATGCTCACCAACAGCCTCACCGGCTTGCGGCGTGTCGCCCGCCTGAGCGACAGGGTCTGGCCGGAGCCCTGCATCAGCCCGCGCCTGGCGGCCCTGTTGAATGCGTAAGTTGCTTGTCCGCCTTCTGGTCGTTGTCGGTCTCGCGGGCCTCGGGTTGGGCGGCTGGCTGATGTATTACGCCACGACACCGATGTCCGCGCCGGGTGTGGCCTATCCACTGGCATTCTCGATAGATCGCGGCGCATCCCTGAAGGCTGCCAGCCTCGACATGCGGGCGGTGCGCGCCCTGCAACGGCCCTGGGCATTTGTGCTCATCGCTCGCCTGCGCGGCCTGGCAGGCGACATCAAAGCGGGTAGTTATGCCCTGGATGGCCCGGTCACGCCATTGGCCCTGCTGCGCAAGGTTACCGCCGGCGAGACCGTCCTGGGCAAGCTGACCGTCGTTGAAGGCTGGAGCTTCGCCGAAATGCGCCGCGTGGTGGATGCCCATGCGGGGCTGCGCCACGACAGCGCCGGACTGTCCGACCAGGACCTGCTCAAGGCAATCGGCAGTGATGATGTCCACGCCGAAGGCTGGTTCTTCCCGGATACCTATTTCTTTGATGTTGGCAGTTCCGACTTGGCGCTCTACCGGCGTGCCCACACCGCCATGAAGGCCCTGCTGGAGGCCCAATGGCTGCCGCGCGCCATCGGGCTGCCCTATCGCACGCCCTACGAAGCTCTGATCATGGCGTCCATCATCGAGAAGGAAACCGGTGCTGCCGAGGAGCGGCCGCTGATCGCTTCGGTGTTCATCAACCGACTGCGCATCGGCATGCGCCTGCAGACCGATCCCACCGTGATTTATGGCCTTGGCGTGAAATTCGACGGCAACCTGCACAAGAGCGACCTGCTTGCCGACACCCCATACAACACCTATACACGGGCCGGTCTGCCGCCTACGCCCATTGCCCTGTCGGGCGCCGCATCGCTGCGCGCGGCACTCAACCCGGACAAGAGCCGTGCCCTCTATTTCGTGGCCAAGGGCAACGGTCGGCACGAGTTTTCCGATAATCTGGAAGCCCACAACCGGGCGGTGGCCCGCTACCAGAGGCGTTAGGATGCTTAGCATGCAAGGCCTGTTCATCACCCTGGAAGGCGTCGACGGCGCCGGCAAGAGCAGCCATCTGGACTGGCTGGCGGAGTGGTTTCGCGACCGCGGCAGGAGGGTGCGCCTTACCCGCGAACCCGGCGGCACGCCGGTGGGGGAGAAACTGCGTCAGATCGTCCTGCATGAGCCCATGCATGCCGAAACCGAGGCATTGATCATGTTCGCCGCGCGCCGGGAGCACATCGAGCAGGTCATCCGGCCAGGCCTGGCGGCAGGCGAGGTGATCATCTCCGACCGCTTCACCGACGCCAGTTTCGCCTACCAGTGCGGTGGTCGCGGCCTGCCCGAGGCGCGCCTGGAAGCGCTGGAAGCCTGGGTGCATGCCGACCTGCAGCCCGATCTCACCCTGCTTTTCGACCTGCCCACGGAGATCGCTGCGCGGCGCCTGGCCACCGCCCGCACCCTCGACCGCTTCGAGCGCGAGCAGAGCGCATTCCATGCCCGCGTGCGCGCTGCCTACCTGCGCCGGGCGGAGCGACATCCGCAACGCATCCGGGTGATCGATGGCGGCCGAGATATTCAGTCTGTACGTGCCCAGCTGACAGGTATCCTGGAGTCCTGGTCTTGATCCATCCCTGGAACCTCTCCCTGTTCCGGCAACTCACCGCCGAACGGGAGCGTATACCCCATGCCTTGCTGCTGCATGGCCAGGCGGGTATTGGCAAGCGCGAACTGGCCATAGCACTGGCGCAATGGGTCTTGTGCGAATCTCCCGGGGAAGATGGGGCCTGCGGCATCTGCGATGCCTGCAACTGGTTCCTACATGGCAATCATCCGGATTTCCGCCAGTTGGAACCCCAGGAGGAGGAGGTCGACGACAGCGGCAAGGTGACCAGGAAGGCCAGCAAGCAGATCAGCGTCGAAGCCGTGCGCGGCATCACCAATTTCCTCGGCCTGACCGCCCATCGGGGTGGGTGGCGCGCGGTGATGATCCATCCCGCCGAGACCATGAACGCCGCTGCTGCCAACGCCCTGCTGAAGACCTTGGAGGAGCCGCCGCCCCGCGTGCTGCTCGTCCTGGTGTCGCACCAGCCGGGCCGGTTGCTGCCCACTGTGTTGTCCCGCTGCCACCAGGTGGCGGTGGGTACCCCGGCAAGGGAGTCCGCCCTGGAATGGCTGCGCCAGGCTGGCGCCCAGGCGGCGGAGGCTGCCCTGGACGAGGCTGGGGGCGCGCCCTTGAGCGCTCAGGACTATTCCGATCCGGAACGGCAGTCGCGTCTGGAGTCCTTCCTCGATGAACTGGTCAGCCCTGGCCGGATGGATCCATGCGCCATGGCTCAGACTTACAAGGATGTCCTGGAAGACAGTTGGGGATGGCTTGCGCGTTGGGTGTTCGACCTGCTGTCACAGCGCCTGGCCGGCGACCAGCGCTATTTCCATCATCGGGCCGGCGCCGCCGGCCAACTCGGGAGGCAGGCGGATCTGGCCGGCCTGCTGGATTTCCAGCGTGAGTTGACCGACGCCGCACGCTGGCTGCGACATCCGTTGAACGCCCAGTTGTTGCTAGAATCCTGGCTTATCCGCTACATCCAGGTAACCCGAGGCAGTCCATGAGCGAAAGCGCGCGTCAATCCGCCGGCCGGGCCGGGATGCTCTCCCTGGCCATCAAGGAACGTTCCGCCCTGTTCGCTGCGTACATGCCTTTCGTCAAAGGCGGCGGGCTGTTTATCCCTACCAACCGCCCCTATCAGATGGGCGACCAGGTCTACATGTTGCTGACCCTGATGGACGAGCCCAACAAGCTGCCGATCTCCGGCAAGGTGATCTGGATCACCCCATCCGGGGCCCAAGGCAACCGCCAGCAGGGTATTGGCGTGCAGTTCGACGAAAGTGAGGGCGCCGTTGCGGTCCGCCAGAAAATAGAAGGCATGCTCGGCAACGCCATGAAGTCGACCCGCCTGACCCATACGATGTAAGTGGCTGGCTCCCGGTGGGCGGTCGTTTCGTCGGCCACCGCCGTGTCTGCGCCGACGACTGACCACCGCCAACGGCTATCCCATGTTTGTCGACTCCCACTGCCATATCGACTTCCCGGATTATCCAGAGGGAGTGCTGCCGTTATTGGAGAACATGGCGCGGGCCGGGGTCGGCCATGCGCTTTGCGTCTCGGTGACGCTGGAATACTTTCCCCGCGTGTTGGACCTGGCCAAAGCCCACGGAAATCTGTACGCCTCGGTGGGCGTGCATCCGGATCATCAGGACGGCCGTGAACCCTCAGTCGACGAACTTGTAGAGCTGGCGCGCCACCCCCGGGTGGTGGCCATCGGCGAAACCGGCCTGGATTATTACCGCCTGCGGCGAGAGGACGTCGACTGGCAGCGACAGCGTTTCCGCGTGCATATTCGCGCTGCCCGACGCGCCGGTAAGCCGCTCATCATCCATACCCGCAGCGCCGCGGAGGACACCCTGGCGATCATGGCGGAGGAGGGCGCAGTCGAGGCCGGCGGGGTGATGCACTGTTTCACGGAGGGCTGGAGCGTGGCCGAGACGGCTTTGTCCCTGGGCTTTTACATCTCTTTTTCCGGCATCGTAAGTTTCAAGAACGCGACGGAATTGAAAGAAGTGGCCAGGCAGGTACCGCTGGACCGGCTGCTGATCGAGACCGACTCCCCCTATCTGGCCCCGGTGCCGCATCGCGGCAGACGAAACGAGCCGGCCTACGTGCGCCACGTGGCAGAGGAAATTTCCCGCGTCAGGGGAACGTCCCTGGCGGAGGTGGAAGCTGCTACCTCTGACAATTTTTTCAGGTTGTTCCGGCCGCCGGTGTAACGGCGAAAGCATGGGCGTGGGTTGCACGCCGGCTGCTACCTGATGCCGTCAGGCCGGTTCGAGTTCCGTGCTGAAGTGCAGCTGGATTTCGTCGTTCTCGCCGACGTCCACGGTGATTTCGCCGCCCTCGCTGAGGCGGCCGAACAACAGTTCATCGGCCAGGGCCTTGCGCAGGGTGTCCTGTATGAGGCGGGCCATTGGGCGGGCGCCCATGAGGGGATCGAAGCCCTTGCGCGCCAGCCAGGCGCGCAGGTTATCGGTGAAATGGGCTTCCACTTTCTTGGCGTGGAGCTGCTCTTCCAACTGCATGAGAAACTTGTCCACAACTCGCAGGATGATTTCCTCGGACAGTGGCGAAAAGGAAATGGTGGCATCCAGGCGGTTGCGGAATTCCGGCGTGAACAGGCGCTTGATCTCCATCATCTCGTCGCCGCCCTTCTTGGGCAGGGAGAAGCCAATGCCGGTCTTGTTCATGGCTTCGGCGCCAGCGTTGGTGGTCATGATGATTACCACGTTACGGAAGTCAGCCTTGCGCCCATTGTTGTCGGTCAACGTCCCATGGTCCATGACTTGCAGCAGGACGTTGAATATATCCGGGTGCGCCTTCTCTATTTCGTCCAGCAGCAATACCGCATAGGGATTCTTGGTGATGGCCTCTGTAAGCAGGCCGCCCTGCTCGAAGCCCACATAGCCTGGAGGCGCGCCGATCAGCCGGGAAACGGCATGACGCTCCATATATTCAGACATGTCGAATCGGATGAGTTCCACGCCCAGCGTATAGGCGAGTTGCCGCGCCACCTCGGTCTTGCCGACGCCGGTGGGGCCTGAGAATAGGAAGGAGCCAATGGGTTTCTGGGGGTTGCCCAGCCCGGAACGTGTCATCTTGATGGCTGTGGCCAGAGCATCAATGGCCTTGTCCTGACCGAACACCACGGCTTTCAGATCACGGTCCAGGTTCTTCAGGGCGTTGCGCTCGTCGTTGGCCACAGTCTTGGCCGGAACCCGGGCGATCTTGGCGACGATGTCCTCGATCTCCTTGGGGGTGATGACTTTTTTCTGCTTGGACTTGGGTTGAATACGCTGTGCGGCACCAGCCTCGTCGATGACGTCAATGGCCTTGTCCGGCAGGTGGCGGTCGTTTATGTAGCGGGCCGACAACTCGGCGGCGGTTGACAGGGCGCCTTGGGTGTACTTGACACCATGGTGGGACTCAAAGCGTGACTTCAGCCCCTTGAGGATCTGTACGGTTTCTTCGACGGAGGGTTCCTTCACGTCAATCTTCTGGAAGCGGCGTGAGAGGGCGTGGTCCTTTTCGAAAATACCCCGGTACTCACCGTAGGTGGTGGCGCCAATGCAGCGCAACTGCCCTGCCGAGAGGGCGGGCTTTAACAGGTTGGAGGCATCCAGCGTGCCGCCCGACGCCGCGCCGGCTCCGATGACGGTATGGATCTCGTCGATGAACAGGATGGCTTTGGGATTGCCGGAAAGCTGCTTGATGACCGCCTTCAGCCGTTGCTCGAAATCACCGCGGTATTTCGTGCCCGCCAACAGCGCGCCCATATCCAGGGCATAGACCGTGGCGCCTTCCAGGATATCGGGAACATTGTGTTCGATCACACGCCGGGCCAGGCCCTCGGCGATCGCGGTTTTTCCCACGCCTGCTTCGCCGACCAGGAGGGGATTGTTCTTTCGGCGCCGGCACAGGGTCTGGATCACACGTTCCAGTTCCTGGTCGCGGCCGATGAGGGGGTCGATCTTGCCCGACAGAGCCAGGGCGTTGAGGTTGTTGGTAAAGGATTCCAGGGGGGAGGCATTCTTCTCCTCGCTCTCCTGCTGCTCGCCCGATGTTTCGCCTCGGCCGCCAGCCGAAGATTCCTGCGGGGTCTTGGCGATGCCATGCGAGATGAAGTTCACCACATCCAGTCGACTCAGTCCTTGCTGGGTTAGGAAATGCAAGGCGTGGGAGTCTTTCTCGCCGAAGATGGCGACCAGCACATTGGCCCCGGTCACCTCTTTCTTGCCGGAAGATTGCACGTGCAGGATGGCGCGTTGGATGACGCGCTGGAAGCCGAGGGTGGGCTGGGTATCCACATCTGCCTCCCCAGGCACTCTGGGGGTATGGCGCTCAATGAAATCCGAGAGCTTCTTGCGCAGGTCGTCGATATTCGCCGCGCAAGCCCGCAGTACTTCGGCCGCAGAAGGGTTGTCCAGCATGGCGAGCAACAGGTGCTCCACAGTGATGAATTCATGTCGTTTCTGCCTGGCGTCCATGAAGGCCATGTGCAAACTGACTTCCAACTCCTGGGCAATCATTCTTTTTCCTCCATCACGCATTGCAGCGGGTGCTGGTGTTCGCGAGCATGATCGGTGACTTGCTGCACCTTGGTTTCCGCGACATCTCGGGGATAAACGCCGGCCAACCCCGCGCCTTCATTATGCACTTTGAGCATGATGCGCGTGGCTTGTTCTCTATCCATCTGAAAAAAACGCTGCAATATCCCAATGACGAAATCCATAGGCGTGAAATCGTCATTCAATAGCAGAACCTTATAGAGCGGCGGAGGCGGACTCACGGTGATTTCCGTGCCTGTTTCCGATTGCTCGCGATGCCGTGATGCCATTGGTTGGAATGGAGTGGACTGACGAACTGATTGTGGCGGCATGAAGTTTTTTTTCAAGCCGATTGACGGAACGGTTACTTGCCGGGTAAAAAGCCGGCGTTTGGCTGAAGACCGTTTTTGTCCTGGCTGAACAAGTCAATTGTTTTGTTTTGTTTAGGAGCAGTTTCGATGGCCACTGGCACTGTTAAATGGTTTAACGACTCAAAAGGCTTCGGATTCATCACCCCTGACGGCGGTGGCGATGACGTGTTTGCCCACTTCTCCGCCATCCAGAGCAAAGGCTTCAAAAGCCTGAAGGAAAACCAGCGAGTTACCTTCGATGTGGTGGACGGCCCCAAGGGCAAGCAAGCCTCTAACATCCAACCGATGTAATTCGGTGCCGGTGTAATCCGGTTTTTTCGGTGGGTGGGGTGATTGCCGCCCGCCAATCCCGGCCCCCTGTGCTATACGTCAAACATGGCGTTGGCGCAGGAGAGGCCAAATGAATACCCCCCATCAAGTTCCACCCTTGGACCACGCAGCGATCGCGAAGCTGCCAGGGAGCGAACTTGCACACCTGCTCGAGGGTTTGGAGCGTCAGAAGGAAGAGCTCGGTCCTATCGCGGACGAACTCATCGGCCTGTTGCACCTCCTCGGGGTGGACTTGCCTCCCCGAGGTCAAGCCACCGTCAAGCCATCCAGCGAATGATCTCCCGGCCGAAGGTGGAACAGGGAACCTGGGTGGCACCTTCCATCAAGCGCGCGAAATCGTAGGTGACCTGCTTGGCGCGGATGGCGCCGTCCATGCCTTTGATGATCATGTCTGCGGCTTCGATCCAGCCCATGTGCCGCAGCATCATTTCGCCGGAGAGGATGATGGAGCCGGGGTTGACGTAGTCTTTGCCTGCATACTTGGGTGCGGTGCCGTGGGTGGCCTCGAACATGGCCACACTGTCCGATAGGTTGGCGCCGGGGGCGATGCCGATGCCACCCACTTCCGCCGCCAGGGCGTCGGAGATGTAGTCGCCATTCAGGTTCATGGTGGCGATGACGTCGTAGTCCTCGGGTCGCAGCAGGATCTGCTGCAGGAAGGCGTCTGCGATGACGTCCTTCACGACGATGCCGTTGGGCAGCCTCACCCAGGGACCGCCATCCAGAAGTTCGCCGCCGAATTCGCGCAGGGCCAGTTCATAGCCCCATTTCTTGAAGCCGCCCTCGGTGAACTTCATGATGTTGCCCTTGTGCACCAGGGTCACCGACTTGCGGTTGTTGTCGATGGCGTACTGGATCGCGCGGCGGATCAGACGCTCGGAGCCTTCGACCGATACGGGCTTGATGCCGATCGCCGAGGATTCCGGAAAGCGGATCTTCTTCACGCCCATTTCCTTCTGCAGGAAGTCCAGGACTTTCTTCACCTCGGCGGAACCGGCTTCCCATTCAACGCCCGCATAGATGTCCTCGGTGTTCTCCCGGAAGATGACCATGTCAACCTTTTCCGGCTGCTTGACCGGCGAGGGCACACCGTCGAAATAGCGTACCGGGCGCAGGCAGACATAAAGGTCCAGCATCTGGCGCAGAGCCACGTTGAGGGAGCGGATGCCGCCGGAGGTGGGGGTGGTCAGCGGCCCCTTGATGGACACCACGTATTCGCGCACCGCCGCGACGGTCTCGTCCGGCAGCCAGCTATCGGCGCCATAGACCTTGGTGGCCTTCTCGCCGGCATAGATCTCCATCCACGCGATCCTCCGCTTGCCGCCGTAGGCTTTCTCCACCGACGCATCCAGTACCGCGCGCATGACCGGGGTGATATCCACACCAGTACCATCGCCCTCGATGAAGGGGATAATCGGTCGGTCCGGCACGTTCAACGAATAATCGGCATTGACGGTGATCTTCTCGCCGGCTTGCGGCATCTGGATGTGGCTGCTCACGATGACTCCTGATTTCGAACACGAAAAATCCGCTGATGGCCCGCATCATCCTGTTCAACAAACCCTATGGTGTATTGAGCCAGTTCACGTCCGAGGACGGACATCCGGGGCTCAAGGACTTCATCCCGATACCGGGGGTGTACGCAGCCGGCCGGCTGGATGCGGATAGCGAAGGCCTGCTGATTCTAACCGACGATGGTGCGCTACAGCATCGGCTTGCCGATCCCCGCCACAAACTGCCCAAGACCTATTGGGCTCAGGTGGAAGGTATCCCGCAAGAGGCAGACCTGGATGTTCTGCGACGCCCCATGGACTTGGGTGATTTCGTCGCCAAGCCCGCGAAGGTACGGCTGATCCTCGAGCCCGGCGAGCTTTGGCCGCGCGATCCGCCTGTGCGATTCCGCATGTCCGTTCCCACTGCCTGGATCGAGATCGTCCTGACCGAAGGCAAGAACCGCCAGGTGCGGCGCATGACGGCCAAGGCCGGTTTTCCCACCTTGCGCCTGATCCGCGCGGCGATTGGCGATTTCCGGCTCAACGGTCTGCGGCCCGGACATTGGCGCGAAGAAAAAAAATTTATGGGATAAGTAAACCCATGTTTACGAAGAGGCGTTATAGGCGCTGACACGCAATGCGTTGTCGTTCCCTTAACCTCTAGAGTGAGAGACATACATGAAACTGATCGCCAAGCTGCTGGCCGCCGCCTTCGCCCTGTCCACCTTCGCCGCCGTTGCCGCCGACGCCCCCAAGGCTGACGCCAAGCCCGCCGCCGAGGCCGCCAAGCCCGCTGACGCCAAGGCTGAGAAGAAGGCTGCCAAGAAGGCCAAGAAGGAAGAGAAGAAGGAAGAGAAGAAGGCTGATGCCAAGCCCGCCGAGGCCGCCAAGCCCGCCGAGCCCGCCAAGAAGTAATCTGGCATTCGGTACTGTAAAGCGGGGCTTCTGCCCCGCTTTTTTATTTTTAGCCCGATCAGCGACCGGCGGCGATCCTTCCCCGCCAGACATGGGCACGGGCCAGAGTGTCGGCCTCATCCAGCAGGACGCTGGCGCCATCCTTCAGGACGGCAGCGCCGCTTACCCAAACGTGGCTGACCTGTTCCCGGCTCGCGCTGTAGACCAGTTGCGAAACCGGGTCGTAGCAAGGCTGGGTCGACACTGAATTCAAATCCACCGCAACGATGTCCGCCTGCTTTCCAACTTCCAGCGATCCCAGGCGATGCTCCATGCCCAGGGCCCTGGCCCCGGACAGGGTCGCCATTTCAAGGGCCTGGGTGGCGGGCAGGACTGCCGGATCGCCACTCACGGCCTTGGCGAGTATTGCGGTCAGGCGCATTTCCGAAAACAGATCCAGGTGGTTGTTGCTGGCCGCGCCATCGCTCCCCATGCCGACGTTCACCCGGGCCGCAAGAAGCCTGGCCACCGGCGCGAAGCCGCTGGCCAGCTTGAGATTGGAGGCGGGGCAATGGGCGACGTGGCAACCGTATTCGCCAAGCCAGCCGATCTCTTCCTCGTTCAGGTGAACAGCGTGGACCGCCACCAGACCCGGGCTGAGTAGTCCGAGCGCCTTCAGACGAGCCAGGGGGCGCAGGCCGTGTTTGTCCAGGCTCTGCCTGATTTCGTCCTCGGTTTCGTGGATGTGCATATGTACCGGCAGATCGAGTTGGCCGGCGTATGTCACGACCTTTTCCAGAGTTCGGTCGTCCACGGTATAGGGTGCGTGGGGGGCAAGGCAGAATTGGGTGAGGGGGTGGTCCAGCCAGGCGTCGCGCAGGGCCAGGCCCTTGCGCAGATAGTCGTCCGGGTCCGCGGCGTAGGGCGTCGGCGCCTCCACCACGATGAGGCCGGCGGCGATGCGGATGCCGGTTTCCACCGCAGCCTCCACCGCCGCCTCCGAGAAAAAATACATGTCGTTGAAGCAGGTGATGCCGCCCTTGAGCATTTCCAGGCAGGCCAACCGGGTGCCGTCGCGCACGAATGCCGCCGAGACATGGCGTCCTTCTGCCGGCCAGATATGGTCGTGAAGCCAGGTCATCAGGGGCAGGTCGTCGGCATAGCCGCGCAGGAGATTCATGGCGGCATGGGTATGCAGATTGATCAGGCCCGGGATCAGGACATGATCGGGCAAGCGGACATGGTGGCTGGCGGCCCATCCGGCGTCGGCCTCATGGCTGGGCAGGATGGCCGCGATGCGTCCTTCCTTGACCAGCAGGCTATGGTTGGACATCACCTGTCCGGCGGGCCGCACCGGGACGATCCAGCCGGCGTCGATGCGCAGGT
>Ga0233425_10003754_pt1 | contig 26847 bp, 29 predicted proteins | sample Watercolumn_Towu_2_FD_181712 | JGI IMG/M metagenome (GOLD analysis project Ga0233425, IMG submission 181712) | Freshwater microbial communities from Lake Towuti, South Sulawesi, Indonesia - Watercolumn_Towuti2014_140_MG | ecosystem: Environmental > Aquatic > Freshwater > Lake | place...
AAGGGCAAGAAGGTGCGGGTGGTCTCCATCCCCTCCACCAACGTGTTCGAGGCCCAGGACGAAGCCTACCGCGAGTCGGTGCTGCCGAGCGGCGTGACCCAGCGCATCGTCATCGAAGCAGGCGTCAGGGACAGCTGGTACCGCTATGCCGGCACCGCCGGCAAGATCCTCAGCATCGACCGGTTCGGCGAATCGGCCCCGGCCGGCCAGCTGTTCAAGGAATTCGGCTTCACCATCGACAACGTCGTCAAACTGGCCGAGTCGCTGTGAGCAACGTAAAAACGTAGGGTGGGTTAGACGCACATCGGCAAGGTTCTCCCGGATGTTACGGCGCTTGGGTGCGTCGTAACCCACCGGCTGCCCGAACCCGGTGCGCACCGTAACCCACCGGCCCAGCCTCATACAACAGGGACTCTCCCCCAAGGGGAGGGAAAAACAAGAACTCGGGCCGACCAGGCCCAATGCCTTTCGACACAACCAACGCTCAGGAGAAACCCATGGCTCTCATATCCCTACGTCAGCTGCTGGACCATGCCGCCGAGAACAACTACGGCGTGCCTTCTTTCAACGTGAACAACATGGAACAGATGCACGCCATCATGGAAGCGGCCAAGGAAACCGACAGCCCGGTCATCGTGCAGGCTTCGGCGGGTGCCCGCAAATACGCCGGCGAGCCCTTCCTGCGCCATTTGATGTACGCCGCGCTGGAGATGTATCCGGAAATCCCGCTGTGCATTCACCAGGACCACGGCGCATCCCCCGCGGTTTGCTTCCGCTCCGTGCAGAGCGGTTTCACCTCGGTGATGATGGATGGCTCGCTCAAGGAAGACGCCAAGACCCCGGCGACCTATGACTACAACGTCGATGTCACCAGCAAGGTCGTCGAACTGGCCCATGCCTGCGGCGTGTCCGTCGAAGGCGAGTTGGGCTGTTTGGGTTCGCTGGAGACCCTGACGGCCGGCAAGGAAGACGGCGTCGGAGCCGAAGGCGCGCTGGATCACTCGATGTTGCTGACCGATCCGGAAGAAGCGGCCGACTTCGTGAAGAAGACCAAGGTCGATGCCCTGGCCATCGCCATCGGCACCTCCCACGGCGCCTACAAGTTCACCCGTCCGCCGACCGGCGACATTCTGGCCATCGAGCGGGTCAAGCAGATCCATGCGCGAATTCCCAACACCCACTTGGTCATGCACGGTTCCTCTTCGGTGCCGCAGGACTGGCTGAAGATCATCAACGAATACGGCGGCGACATGGGCGAAACCTATGGCGTGCCGGTCGAAGAGATCGTCGAAGGTATCAAGCACGGCGTTCGCAAGGTCAACATCGACACCGACCTGCGCATGGCCTCCACCGGTGCGATGCGCAAGTTCTTCGTGGAAAACAAGAAGGAATTCGACCCCCGCAAGTTCCTGGCAGTGGCCACCAAGGCCATGAAGCAGATCTGCAAGGACCGCTATGAAGCCTTCGGCACCGCAGGCAAGGCCTCCAAGATCAAGCCGCTGACCCTGGAGCAGATGACCGCCCGCTATGCCAAGGGCGAGCTCGACCCGATCATCAAGTAAGCCCGGGTACGGGCTGACGGAAGAACCGTCGGGCCCGTGGGGCGAAATTCCAAAAGTGGGCATATGGGCACTACGGTGCCCATATGCTTTTTTTCCGCGCAGCGGTTAATGCCGAAGCGGCCGGCCGGTACGGGTTGACTGCGTACTGCTCGGGGATATGTCGGGATCATTGCGGGCCGCCGTTTTTGACACTGGGCACGGTTTCTCGGTATTATTCGAAAATTATGCCTGGCCGGTTACCGGAATATATTAATCCGCTGCTGTTTGCAGAACAGCGACGGCGCCTCCAAGGTACGGTGAGCGTCGGCGACTTGGCGCGGCTGGCGGATGCGTTGATGGACAGGGGCGGGCATGTCGCGGTCGATCTGGCATTCGGCAAGGATGGCCGCACCGTCGTGATCACCGGGAGCATCAAGGCCGAGCTGACGCTGCAGTGCCAGTGCTGTCTGGAAGCATTGGGCTGGCCGGTGGCCGCGGAAGTCAAGCTGGCTGTCGTCGGTTCGATCGATGCTGCCGGATTGCTGCCCGACGAGTACGAACCGCTGGTGCTCGAAGGGGATCAGCTTGCCGTTGCCGATATCGTACAGGACGAACTCTTGCTGGCGATTCCCTATTGCCCGCAACATTCGCAGTGCGGCGCCGCCGCTCCGCAGGAGCATCGGGATACCCCGGAGCGCACCAATCCTTTTGGAATTTTGGCTGACTTAATCAAGTAATATTCGGAGTTTTCAATGGCTGTTCAGCAAGACAAGAAATCCCGCTCGCGCCGCGGCATGCGGCGTTCGCACGATGCGCTCACGGCAAAGGCGCTGTCCATCGAATCGACCACCGGCGAGACCCATCTGCGCCACCACGTCAGCCCCGACGGTTATTACCGCGGGCGCAAGATCGTGGCGACCAAGGGCGATGCGGAAACCGGCGAAGAGTAAGCGGGCTCGTCCACTGCAAGCTTCCATGGCCCCCAGCCCAGGTTCGAGAGAGATTCGATTCGTGTTGATCCCCGGTTTTTCCGCAGTCGCCCATGACTAACCGCTGCGTCATCGCACTGGATGTGATGGGGGGCGACCACGGGGCGAGCGTGGTGATCCCGGCCGCGCTGGATATCCTGCAGCGCAGCCCCGAAGTTTCACTCATTCTGGTGGGCGACGAGGCTGTCATCCGCGCATCCCTGGGGGAGGCGGCAGTGTCCGGGCGCATTGCCATTCGCCATGCGAGCGAAAAGGTGGAGATGCATGAGGCGCCGTCGAAAGCCCTGCGCGGCAAGAAGGACTCCTCGATGCGGGTGGCCGTCAACCTGGTCAAGGAGGGGGTTGCCGATGCCTGCGTCAGCGCCGGCAATACCGGCGCGCTGATGGCGATCGCCAAATTCGTCCTGAAGACCATTCCCGGCATCGACCGTCCCGCCATCATCGCGACGGTTCCCGCCCTCAAGGGCCACACCCATGTGCTCGACCTCGGCGCCAACGTGGATTGCACCGCGGAGCACCTGTGCCAGTTTGCCGTCATGGGGTACGAGCTGGTGCGGGCTCTCGAAGGCAAGGAGAGCCCCACGGTCGGCCTGCTGAACATCGGCGAGGAAGAGATCAAGGGGAACGAACAGGTCAAACGTGCCGCCAAGCTGATCGCCGATTCCCACATCAACTTCATCGGATACGTGGAGGGCAACGACATCTATACCGGCGGCGTGGATATCGTGGTGACCGACGGCTTCGTCGGCAACGTCGCGCTGAAGACCAGCGAAGGTCTGGCCAAGATGATCCTCCAGTTGATCCGCGGGTCCTTCACCCGTAACCCGCTGGCGAAGCTGATCGGGCTGTTGGCGAAGCCCGTGTTGCAACCGTTCCGCAGCCGCATCGACCCGCGCCAATACAATGGCGCCAGCTTGGTCGGCTTGCGCGGCATCGTGATCAAGAGCCACGGCAACGCCGATCGGGTGGCCTTCGCTCAGGCCATCGAGACTGCCCGCCAGGAGGTGGAGCACGCCGTGCTGCACCGCATCGGCGAGCGGGTGGCCGAGGTGTTTGCCGCCAAGGAAAGCGCGTGAAGCCTTACTCTCGCATCATCGGCACCGGCGGCTACCTGCCGCCCCAGGTGCGCACCAACGACGACATCGCCCGGATGGTGGATACCTCCGACGACTGGATCGTGGAACGTACCGGCATACGCGAGCGCCGCATCGCCGGCGACGGCGAGTCGGTGGCTTCCCTGGCCGAAGTGGCGTCGCGCCGGGCCTTCGAAGCGGCCGATGTGGATCCTCAAACCCTGGATCTGATCGTGCTGGGGACCAGTTCGCCGGACCGCACCTTTCCCAGCACCGCCTGTCTGTTGCAGCAGCGCTTGGGGGCACGGGGGTGCGGGGCATTCGACGTGCAGGCGGCCTGTTCCGGCTTCATCTACGCATTGAGCGTCGCCGACCAGTTCATCCGGGCGGGTTCCGCCAAACGCATCCTGGTGGTCGGCAGCGAGATCAACTCCCGTGCGGTGGACTGGAACGACCGCGGAACCTGCATCCTGTTCGGCGACGGCGCCGGTGCCGTGGTGCTGGAAGCCTCCGAAGAGGCGGGCGTGCTGAGCACCCATATCCATGCCGACGGCTATTACCAGGATCTGCTGTATCTGCCCAGCGCCGTGTCCAAACTGAACGGCGAGCGCTGCCACATCCACATGCACGGCAACGAAGTATTCAAAGTCGCCGTGAATACCCTGGGCAAGATCATCGACGAGACCCTGGCGGCGAACGGCCTGGCCAAATCGGACATCGACTGGCTGGTGCCGCACCAGGCCAATATCCGCATCATCAACGCTACCGCCAAGAAGCTGGGCATGCCCATGGATCGGGTGGTGCTCACCATCGAAGATCAGGGCAATACCTCAGCCGCCTCGGTGCCGCTGGCGTTCGATGCGGCGGTTCGCGACGGCCGCATCCAGCCCGGTCAATTGGTGCTGATGGAAGCTTTCGGCGCCGGGTTTGCCTGGGGTTCCGCACTGGTTCGTTTGTAAGCGCGAGACCGAATAATGACGATGGTGGATCGAAGCCTCGGCTTCCTGTTTCCCGGCCAGGGGTCGCAGGCCGTGGGCATGCTCGGGGAACTGGCGGCGGACCACGCCGAAGTGCGGAATACCTTCGCCGAGGCCTCCGAGGCATTGGGTTACGACCTTTGGCAGGTGGTTGCCGAGGGTCCCAAAGAGCGGTTGGATGCCACCGAAGTGACCCAGCCCGCCATGCTGGCCGCCGGAGTCGCGGCTTTCCGGGGCTGGTGTGGGCGCTCTCCGGTGCGTCCCGCCTGGATGGCGGGCCACAGCCTGGGCGAATACACCGCCCTGGTGTGCGCCGGTGCGATCGGGTTTGCCGACGGCATTCGCCTGGTGCAGGAGCGTGGCCGCTTGATGCAGTCGGCGGTGCCGGCAGGCGTCGGCGCCATGGCGGCCCTGCTGGGGCTCGAGGATGACCGCGTCATCGCCCTGTGCGGCGCCGTGTCCACCCCCGAAGAGCCGGTCTCGGCCGCCAATTTCAATTCTCCCGGCCAAGTCGTCATCGCCGGAGCCGCGGCTGCGGTCCAGCGGGCGCTGGATCTGGCCAAGCAGGAAGGGGCCAAGCGGGCCGTGCTGCTGCCGGTCAGCGTGCCGTCCCACTGCATCCTCATGGCTCCGGCCGCCGCCGCCTTCAAGCCGATATTGGCCGGCGTTGCTGTGGCCGAACCGCAATCCCCCGTCATCCACAACGTGGATGCCGCGGCCCATCCCGAACCGCAGCAGATCCGCGATGCCCTGGAGCGCCAGTTGTGCGGCTGCGTGCGCTGGACCGATTCGGTCCGCCATATGGCAGGGCAGGGCGTCGACCGTTTCGTCGAGTGCGGGCCGGGCAAGGTATTGCTGGGGCTCAACAAGCGCATCGTGGCGGACGGCCGGGCCGAGGCCATATTCAATCCGGAATCCTTAGAGAAGGCGTTAGGGCTGGTCGAATGAGTAAGCAGATAGCAATCGTGACCGGCGCCAGCCGGGGAATCGGGCGCGCCATCGCCATGCGGCTGGCGCAGGACGGCCACGTGGTCATCGGTACCGCCACCACGGAAGCGGGCGCCGAGCAAATCGGCAAGGCCTTGGCGGAGGCCGGGCTGGACGGTGCCGGCAGGGTGCTGGACGTCACCGACGCCGAAGCCGTCGAAGCCTTCGTCAAGACGGTCACCGACGAGCACGGCGTGCCGACGATTCTGGTCAATAACGCCGGCATTACCCGTGACAACCTGCTGATGCGGATGAAGGACGAGGATTGGGACATCATTCTGCAGACCAACCTGACCTCGGTGTATCGGATGTCGAAGGCTTGTTTGCGCGGAATGACCAAGGCCCGCACCGGCCGCATCGTCACCATCACCTCGGTGGTCGGTGCTTCCGGCAACGCCGGCCAGACCAATTATGCCGCCGCCAAGGCCGGCGCCGTAGGCTTCACCAAGTCGCTGGCGAAGGAAGTGGGTTCCCGCAACATTACCGTGAACGCGGTGGCGCCGGGCTTCATCGACACCGACATGACCAAGGATCTGCCGGAGGAGATCAAGAAGAACCTGTTGGGCAACATCCCGCTGGGCCGGCTCGGCAGTCCGGAGGAGATCGCCGCGGCGGTGTCCTTCCTGTGCTCGCCGGGGGCCTCCTACGTGACCGGCGAGACCCTCCACGTCAACGGCGGAATGCTGATGGCATAAGGCTCCGGGAGCGCCGGGACAGGGCCGTTTCAAGCGTTTCCTCCCGGAAAAGATCGTGCTATCGTTAGCCGCCCAAAAATCCGGGCCGGGAATCCAGGCGGCTACCAGCACAACAACAATAGAGCTGTCACGCGCCCCGTCGTGGGGCATCCCTTCAACTTCAAGAATTTTTCTTTTAGATTCAAGCGTAAACATTGAGGAAACAAAATGAGTGACGTCGCAGAGCGTGTTAAGAAGATCGTAGCCGAGCAGTTGGGGGTCAAGGAGGAGGTTTCCAATGAAGCTTCGTTCGTGGATGATCTCGGTGCCGATTCGCTGGACACGGTAGAACTGGTAATGGCGCTGGAAGAAGAGTTCGAGTGCGAAATTCCGGACGAGGATGCCGAGAAGATCACCACCGTCCAGCAGGCCATCGACTACATCGAAGGCCACCTCTAACGCTTGTCCCCAGCGCCCCCGGGATCGCTTTCCCGCGGGGCGTTCGTTTGTGTTGTTTTTCTTCCGGATACGATCGTGAGCAAAAGACGTGTCGTGATCACGGGCCTCGGCGCGGTTTCGCCGGTCGGGCTCACAGCGGCCGCTTCCTGGAATAGCGTGCTGGCCGGCAAGAGCGGGATCGGCATGATCGAGCATTTCGACGTGTCGGAGTTCTCTTCGCGCATCGGCGGTTCGGTATGGGGCTTCGACGCCAGCCCGTACATACCGGAGAAGGAAGCCAAGAAGATGGATGTGTTCATCCATTACGGCATGGCGGCCGGCAGCCAGGCTTTCGAGGATTCGGGGCTGGCCGTGAGTGAAGCCAACGCCGACCGCATCGGCGTGGTGATCGGTTCCGGCATCGGCGGCATCACCGGCATCGAGAACGGCCACAACGCCTTTCTGAAAGGCGGGCCGCGCAGGATTTCGCCGTTCTTCGTCCCCAGCAACATCATCAACATGATCTCCGGCAATCTGTCGATCAAGTACGGGTTGCAGGGGCCGAATTTCGCCATCGTGACCGCCTGCGCAACCGCCACCCACTGTATCGGCGATGCCTACCGGCTGATCCAGTATGGCGATGCCGACGCCATGGTGGCGGGCGGCGCCGAGATGGCGACCTCACCCACCGCGCTGGGCGGCTTCGCATCGGCGCGCGCCCTGTCGCGGCGCAACGACGAACCTCGGTTGGCCAGCCGGCCCTGGGACCGCGACCGCGACGGCTTCGTGCTGAGCGACGGTGCCGGCGTGCTGGTTCTGGAAGAACTGGGGCATGCCAGGGCGCGCGGTGCCAACATCTACGCCGAGGTCATCGGCTACGGCCTGAGCGGAGACGCATACCACATGACCCAGCCGCCGGAGTCGGGGGAAGGGGCGGCGCGCTGCATGAAGCATGCGTTGCGGGACGCCGGCTTGAACCCCGACCAGATCGACTACATCAACGCCCATGGCACCTCCACCCCGGCCGGCGACATCGCCGAAACCCTGGCGGTCAAGTCGGCCATGGGCGAAGCCGCCTATCGGGTAGCCATCAGTTCCACCAAGTCCATGACCGGCCACATGCTCGGCGCGGCCGGCGGCATCGAGGCGGTATTTTCCGCCTTGGCGCTGCGGGATCAGGCGATTCCGCCGACCATCAACCTGGACAACCCCGATCCGCAGTGCGACCTGGATTACGTGCCCCATAGCGCGCGCCAGGCCAAACTCGATGTGGTCATGTCCAATTCCTTCGGGTTCGGCGGCACCAACGGGACGCTGATCTTCAAGCGCTACAGCTGAGCACCGCACGCCGCCCAGGGGCGGCGCCCTCGCCGGCCGACGACACGCCATGCTGCTGGTAAACGGCGAAACCATCCGTTCCATCGACGCCGCCGACCGGGGTTTGCACTACGGCGACGGCATCTTCACCACGCTACCCGTCCGCTCCGGCGTGCCCCTGTTTCTGGAGGACCACCTGGACCGGCTGAGCCGCGATGCGGCCCAGCTGTTCCTTGCTGTTCCCGATCGGACTCTGCTGGAGCGGGAGGCCCGTCGGCTGGCGGCGGCACAACCGGAATCGGTGCTGAAGATCCTGCTGACCCGCGGCGTGGGCGGGCGCGGCTATCAGTGTCCGCAGCCGGAATCACCGACCCGCGTATTGGCCCTCTACCCGTTGCCCGACTATCCTGCCGGTTGTTATCAGGAAGGGATCGTGGCCGGTGTCTGCGCGACCCGGCTCGGGCATAATCCGGCCCTGGCAGGTGCCAAGCATCTCAACCGCCTGGAACAGGTGCTCGCCCGCCGCGAATGGAACGGCAGCGCGGTGCGCGAGGCCTTGATGTGTGATCAGGAAGATTTCGTGGTCGAAGGGGTCATGAGCAATGTGTTCGTCGTCCATGCCGGTAAATTGCTGACCCCGCGGCTCGACCGCTGCGGGGTGCGCGGCGTGATGCGTGCCCGCGTGCTGCGGGCCGCGGCACAGTTGGGCCTGGAAGCCGAGGAGGCCCGTTTCGGTCTCGAGCGTGTCGTGGCCGCGGACGAAATCTTCCTGACCAACAGCCTTATCGGCATCTGGCCGGTGGCGGAACTGGAGGGCCACAGGTTCCGGCCGGGCCCGGTGACCACCGCGCTGATGGAGCGGCTGAGGGTTCTGGAGGCGGACTATGTGGGGGCCTCATGTCGCGCGTGATCGGCATCCTCATCCTGGCGCTCAGCTTCCTGGTCGGCTGGCTGTGGATGGATTATCAGCAGTCGCTGGAAAGGCCTGCCGGCAACCGCGAACCGGTGGGCTTTGAAATCCGCAAGGGCGCCAGTCTGCGGGCCATCGCCGCCGAATTGGCGGAGCGTCAGATCATTGCCACGCCGCGCTGGTTCATCCTGCTGGCCTATCTGGAAGGCAGCGCCACCAAAGTGAAATACGGGGAGTACGAGATCGCGCCGGGGCTCCCCATGCGGTCGCTGCTGGCCTTGTTCGTCAGCGGCAAGTTGCGCCAGCACAGCGTGACGCTGGTGGAAGGCTGGCGGTTCGCTCAGGTGCTGGATGCGCTGGCGGCTCATCCAGCCCTGCAGCACGGCTTGCAGGGGCGGACCGCGGCCGAGGTCATGGTTTCCCTCGGTGCGCCCGGGGAGGAGCCGGAAGGCCGGTTTTTCCCGGATACCTATTTCTTTACCAAGGGGACGGCCGACGTCGACGTCCTCCGGCGAGCCTACCGCAAGATGCAATCGGTGCTGGATGCGGAATGGCTGGGCCGCGCCGAGGGCGTCCCCCTGACCTCGCCCTATGATGCCTTGATCCTGGCTTCCATCATCGAAAAGGAGACCGCCCGTTCCGACGAACGGCCGCAGATCGCCGGGGTGTTCAGCCGGCGTTTGAGCAAGGGCATGCTGCTGCAGACCGACCCCACCGTGATCTATGGGCTGGGTGACGGTTTCGACGGCGACATCCGCAAGGACGACCTGCTGCGGGACAATCCCTACAACACCTATGTCAGGCCGGGCTTGCCGCCGACCCCCATCGCCATGCCCGGCTCGGCTTCGCTGCACGCGGCGCTGCATCCGGCCGACGGTGAAGCGCTGTATTTCGTCGCCCGCGGCGACGGTTACCACCAGTTTTCCAGCTCCCTGGACGAACACAACCGGGCGGTCGAACAATATCAGAAGAACCATGTCCGCTAAGTTTATCACCCTGGAAGGCGGCGAAGGAGTCGGCAAGACCACCCACATCGCCGCCGTGTGCGAGTTCCTGGAACGGCGCGGCATTGCCGTGCTGGCGACGCGGGAGCCGGGCGGAACGCCGGTGGGCGAGCAGATACGGGGCATCCTGCTGGGCAACCACGCCATTGCCGCAGAAACCGAGTTGCTGCTGCTGTTCGCGGCCCGCGCCCAACACGTGCAGGATGTGATCCGGCCGGCCCTGGGGCGCGGGCAGTGGGTGGTGTGCGATCGTTTCACCGACGCCAGCTTCGCATACCAGGGCGGCGGCCGCGGGGTCGACGAGCGCATGATCGGTGCGTTGCAGGACCACGTGCAGCGGGGGCTGCAGCCGGATCTGACCCTGCTGCTGGATGCCCCGGTCGAAGTGGGGCTGGCGCGGGCCAAACGGCGCGGCCCCGCCGACCGCTTCGAGCAGGAGACCCTGGCCTTCTTCCGGCGGGTCCGCGCCAGCTATCTGGATCGGGCCGGGCGGTCGCCCGAGCGGATGCGGGTGGTGGACGCCTCGGGCTCGCCGGAGCAGGTGAGGGCGGCACTGGTCGCCGAGCTGGAGCGGTTCTGCCGGTGAACGGCGTGCTGGAGACCTATCCGTGGCTGCAGGATGGCTGGGGCCGGCTGCAGGCCTATCTGAGTTCCGGCAGGCTGCCTCAGGCGCTGCTGATGACGGGGCCGGCCGGGATCGGCAAGCGTCAGCTGGCGCTGCTGCTGGCGCAGCGGCTGTTGTGCCGGGAGCCCGGGGAATTCGGCTGTGGCAGTTGCGCCAGTTGTGCGCTGTTCAAAGCCGGCACCCACCCGGACCTGCTGCAGGTGGCACCGGCCGAACCCGCCAAGCCCATCACGGTCGATGCCATCCGCGCCCTGATCGCGGCGCTGGCCCTCAAGCCCCAGTATTCCGGACACCGAGTGGTCATTCTGGCTCCGGCCCATCAGATGAATGTAAATGCCGCCAACAGCCTGCTGAAGACCCTGGAGGAACCGGAGCGTCACACCGTGATCCTGCTGTTGAGCGAGCGGCCGGCCGGGCTGCCGGCGACCATCGCCAGCCGCTGCCAGCGTTTTGCCGTGCCGCTGCCGGACCAGGCCCGGGTGTTGGAATTTCTCGCCGCCCAGGGGCATGGGGAGCGGGCCGAGGTGTTGTGGGGCATCGCCGGTGGCGCCCCGCTGCGGGCGCTGCAGTTGGCCGGGACCCCGGTGGTGGAGACCCGCGCCGCCTTCTTCGGCGACTGGTCCGATTTGGCGGCGGGGCGGGAGCAGCCGGTCGCAGTGGCGGAGAAGTGGGCGAAGGCGGCGGTGGACGATTTGGCGGACTGGATGCTGTCCTGGACCGGCGACCTCATCCGCCTCAAGAGCGCACCCGGCCGCCGGCGCCTGGACAACCCGGATCTCGCGGCGAGCTTGCAAGCCCTGGCGGCCCGGTTACACTTAACCACGATCTTCGAATACCTCGATCGGGTCCATCATGCGCGCCGGCTCCTGGCCGGGCAGGTCAACCGGCAGCTGCTGCTGGAGGAGTTGCTGATCCGCTGGGCATGGCTGGCGCGGCCGCACCCGTAAACTACGGAACCATCCATGAGTGAAATTCCAGGCGCCGCGAGGCAAGGCATACTGTCGCTGACCATCCGCGACAAGAACGCCCTGTACGCCGCCTATATGCCGTTCATCAAGAACGGCGGCCTGTTCATTCCCACCAGCAAGACCTATCAGCTGGGGGATGAAGTATTCATGCTGCTCAATCTGATGGAAGAGACCGAGAGGATACCGGTGGCGGGCAAGATCATCTGGATCACCCCCAAGGGGGCCGAGGGTTACCGCTCCACCGGCATCGGCGTCCAGTTCAGCGATCAGGACGGCGGCCAGACCCGCGCCAAGATCGAGAACTACCTGGCCGGCGCCCTGGAATCCGACCGCCAGACCCATACCATGTAAGCGGCCGCCGCCGCGTCCCCGATCAGCTCCTGCGCCGTTGTGACCGGCGCCTCGCCCACCGCCATGCTCATCGACTCCCACTGCCACCTGGACCGACTGGACTTAGCTCCTTACGGCAACGATTTCGGCCGCTTCATGGAATCGAGCGCCCACAAGCTCGAGCGGATGCTGTGCATCGCCATCAGTCTGGAAGCCTATCCCGCCATGTTGGACCTGGTGGCCGGTCACGACTCCGTGTCGGTTTCGGTGGGAGTCCATCCCAACGAGCGGGAATGCCGCGAGCCGGGCGAGGACGAACTGGTGGAGCTGGCCGGCCATCCCAAGGTGGCCGCCATCGGCGAGACCGGCCTGGACTATTTCCGCAGCGAAGGCGACTTGAGCTGGCAGCAGGAGCGTTTCCGCAGCCATATCCGGGCCGCACGGCGGGCCGGGAAACCCCTGGTCATCCACACCCGCGAAGCCCGCGCCGATACCCTGGCGATCCTGCGGGACGAGGGGGCGGAGCGGGTGGGCGGAGTATTCCACTGTTTCACCGAGGATTGGGATACCGCCCGGCAGGCGCTGGATCTGGGTTTCCACATCTCCTTTTCCGGCATCGTCACCTTCCGCAACGCCGAACAGATCCAGGAGGTGGCGCGGCGGGTGCCGGACGACCGCTTCCTGGTGGAAACCGACTCCCCTTACCTGGCCCCCATCCCGCACCGGGGCAAACCCAACTATCCCCACCACGTGGTGCATGTGGCCGAATTCGTCGCGGCCCTGCGCGGCCAGTCGCCCGAGCGCGTAGCCGAACTGACCACCGCCAACTATTACCGGCTGTTCGGCCGCGGCTGACCTGCGTCAGTCGAGGAAACGGCGTACCAGTGCCCCGTATTCGTCGATCCGGCGATCCCGGAGGAATGGCCAGATGCGGCGCACCTTTTCCGAACGCTCCAGGTCCACGTCCACCATGAGCAGTTGTTCCTGCTGATGATCGGCATGGGCCAGCAGTTCGCCCTGGGGGCCGGCGGCGAAGCTGTGACCCCAGAACGCGATGCCGTCGGTCTTGCCGTTGGGGTCGGGTTCGTGGCCGATCCGGTTGCACGCCAGCACCGGCACGCCGTTGGCGACGGCGTGGCCGCGCTGCACCGTGATCCAGGCATTGACCTGGCGCTGTTTTTCCTCGTCCGGATCGTCCGGATGCCAGCCGATGGCGGTGGGGTAGATCAGCAGTTCGGAGCCCGCCAGAGCCATGAGCCGGGCCGCTTCCGGATACCACTGGTCCCAGCACACCAGGATGCCCAGCTTGCCCAGGGAGGTTTCGATGGGCTTGAATCCCAGATCGCCCGGGGTGAAATAGAACTTCTCGGAATAGCCGGGATCGTCGGGAATGTGCATCTTGCGGTAGATGCCCGCCAGACTGCCGTTCTTGTCCAGCACCACCGCGGTGTTGTGGTAGAGGCCGGGGGCGCGGCGCTCGAACAGCGAGCCGACGATCACCACCCGCAGCTGGCGGGCCAGATGGCCCAGTTGCTCGGTGGTGGGGCCGGGGATGGATTCGGCCAGATCGAAGCAGGCGGTGTCTTCCACCTGGCAGAAATAGTGTCCCAGGTGGAGTTCCGGCAGGACGATCAGCTGGGCGCCGCTGGCGGCGGCCTCGCGGATCAGCCGGACCGACAGCGCGAGATTTTCTTCGCGGCTGGCGCCACATGCCTGCTGGATGAGGGCGACGGACAAACGGTTAGTCATGGTTGGAGCCTAAGGGAACGGATGAGGGAAACTGCATGGTCATGCAATGGATGCTGCCGTATTGGCGGATCAACGGCGTGGCCGGGATGGCGACGATGTCGCGATCGGGAAAACAGCCCGCCAGGCGTTCCAGTGCGATTTGGTCGCAGGGATCGTCGTAGACCGGCAACAGCACCGCACCGTTGATGATCAGGAAGTTGGCGTAGGTCGCGGGCAGCCGACGGCCGTCCTCGTCGAGGATGGGGCGCGGGATGGGGAGCGGAACCAAGCGGTAGGGGGCTCCATCGGGGGTGGTGAAGCCGTTGAGCTCCTGTTCCATGGATCGCAAATCTCCGTAAAGAGGATCGGCCGGGTCGCCGCAGGCCGTGTAGGCGATGGTCCCAGTGTCGCAGAAGCGGGCCAGGGTGTCCACATGGGCATCGGTGTCGTCGCCTTCGGCGTGGCCGTGGTGCAGCCACAGGATGCGTTGGACGCCGAAACAGTCGCGCAGCTGGGATTCGATCGCTGCCCGGTCCAGGGCCGGGTTGCGATTGGGGTTGAGCAGGCAGCGTGCGGTGGTGAGCAGCGTGCCGCGTCCGTCGGTTTCGACGCTGCCGCCTTCCAACACCATGCCGACCGCCTGCAACGGCGTGCGCGGGAAGACGCCGGTGGCGTGCAGGCGGGCTGCCAGCTTGGCATCGCGGTCGTGGGGGTATTTCCCTCCCCAGCCGTTGAAACGGAAGTCCAGCATTTGCGCCACGCCAGCCGCCTCCACCGTGAGCGGAGCGGTGTCGCGCACCCACACGTCGTCATAGGGCAGTTCCAGCAGGGTGACGCGCCGGAGGTCCACGCGCCGCCCGAACAGCCGGGTCTCGATGTGGCGGCGGTGGTCGCGGTCGCGGCAGACGATCAACAGCCGCTGGCGTGCGGCGATCGCCGCGGCGATGCGGCAGTAGCTGTCCTCGACGGCGCCGAGCCAGGGGCTAAAATCGCCGCTGGCATAAGGCCAGGCGACGAGCACGGCGGATTGCTCCGCCCATTCCGGCGGAAAATGGGTGGGGGAAGACATGAAGCTGTCCGGGCCTTGGGAAAATCGCGCATTGTAAGGCCAAACGCTTTCGCTGAATATGTCCGGTCCAGACTTGCACGGCGCGGCAGCTCCCGCTGCCGTTCAAATCACCTTGGAGAACCGCGATTGCTCGGTGGTGGCGGTGTTGAGGTAATGGTCGAAGACCATGCAGATGTTGCGGATGAGGAGACGGCCGGCGGGCAGCACGCGCAGACCGGTGGCGGTGAGTTCCAGCAGTCCGTCGCGCTGCATGTCGCGCAGGGCCGCCAGTTCGCCGCTGAAATGGCTGGCGAAGTCGATGGCGTAATCCGCCTCGACCCGGCGGAAATCCAGCTGGAAGTGGCAGATGAGCTGATTGATGACGGCACGGCGCAGTGCGTCGTCGGCATTGAGTTCAACGCCCCGAAACACCGCCAGCCCCTCGGCGTCCACGCGTTGCTGGTACGACTCGATGTCGCGTTCGTTCTGGCTGTAGCTGTCGCCGACCCGGCCGATGGCGCTGACGCCGAGGCCTATGATGTCGCAGTCGCCGTGGGTGGCGTAGCCCTGGAAGTTGCGGGACAGCTTGCCTTCCCGCTGGGCGACCGCCAACTCGTCCTCGGGTTTGGCGAAATGATCCATGCCGATGTAGACATAGCCCGCGGCGGTAAGGCGCTCGATGGCGAGCTGGAGGATTTGCAGCTTCACCTCCGGAGGGGGCAGGGTGGACTCGTCGATCTGGCGCTGGGTCTTGAACATCGTCGGCAGGTGCGCGTAGTTGAACACCGAGATGCGGTCGGGGCTGGCGCCGATGATCTTGTCCAGGGTGCGGTCGAAGCTGGCTTGGGTCTGTAGCGGCAGTCCATAGATCAGGTCGATGCTGATGGACTCGAATCCGGCGCTCCGGGCCGCGTCCAGGATATCCAGGGTTTGCTGTTCGGACTGGATGCGGTTGACCGCTTTCTGTACCTCCGGCTCAAAGTCCTGCACCCCGAGACTCAGGCGGTTGAATCCCAGCGTCCGCAGCAGCCCGACCTTCTCCCGGTCCACCGTGCGGGGGTCAATCTCGATGGAATATTCGCCTTCGCCGCCGCCGTGCAGGCTGAAGTGCGCGCGGGTGTGGTCCATCAAGGCTTGCATCTGTTCCGGGTCGAGGAAGGTGGGGGTGCCGCCGCCCCAGTGCAGCTGCTCGACGGTGCGGCTGCGGTCGAACAGCGCCCCCTGCCGCTCCACCTCGCGAAACAGGCTTTCCAGGTATTTCACGGTATGGGCGCGGTTCTTGGTGACGATCTTGTTGCAGGCGCAGTAATAGCAGACCGTGGCGCAGAACGGGATGTGGAAATACAGCGACAGCGGCGCCGGCCGGCCGGCCGCGTTGGTGGCGGCCGCATGGCGGCAGTAATCGGCGTTGCCGAACGCATCGGTGAACTGCACCGCGGTGGGGTAGGAGGTATAGCGCGGGCCTTGGCGGTCGTAGCGCCGGATGAGGTCCTTGTCGAAGATGAGGGTCTGTTCGGTCATGGCGGAGTGCGGAGGGCAGGGCGGTGTTTCAGGTGCTGAGTAAAACCCGCACGGCGTCCAGACGCAAGCGCGAGGCCTGCAGGTGGCCATGCATTTCCATGGCGTTTTGCTTGAGTTGGTCCAGTTCCTCCTGGCGCACGTAGGGGTTGACCTTGCGCAGGGAGGCGAGCCGCTTGAGCTCGGCGGTGGCGGTATCGAGCATGCTCTTCACGCTGTCGGCGATGATGCCGGGCAGCAGCTTCTGGACGTTGCGCTCGCAGCGGTCCAACATGGTTTCCACCGTCTTGCGGTGGGCGCGCAGCAAGGCGGCGACCTGCTCCTTGTCGGTGGGGCCGTGAATTTCTTCGAGGCTGGCATCGTCCAGCACGCTCAGGTCGGCCAGGTCGCTGTCCACCAGCCGGCGGATCACGGTCTGATGGATGTAGCGGCCGATGTTGAGGGCGCGGGGGGCGGCGCACTCCACCTGATAAATGGCTTCCAGCAGCAGCCGGCCCGGTTCCAGATCGTCGTGGCGGACCAGGGCAAAGGAAGCGTTGCCGTGCTCGGAGTTGAGGATCAGGTCCATGGCGCCGCTCACCAGCGGGTGTTCCCAGGAGAGAAACAGCATGTCCTCGCGGGCCAGGGCGATGTCGCGGCTCACCGTGACGGTGACACCGTCTTCCGGCAGCTCCGGAAAGTGGGAGACCCTCATGTGGTCGCCCGGCAGCAGGATGTGGCAGCGGGCGGAATGCTCTTCCACCGTGACCCCATAGGCGTCGAGTACCTGCTCCAGGTAATCCCACAAGTCGTCGTCCGCTTCCGCCGAACGGATGGCATCCGCCAGCGCCTCGGCACGGTCGGTCCGGCAGGAGTTCAGCTCCAACAGGTGGTCACGGCCGTCGTGCAGCTCTCCGAGGATGCGGTCGCGCAACTGGCGGGCCTGGGCAATCAGCTGCTGCAGTCGGGCGGAATCGGGGGCGGGCAGCAGATCCAGCAGTTCGCCGCGCAGCCGGGCGAAGACCGCGGGTCCCGCCGGGCAGTTGTGGTCGAACAGGTCGAGCCCGTCCCGGTACCAGGCCACCATGACGGCTTGCGCCGAGCCCTCCAGGTAGGGCAGGTGCAGCCGGATGGTCTCGCTCTGGCCGATGCGGTCGAGCCGGCCGATGCGCTGTTCCAGCTGGTCCGGCACCAGCGGCAGGTCGAACAGTACCAGATGGTGGGCGAACTGGAAGTTGCGGCCTTCGCTGCCGATTTCCGAACAGACCAGCAGCTGGGCGCCTTCGTCCTCATCGGCGAACCAGGCGGCAGCCCGATCCCGCTCGAAGATGCTGAGGCCTTCGTGGAACACCGCGGTCCCGATGCCGCCCAGGGTGCGGATGGCTTCCTCCAGGTCGATGGCGGTCTGGGCCTTGGCGCAGATCACCAGCACCTTGGCCGGCCGCAGGCCGCGCACCTGTTCGATCAGCCAAGGCACCCGCGGATCGATTCGCCACCAGGGTGGCGCCGCCTCGTCCACTTGGCTGCGGTAATGGCGTTCCGGAAACAGCAGGTGGTCGATGGGCTCACCCGCTCCGGCCCGGCTGAACTGCTCCGGCCAGGGCAGGGGATAGACGGTGGGTTCGCGGCAAGGAAAGCCTTTGATGGTCTCCCGAGTATTGCGGAACAGGATACGGCCGGTACCGTGGCGGTCCAGCAGCAGGCTGACCAGTTCCCGGCGGGCCGCCGGGTCTCCGCCGGCAGCCTGCTCCAGCAGTTGGTCGGCGCGGTCATGAGCCAACAGCTGGTGGAGCTGTTCCAGGGGCGCACCTTCCAGCGGGGCGCCGTCGAGCAGTTGGTCGATGACCCGCGCCAGCGGCTCGTAATGGCGCTCTTCCTCCAGGAAGCCCTCGAAGCTGAAAAAGCGGTCCGGGTCCAACAGCCGCAGCCGGGCGAAATGGCTCTCCTTGCCCAGCTGTTCCGGCGTCGCGGTGAGCAGCAGCAGACCCGGCGTGGCGCGCGCCAGCGCCTCCACCAGCAAATATTCTTCGCTGGGTTGGTCGGGGTTCCATTGCAAGTGGTGGGCCTCGTCCACCACGCACAAGTCCCAGCCGGCCTCCAGGGCCAATTCCTGGCGCTCGGGGGCGTCGTCGAACAATCCGATGTCGCACAGGATCAGCTGCTCGGCGAGGAACGGATTGGCGCCGTCCTCGGACGGTGAGAAGCGTCCGTCGTCGAACAGGCTGAATCGCAGGTTGAAGCGGCGCCGCATCTCCATCAGCCACTGGTGCTGGAGTGCCGCCGGCAGCAGGATCAACACCCGGGACGCGCGGCCGGTGAGCAGTTGGTGGTGGACGATCAGGCCTGCCTCGATGGTCTTGCCGAGCCCCACTTCGTCGGCCAGCAACACCCGCGGCGCGTGGCGATTCGCCACCTCGTGGGCGATGTAGAGCTGGTGGGGAATCAGGCTGGTGCGGCCGCCGCAGAAGCCGCGCACCTCGGATTTCTGCAGTTCGCCCTGTTTCTGCAGGGTCGAATGCCGCAGCCGGAATGACTGGGAGCTGTCCAGCTGGCCGGTGAACAGGCGCTCCAGCGGCTTGTTGAACTGCAGGTAATGGTTGAGTTCGGTTTCTTCCAGCGCCGCCGGCCCGCCGCTGTCGGCCTTGCCGTGATAGGTGATGAGGCCGCCGGACTCCTCCACCCGGGCTACCTGCAGGGTCCAGCCGTCGATGCTTTCCACGGTGTCGCCGACGGCAAAGCGTACCCGGGTGAGCGGGGCGTTGGCGGCGGCGTAGGTGCGGCGCTCGCTGCTGGCGATGAACAAACAGCTGACCCGGTTGGACTGAGAGTCGATGATGGTGCCCAAACCCAGCTCGGGTTCGGTCTCGCTGATCCAGCGCTGGCCCGGTACAAAACTCGCCAAACCCGTAACCCCCTAGTCGTCGGAAAAAACCGCCATTCTATCAGACCGGGAAGCGCGGACTGGAATGCCGCCGCCGGCCGGCGGCAAGCCGTGTCGTGGGATCAATACTCCGCGCACAAACGGCGCAGCCCGTCCAGGTTCTGGATGCGGATCTGCTTGTAGTTGACTTCGATCAATCCGCCGTCCTCGAAGCTCTTGAGGATGCGGCTGACCGTCTCCAGCGCCAACCCGAGAAAATTGCCGATTTCCTGGCGGGTCAGGCTGAGGCGGAAATCCAGCGGGGAAAAGCCGCGGCGGGCCAGGCGGTCAGAAAGGTTGATGAGGAAACCGGCGACCCGCTCCTCGGCGGGACGCTTGGCGAGCACGATCTGGCTGGTCTCCGCCGCTAGGGTGTTGCCGGCGTGGCGGAACAGCTGCCGCAGCAGATTGGGCACGTCGCGGCACAGCGCGTCCAGCTGTTCGGCCGGCAGCTCGCAATAGCTGAGAGTCTCCAGGGCCATGGCCGAGCAGGTGTGGCGGTCGTCGGCCAGGGCATCGAAGCCGAGCAGTTCGCCAGGCAGCAGATAGGCGGTCATGTACTCGTTGCCGGACTGATCCATGGTGACGATCTTGGCGGTGCCGGCCTTGATGGCCATGATGCCGCGGAACCGGTCGCCCTTGCGGTAGAGGTAATCGCCCTTTTGCAGGGTCTTCTTGCGTCCGACGATCTGGCTGATGCGGTCGATGTCGCATTGGGCCAGGCCGCGCGGGATGCACAGTTCGCTCAGGCTGCAGTTGCGGCAGGTGACCTGGAGCTTGGTTCGAACTTCTAACGTCTCTGTCATACCGGTGATTGCCTGCTGAGGTCGCGGCGGGTGAGGCCGGGAGCGCGGCCTCAGCTGTCTGGGTTGATGTCGTCGGGATCGGCGGAGTCATCCAATAGTAGCCTACCGGAATCGTTGGTCAGTTCCGCCACCGAGGTCAGCTTCCGGCCGATCTGGCGGGTGCGTACTTCCGCCTGATCGATGGTGTTGCGGGCCTCGTCCAGTTTTTTCTTGGTTTTTGCCAAAATCTCGCCGAATTTGCCGAATTCGGTCTTGACCGCGCTCAACAGGGTCCAGACTTCGCTGGAGCGCTTCTCGATGGCCAGGGTCCTGAAACCCATCTGCAAGCTGTTCAGCATTGCGGTCAGGGTGGTCGGTCCGGACACGGTCACCCGGAAGTCCCGCTGCAGCGAGTCCGCCAAGCCGGGCCGCCGCAGCACTTCCGCATACAGCCCTTCGATGGGCAGAAACATCACGCCGAAATCCGTGGTATGGGGTGGTTCCAGATATTTGTCGCGGATCGAGCGGGCTTCCGCGCGAATGCGGGCTTCCAGAGCCCTGCCGGCTTCCTCCAGGGTCACCGCGTCGCCGGTCTCCTGGGCCTGCAGCAAAATCTGGTAGTCCTGCAGAGGGAATTTGGCGTCGATCGGCAGCCACACGGACTTGCCGTCGTCTCCACGCCCCGGCAGTTTAACAGCGAACTCCACCCTCTCGGAAGAGTCGGGCTTAGGCGCCACATTGCGGGCGTATTGATCGGGCGTCAGCAGTTGTTCCAGCAGCTGCTCCAACTGCACTTCGCCCCAGATGCCCCGTACCTTGACGTTGCTGAGCACCTTCTTGAGGTCGCCGACCCCGGCGGCCAGGCTTTGCATCTCGCCCAGTCCGCGGTGGACCAGCTCCAGCCGGTCGCTGACCAGCTTGAAGGAAGCCCCAAGGCGCTGTTCCAGGGTGTTGTGGAGTTTTTCGTCGACCGTCTGGCGCACTTGTTCCAGCTTGTCCGAGTTGTCCTTCTGGATGGCGGCCAGCTTGGTTTCGATGACGCCCCTCAGGGTTTCCAGGGATTCGGTGTTGCGCCGGGTGAGTAGGGAGAGCTGCCCGCCCAAGTGGTCGGTGAACCGTTGCAGGCCGTTGTTGAGCTCCTCCCGGTTGTCCCGCAACTGGTCCGCCAGCTCCCCGCGGCTGCGGGAGAACTCCTCGCGGATGCGCCGTTCCATCCGGTCGTCGTCGCCCAACAGGCTTTCCAGCCGCGTTCCCAGTTGCGCCAGCCGCAGCGATTGGCGCCAGGCCGCCAGCACCTGCAGCAGGATGAGCAGCAGCAGAAGCGCCGCGATGGCGGCGAGCAGGCTGGGTGTGTCGGGCAGGGGCATGGACAGCGGGGTAGATTTTGCACCAGTCGTGCGGCGGCCATTCTAACAGGCTCGCGCGGTTGGCAGGCGGCGTGTGACGGCGCGGTCGGAACGGTTGCTGACGGTAAAGGCAATGTCATGAGAAAACCGCTCACCCTCCGCGAGGGACCGGACGACCTCGTGGTCTTGTGGGGCGCTTCCGATACGGCCGGACTTCGTCCATCCAGTCCGGGCGGTTCGGAATGCGTTCATCCCTGTCGTTCCGGGGCCTCTTCATGTCCCGGTCACAAGAAGTACGCCTACATCCAATAGCGTCACGCGCGATCCAAGCAGATGGATGGTGCCGCGGAGACGGGTGTTGCCGGTGTCGCTGTACTCAAACTCGTAGATTCGTCGAACAACCAGCGTACCGAATTCGCTGCGCGTCAACTTCACGGACCGGATGGCAATCGTCTCGTCGAGCAATTGCAGGTGTTCCGCCTGGCAAGCCGATCGCACCGCCCGAAGCGCGGTCTCGCGCGCGGTGAGGCTGTCGAACCAGAACCAAACGAAGGCGGCCAACGTGCCGAGTGCAATGAGTTCGGAAAAGGACATGGTGGAATGCGTATTCGTGTGTAAGACCACCGCCGGCTTTGGCCGGATCCATCACTTCGCGGCGTTCCTGGTATTGCTGCCTCGGCCCGTCCCCCAGAGGATGCGGGGTTTAGCAGTACCGGGGAGATCGTAGGCCACCACGCCGGAACCGCTGGTATTGACCGCCACTTCAAGGTTGGCATCGGCGTCGATGTTTCCCAGTGTCGGGGCTGCCAGCGCGCCGTTCCAGGAGCCGGAAACCGCAGACGGCAGATCGGTCTCAAAAATTTTTTCGCCCAGGTGATTCAGTCGATGACTTCCTGGATCTCGCCCTCCACCTCGAAAGCGACTGTGCCACAGTGACAACTGCCTTGGGAAATCATGGTCCGGCTCCTTTTCTAGGGGGAATTCCGGCAGAGCCTGCGATGGCCATTGTGCAGCCGGGCTGATGAAACGGCCAAGGTAGACGCGCAACCGGCGCTGGCCGACCGGCCCAACCCTGGCCGCTCGATTCGGTCCACCACGCTCCAGCCTCGGACCATCCACGGTGAGCTGGAACCACCGGCATAAGGCGACGATCATCAACTATCTTCAGTACCCGTCCCTGCAGCACGGCTCGGTAAGTCGGCCCTTGGCGAAAACCCGGAAGGCGGGTTTCTCATCTCGCTATCCAGATGCAGGCTGGATGTGTCGGCAAAGATCAGGTAATCGGTAATGCCGGCTGGGGAAGTCCTGAACACGTTGCAAAAGGGAACGGTCAGACTGGAACCGCAACGCCGCACATAGGTTACCTGACCGTGGCAAACCATCCCGCCGGGTATATCCCAGCTCTCCTGTATTACATGGGACACGGAATGGATGGACTCGAAGAACCCGGCGACAAAACGTTCGACTTCCGCGACGCCGGTCAACTCGGGGAGATTGCCGAAACGAAAACGACAATCCTCGGACAGGAACGATGCAAACCTGCCGGCATCCTTGGCGTCGATGGCATTGAACAACTTCAGGATCACGGCGGCAGCTCCCTCGGCGAGCGTCGGGCGCATCATAGCGGATCGCGGCACCGGGCGGGAAACAGGCTGCCGGGCTCCTCGCGGCGGCATCTCCGTCATATTGGCCGTCACCGAATCATTCCCCCCGTAACCGGTCTTACCCGGCATACATCCACCATCGTTGGCCCAGCCCAAGGAGGAGTCATGTATACCTTGTTCCCGCCGGACTTGCGCGCCCGCATCGCAGCCCGTTTCCATCGCCGGCATCTGATTTCCGCCCTGATCATCCTGTTGTTGCTCTTCCTTTGGCCAGCATTGGGCCTGGTCGATCCGCTGGGCTTGCCTCCCGTCCCCATCCCTCCCGACAACCCGCAAACGGAAGCCAAGATCGCCCTGGGGAAGAAGCTGTTCGAGGATGTCCGCTTCAGCTCCACCGGCAAGGTGAGCTGCGCCACCTGCCACGATCCGGCCAAGTCCTTCACCGACAGTCCGCTGAAGGTTTCCGAGGGCATCGACAAACTCACCGGCACCCGCAACGCGCCAACCGTGGTCAACGCGGCCTATCTGACCAGCCAGTTCTGGGACGGCCGCTCCCCCAGCCTGGAGGATCAGGCGCTCCATCCTTTCCTCAACCCCGTGGAAATGGGGCTTCCAAACCATGATCCGATCGTGAAGATCGCTCGCACCGATCCGGAGTACGCCAAGGCATTCAAGGAGGTGTTCGGCAAGTCCGGCGACCAGGTCACCATGAAGGAAGTGACCCAGGCCATCGCCGGCTTCGAGCGCACCGTGCTGGCCGGTGACTCGCCGTTCGACCGCTGGTATTTCGGCGGCGAAAAGTCGGCACTGGAACCAGCCCAGGTCCGCGGCTTTCAGGTCTTCGTCGGTCAGGGCCGCTGCGTGTCCTGTCACGTCGTCGAACAGACCCAGGCGCTGTTCACCGACAACCGCTTCCACAACATCGGCGTCGGCATCAACGCCATCCAAAGCCAAGTCCCGGCCCTGGCCGGCGCTTTCCTGGAGGCCAAAGCCAAGGGCGCCAACGTGGACATCGCCGTGCTGACCGACAAGAAAACTTCGGAGCTTGGCCGCTTTGCGGTCACCAGCCAGTTCGACGACCTGGGCGGTTTCAAGACCCCGACGCTCCGCAACATCGCCCTGACCGCCCCTTACATGCACGACGGCAGCCTGGCGAGCCTGCGCGACGTGGTGAACCACTATGACAACGGCGGTGCGGCCAAGGCGGGGAACAAGGTGAACGATTTCCTCAGCGGCGGCATCCGGCCGCTGGGTTTGAGCGATGCCCAGAAGGACGACCTGGTCGCGTTCCTGCTGTCGCTGACCAGCCCGCAATACGCCGCTCCGACGCAACCGGCCGCCGCGCCGAAGAAGAAATGAGGAGAGCCGCCATGCAACGACGTCGTTTTCTGCAAGGCACGGGATTGTTGGCCGCCGGCCAGATCCTGCCCATTAGCCTGGTGGAACTGGCCTTCGCCGAAGCGGGGCAGAATTTCGCCTTCGCCTATATCTCGGATTCCCACATCCAGCACATCAAGGGCAGCCAGTTCGTGCGCAACTGGGACCGCGGGCTGATCCGGGCGGTGGCCGAAACCAATTTGCTGAGTCCCAAGCCCGATTTCATCGTATTCGGCGGCGACCTGGCGCAACTGGGCAGCAAGGAGGAACTGGACCACGGCGCGGAGATGCTGTCGGCGCTGAAGGGCAAGGTTCACCATGTGATGGGGGAGCACGATTATTATCTGGACCTGGGGGAATACTGGAGCAGGCTGTTCGGCCCCCATTATTACAGTTTCGACCACAAGGGCGTCCACTTCGTGGTGCTCAACAGCATCCTCACCGACGACGACTGGATTTACCGCCGCTGGCCGACCCCGCAGCAGCGCATGGCGGAGATGGCGGGGCTGGACAACCCCAACGGATCGCCCTTCATGGTGGGGGAAAAGCAGCGCCAGTGGCTCAAGGACGATTTGGCCAAGCTGGACCGGACCACGCCGCTGGTGGTGTTTTCCCATTCACCGCTACAGAAAATCTACAAGGGCTGGAATTTCTGGACCGAGGATGCCGAGGAAGTGCAGAATCTGCTCAAGGATTTCCGCAAGGTGACGGTGCTGTACGGCCATGTCCACCAGATCCAGTACAACCGCATCGGCGCCATCAGCTTCAATTCGGTCATGGCGACCGCCTGGCCCTGGCCCTACCCCACCGCGTACGCCCAGGCCGGCGAGGTGCATCTGCCCAAGCTCACCGTCCCCATGAACCGGGCCGATCCTTTCTTCGAGCGCGATGCCACCGGCTGGCAATTCATCGATATGGCCAGCGGCAACGTGGACCTGCACTACACGCTTTACGAGAACCGCAGCCGGGTGGTGCGTTTCAATCCCCAGACCGGCCAGCCGGAAGACAGCGTCTACCAGACCGAGTCCGCCCGCATGGCACCACAAAACCACTATTAAGGAGCGCCCCCATGAACGCGACGAAAAGCTCCACCCTGGCGGTAATGCTACTGGCGGCGACCGGCGCCTTCGCAGACGAATTCACCGCCGCCGACGAGCAGCGCTGGATGCAGGAGTTCATGACCGTCCAGCAGGAAGGAAGAAAGCTTTGGACCAGCCCGGAGCTGGGAACCAACGGCGTCGCCTGCGCCCAGTGTCACCCCAACGCCGCCAACACCCACCCGGAAACTTACCCTAAGTTCCAGAAGCAGTTGGGCAAGGTGGTGGCGCTGTGGGAAATGGTCAACTGGTGTCTTCGCAATCCCTTGCAGGGCAAGCCGCTGGCGGCGGACGATCCGAAGATGACCGCGCTGCTCAGCTATGCGACCTATGAACGGCGCGGGGTGAAGCTGGAGCCGGGGAAGCATTAGGCCGTGCGGGCCGGGCATGGCATGGCAGCGCGGGAGGGGCTGAAGCCCCACCTACGGGGTCACATGCCGGATTGCAGGTAGTTCTCCAACCCGATCTTGTCGATCAGCTGCAGCTGGGTCTCCAGCCAGTCGATGTGCTCTTCCTCGCTCTCCAGGATCTCTTCGAACAGCTCGCGGGTGATGAAGTCGGAAACCTTCTCACAATGGGCGATGGCTTCCCGCAACAACGGCACGGCCTCCATCTCCAGCTTGAGGTCGCACTCCAGCATCTCCTTGGGATTTTCCCCGATCTTGAGCTTGCCCAGATCCTGCAGGTTGGGCAGGCCCTCCAGAAACAGGATGCGCTCGATCAGCGCATCGGCATGCTTCATCTCGTCGATGGATTCCTTGTAGACCTTTTCGTTGAGCTTGTGGAAACCCCAGTTTTTGTACATCCGCGCATGCAGGAAGTACTGATTGATGGCGGTCAGCTCGTTGGTGAGGGCACGGTTGAGGTAGGTGATGACTTGGGAGTCGCCTTTCATTCGGGAGGTTCCGGAGTGAGTGATGGATCAGGTCAGGATAGGCAAGGATTCGCCGCACAACACCGGAGCCACGAGCGGAGGCATCAACGGCCGTGGCTGGCGACTCTTGGGAGCATGGGCGGCCAGCAGTTCGTGGATCTCGCCGTGACAGCGGCCGCACTCCACGCCCACGTTCAGGCAGCTCATCAGATCATGGCAGGAGCCGCAACCCTCGCGGATGGCTTGCTTGATCTGGCCGTCGGTGACGGCCTTGCAGATGCATACGTACATGGTCGGCTCCTAGTCGTCGTCATCGTCGTCGCCGATATCGCGGCGGCGCACGGTTCTGGGGTCGGCAATGATGGGGCGGTAAATTTCGATGCGGTCGCCATCCTTGACCGTTGAATCCAGCTTGACCAGCCTGCCGTAGACCCCCACCTTCTGGGTGGTCAGATCGATTTCCGGAAACCTCTGGAGGATGCCCGAGCGCTGGATGGCCTGTTCCACCGAACTGCCGTCCGGCATTTCCATTCGCAGCCAAAGCTGGCGGTCCGCATCCGCGTAGCACACACCGATGTTCATGGGTGTCTCCGTAACTCGCTAATTCGTTGGGGCAACTTTAGACCTGATTAGAAAGATGTTTCAGCTAGCCCGTCATGCCGGCATGGATTGCCGGCATCCAGAACACAGGGATGTGATGAATCGGCGCCATCCCTGGCCTCTGGGTCCCGACAATCA
>Ga0233425_10003755_pt1 | contig 26842 bp, 32 predicted proteins | sample Watercolumn_Towu_2_FD_181712 | JGI IMG/M metagenome (GOLD analysis project Ga0233425, IMG submission 181712) | Freshwater microbial communities from Lake Towuti, South Sulawesi, Indonesia - Watercolumn_Towuti2014_140_MG | ecosystem: Environmental > Aquatic > Freshwater > Lake | place...
CGCCGAGCAGCAGCACCTGGAAGAACACCATGCAGACCGTCCACACCGAGGCGTTGCCGCCGAACCAGGGCAGGATCTGCTTGGCGATGATCGGCTGCACCAGGAAGAGCAGGAACGCGCTGGTGAAAACGGTCGCTGCGAAAAGAACCATGATTTCCCGTAAAAAAGGCGTGAATTATACGGCGAGCGGAGGCTCGTCCATCGCGGCGGTCTGCTCGCGCAACTCTAGGATCCGGTCCTGCCAGTAGCGCTGCGTGCCGAACCACGGAAATGCGGCGGGGAAGGCCGGGTCGTCCCAGCGCCGCGCGAGCCAGGCGGAATAATGGAGCAGCCGCAGCGTTCGCAGCGGCTCGATCAGGGCGAGCTGCCTTGCGTCGAATTCATGAAACTGGCGGTAGCCGTCGAGCAGCCTCTTCAATCCCCTGGCCGCGGCGTTTCTCTCTCCCGAGAGCAGCATCCACAGGTCCTGGACGGCGGGGCCGGTGCGCGCGTCGTCCAGATCGACGAAATGCGGTCCATCATCCGTCCACAGGATGTTGCCGACGTGGCAGTCGCTGTGCAGCCGGATTGTTTTCTGGGGTTGCAATTCGTCGAATTTGCTTTTCACCTTCGTCAATGCTTCCTGAACGACGCCAAACCATACCTCTCTGATATCGCCGGGCACCATACCGGAGTCCACCAGCCAATCGCGCGACTCCGTGCCGAACGTTTCCGGAGTCAGCGCCGGGCGCTGCTTGAAAGGCTGCGCGCTGCCGACCGCATGGATGCGCCCGAGGAAGCGGCCGATCCATTCCAGGACCTTTTCGTCCTCGAGCTCGGGCGTGCGCCCGCCGCGGCGAGGATAGACCGCGAAGCGGAAGGTTTTGAAGTCGTGCAGGGTTCTGTTTTCGATCTTCAAAGGGGAAACGACCGGAATCTCCCGTTCAGAGAGTTCGAGTGAAAAAGCATGCTCTTCGAGAATCTGAGCCTTGCTCCAGCGCTCGGGGCGATAGAACTTCGCAACAACGTAGCCGCCATCCTCGAGGCTCACTTGGTAAACGCGGTTCTCGTAGCTGTTGAGCGCGAGAAGCCGCCCGTCGCCGCGCAGGCCGGCGCTGTCGAGCGCGTCGAGCACCGTGTCCGGCGTCAGTCCTTCGTACGGGCGAGTCATGCGCGATGATAGACTGGCTGCCAGCATGGCCGAGTCCGCCGACGACGTCGTCGAGGTTTCCGAAGTCTCTTTCTCCTATGGCGAGCTGCAGATCCTGCGCGGCCTGTCGCTCAAGATTCCGCGCCGCAAGGTGGTCGCCATCCTCGGCGGCAGCGGCAGCGGCAAGTCGACGCTGCTCAAGCTGATCGGCGGCCAGCTCAGCCCCGAGCGCGGCTGGATCCGCGTCGAGGGCAAGGTGGTGCACAAGCTCGGCGCCGACGACCTGTACGAGCTGCGCCGCAGGATGGGCATGATGTTCCAGGCGAGCGGGCTGTTCACCGATCTCTCGGTCTACGAGAACATCGCCTTCGCGATCCGCGAGCACTATCCGGAGCTGCCCGAGGAGATCGTGCGCTCGCTCGTGCTGATGAAGCTGCACGCGGTAGGCCTGCGCGGCGCCCGTGACCTGATGCCCGCCGACCTCTCCGGCGGCATGACGCGGCGCGTCGCGCTCGCGCGCGCGATCGCCACCGACCCGCTGCTCGTCATGTACGACGAGCCCTTCGCCGGCCTCGACCCCATCTCGCTCAACCAGATCGTGACCCTGATCCGGAGCCTCAACGACGCGCTCGGCCTCACCTCGGTGATCGTCACCTACGACGTCTTCGAGTCGCTCAAGCTCGTCGACTACCTCTACGTCATCGCCGACGGCAGGCTGCAGGGCGAGGGCACGCCCGAGGAGCTGCTCAACTCCAAGGACCCGTACCTAGACCAGTTCCTGAAATCCAAGCCCGACGGCCCGGTGCGCTTCCACTTCCCCGCGCCTCCGATCGAGGAAGCGCTGCTCCCCAAAAGCGTATAGTCCCGACCCGGGGGTATCGGGATGCGTTCGCGCCGCAGACTTCTGCTCGTTGCTGCAGCCGGGATTTTCCTTCCGCTTCGCTCTGCGCTTGCGCAGCCCAAGATCGCTCGCATCGGCATCCTTTCCGCCCGCTCGCGCCCGACCGTCGAGAATCCCGAGCCCTTCTGGGGTGCGTTCATCCAGGGGATGCGAGAGCTGGGCTACGTAGAGGGCAAGAATCTGGCAATCGAATGGCGCTATGCGGACGGGAAACACGAGCGGCTTCCTGGCCTTGCGCTGGAGCTTGCCCAGCTGAGGCCGGCGGTGATCATCACGCACCAGACGCCGGCGGAAGCGGTCAAGGGCGCGACGACGACCATACCAGTGGTCGTGGCCTCTTTCGCCAACCCCGTGCGGGACGGCTTCGCAAAAAGTCTGTCACGTCCCGGCGGAAACTTCACAGGCATGTCCCTGCTCAGTGGCGATCTGGGCGCAAAGTATGTCGAGATCCTGCGGTTGATGCTGTCCGATGTGTCGCGGGTCGCGCTGCTGCAGGATCCGGGACTGCCGTATCACGCCGTCGTGCTGAAAGACGCCCAGGCCGCGGCGCGAGCGATGCGAATGGAGATCGTGCCGGTACAAGCGCGAAACTTCGAGGAGATCGAGCGCGCGCTCGAGACGATTGAACGGGAGCGGATCAGGGCTGTCATCGTTCCGGCAAGCTCCCTGTCGGCGCAATACATGCGCCAGATCACCGATCTCGCGCTCCGGCGCCGGCTCGCGATGCTGGGAGCGGGCCGCCCGCAAGTCGTCGCGGGTGCCTTGGTCAGCTATGGCACAGACATAGGCGACACCTATCGGCGCTGCGCTGCATACGTAGACAAGATCCTGAAAGGAGCGAAGCCGGGCGACCTGCCGATCGAACAGCCTACGAAATTCGAGCTAGTCATCAACCGCAAGACCGCAGCGGCGCTCGGCATCGCGATCCCGCGCGAGCTGCTGCTGCGCGCCGACGAGGTGATCGATTGATCGTGCGCCGCACGCTCAACTGATCACGGGAGCAGCTCGAAGGGTTTGCGCCGATTGAGCCGGTAGGCGGAGAATCCGCGGCAGTCCAGGGTGAATACCTTGTTCGTATCGAGCTCCTCGCCGAGGGCCACGAGCGTGGCATCGGCGTAGTCCATCGGGACGCTGCGATACCTTTCCATCAGGGCAGCGACTCTTTCCAGGCTCGCGCGCGACTGGGGAACCAGCGCGAAGGCGCCACGCAGCACGAATTCGAGGCAGCTCCGTTGCGCTTGCCACCGGGGGCCGACAAGGTAGAGAGTCTCGGTCAGCACCGCTTCGGTGGTGGCGATTGCGCCGCTCCAGCCGTCCAGAATCGCGACGCAGTCGGCATGCCGACGTTCGCCGCGGTCGATCAGTGCGACGTACGCGCCGGTGTCGAGCAGCAGCTCATTCGCCACGACGCAGCCGCCGGATCAGGTGCTCCCGGTGGCGCTGGCCCAGGTCCGGCACCCCACTGTCGACGCTGCCCAGGAGGTCGCGCACCCGCTCGACCGGCCGGGTCGCTGGCTCGGAATCGAGGAACTGCTCAAGCGCCAAACGCACTACGTCCGAGCGCTTGCGCTTCAGGCGCCTGGCCGAGCGCTCGAGCCGGCTGGCGAGCGCCTCCGGCAAGCGCAGCGTCAACTGTGAATTCATGTCCCGGTCCCCTTCACCTTGCATTGTAACGCAAAGCAATGCAAGCAGCGACCCCGGCGCGCTAGAGCAGGCTGCGTGCGACCCTGAAGGCGGCCTGCATGTCCGGCAGGAAGCTCATGTCGGGCATGACCTGCATGTGGCGGATGACGTTGTTCTTGTCCACCACGAGCACCGCGCGCGCGAGGAGCTGGGATTGCTTCTGCAGCAGGCCCGTGCCCTTGCCGAAGTGCTGGCCGCGGTAGTCGCTGAGGAAGGTGACTTTCCTGGCTGGCGAGCGCGAGCGGCTAGGCTTTACCGCTCTGCGGGATGAACTTCAGCGCGACGCCGTTGTTGCAGTAGCGCTTGCCGGTGGGCTGCGGGCCGTCGTCGAAGACGTGGCCGTGGTGCCCGCCGCAGCGCGCGCAGTGGTATTCGGTGCGCGGGTAGATGATCTTGTAGTCGGTCTTGGTCCCGAACACGCCCGGGATGTGGGTGAAGAAGGAGGGCCAGCCCGTGCCGCTGTCGAACTTCATCGCCGAGGTGAAGACGGGCAGCCCGCAGCCCGCGCAGACGAACACGCCCGCTCGCTTCTCGCGGTCGAGCGGGCTCGAGCCCGCGCGCTCGGTGCCTTCCTCGCGCAGCACGTCGTAGGCGAGGCCCTGGAGCTTCTTCTTCCACTCGTCCTTGGAGAGCTTGACCTTGTCGGCGACGTTCGGCACCTCGGTGCCGGCGGCGAGCAGGGCCTTCCAGTCCTTCTGCAGCGCTTCGACTTCCTTCATGGTCTTCGGGGGAGCGGCCAGCGCGCGCACCGCCATGCCCCCGGTCAGGGAAATGAGCGGGGCGATCGACAGTGCTTGCAACAGTTTACGCCGCTCCACGTTCGCCTCCTTTATCGATATGAGAACTTGCCCGTTGGTCGCGCGGGCCGGGCAAACCTGACAATACAATAACCCGATGGCCAAGCGTCCTTTCGCCATGGTGCCGCTGCCGCGCGAGCGGAGCAAGGCCAAGCCGCGCCGCTCCGGACTCACCATGATCGTCGACCATGGAATGCCGCTCGGTTTCCAGGGCGACCTGATGCGCCTGGCCGGGGATTACGCGGACCTTGCAAAGATCAAGACCGGCACAGCGCGCCTCTACCCCGAGGCCTATCTGAGGGCGAAGCTCGCGGCCTACCGGCGCCATGCGGTGCAGCCGTTCCTCGGCGGCCAGTTCCACGAGTACGTGTTCGCCACGCAGGGCGAGCGCGCCCTTGGCCGCTTCTACCGCGAGGCGCTGCGCGTGGGCTTCGCCGCGATCGAGATCTCGGACAACGTGGTGCCGCTCAGTGCGCGCCAGCGCCGCGCGCAGATCCGCGCCGCGCGCCGCGCCGGGCTCGTGGTCTACGGCGAGGTGGGATCGAAGGAGACGCTTTCCAACCCGCGCCTGCTGGTCGGCCAGGCCGAGGACTGCTTCGAGGCGGGCGCGGCACTCGTGCTCGTCGAGGCCGCCGAGCTCGTGAAGAAGGGCCGGCCCAACCGGCGGACGATCGATCTCATCGTGAAGGGCCTGGACATGACGCGCGTGATGATCGAGCTGCCCGGGCCGTGGATTCCCGAGGTGCGCCAGTGCGACGTCGAGGCGCTGAAGAAGCTCCTCATCGAAGAGCTGGGACCGGACGTGAACCTCGCCAACGTGACGCCCGAAGACCTCATCGACCTGGAGACGACGCGGGTAGGATTGGGGGTCGCGGGTCCGCCAAAAAGGGGGAGGAAGCCATGAAGCACTTGATTTTCTTTTTGTCATTGCTCCTTTCAGCGGGAGCTGCCCAGGCGCAAACGTGGCCGAACAAGCCGATCCGCCTGATCCTCGCCTACGCGGCCGGCGGCGCCATGGACCTGAGCGGGCGCGTGATCGCGCCGATCCTGCAGGAGCAGCTCGGCCAGCCCGTGGTCGTGGAGAACCGCGTCGGCGGCGCGGGCAACATCGGGGCGGAGGCCGTTGCGAAGTCTGCGCCCGACGGCTACACGATCCTCTTCTACGCGGACGCCTACACCATTGCGCCGTCGCTGTTCGCCAGGCTGCCGTTCGATCCGGTGAAGGATTTCATCCCGATCACGCAGATGATCAGCGGCGCCCACATCCTGGTGGCGCATCCGTCGGTGCCCGCGGCGACGTTGCCCGAGCTGATCGAGTACGTGAAGAAGAACCCGGGCACGCTCGCCTACGGCTCGCCCGGCAACGGCACGCCGCAGCACCTGGCCGCGGAGCTGTTCAAGACGATCGCCGGCAACCTGCAGATCACCCATGTTCCCTACAAGGGCGGCGGCCAGGCGATCGGCGACGTGGTTGGCGGGCAGATCCAGCTTGCCTCCCTCGGCCTGCCGCCGACGGTGTCGCACATCAAGGCGGGCAAGCTCAAGGCCTACGCGGTGACGAGCAAGGTTCGCCAGCGCCTGCTGCCGGACGTGCCGACGTTCCAGGAGGCGGGTGTCCCCGGGTTCGAGACAGTGCAGTGGTGGGGACCCGCGGTGCCCGCGGGCACGCCCGCGCCCATCGTGAAGCGGCTCTACGACGAATTCGGCAAGGCGCTGAGGAACCCGGCGCTCGTCGAGCGCCTCAATGCTGCGGGCCTCGAGATCACGCCGAGCGCCTCGCCCGAGGCGTTCAGCGCCTTCATCAAGGCGGAAATCGACCGCTGGGCGCCGGTGGTGAAGAGCACGGGCGCGAAGGTCGACAACTGAGGTGAACGTCCTTTTCATCACCTCTGACCAGCAGCGCGGCGACTGCTACGGATTCGAGGGCCGAAAGGTCCGCACGCCGCACCTGGATGCACTGGCGTCGGGGGGAACGCGCTTTTCCGCGTGCATCACGCCCAACCTCGTCTGCCAGCCGTCGCGCGCATCGATCCTCACCGGCCTGCTGCCGTACACGCACGGCGTCTCCGACAACGGCATCGACCTCGACCCGAAAATCGGCGAGGCGGGCTTCGCCGGCGCGTTCGCGAAGGCGGGCTACCGCACCGGCTACATCGGCAAGGCGCACTTCGCCACTTCGCACACCTTCAGGCCGACCGGCACGCCCGAGTGCCGCCTCTCGGACCAGCCGCAGGACTGGACCGGGCCCTACATGGGCTTCGACTACGTCGAGCTGATGGTCGAGGGGCACAACCACTGGCCGCCGATGAAGCCGCCGCGCGGCCAGCACTACGAGCGCTGGTTCCACCAGGGCGGGCGCGGCGAGGCGCTGCAGAAGCTCTACGAGACGCAGCTGCCGCCGTTGTCGACGGCGATGCAGACGTTTCATTCGGGCTTGCCCGTCGCTTTCCACAATTCGACGTGGATCGGTGATCGAACGATTCAGTTCCTGAATGAGAACAAAGACAGGAAATTCTGCGCCTGGGTGTCCTTTCCGGATCCCCACCATCCGTTCGATGCCCCGGAACCCTGGAGCCGTCTGCATCATCCCGACGACGTGGACCTGCCGCCCGAGCGCACGCTCGATCTCGAGCGCCGCCCCTGGTGGCACAAGCAGAGCCTGACCGGCAAGCCGCAGATCGAGGAGCGCCTGCGCAAGATCCGCGAGGAGTATTCGCGCATCCCGGTGCACAACGACCGGCAGTTGCGCGAGCTGATCGCCAACTACTACGGGATGATCTCGCTCATCGACCACAACGTCGGGCGCATCCTGCTGCAACTGCAGGACCTGAAGCTCGCGCAGGACACGCTGGTCGTCTATTCCACCGACCACGGCGACTGGCTGGGCGACCACGGGCTGATCCTGAAGGGGCCGATGGCTTATGAAGGGCTGTTGAGGGTTGGCTTGATTTTTTCGGGACCTGGAATTCCGAAGAGCAAGGTCATCGACGATCCCGTATCCACCGTCGATTTGCCGGCAACGTTTGCGGAGTTCTGCGGGGTAAGTCTGAAAGAAACTCACAGCAAGAGCCTGAAGAAGATGATTCAGAAAAGCGAAACCCGCGACTTCGCCTACAGCGAGTGGGACCTTCGCGCTTCGCGCTCCGGCGTCGACCTCGACCTGCGCACGGTGCGCACGAAGCGGCACAAGTTGACGGTCGATTTGCGGTCGGGTGCCGGAGAGATTTACGACCTCCGCGATGACCCGCACGAGATGCGCAACCTGTTCGATGACGAAAAACTGAAAAAAGAACTGATGGACATGGTGCGCAGCCGGCCCGACGACGCGGTGGCGCGCCTGCCGCAAGTGGGCATGGCTTGAAGATCACGGACGTTCGGGCGCATGTGCTGCGCTCGCCGCTCGCACAGCCGTTCGCGTTCTCTCAGGGCTGGGTCGGCACGCGCGGCGCGACGCTGGTCGAGGTGAGCACCGACGAGGGCATCACGGGCTGGGGCGAGGCGCTCTGCCAGGGCCTGCAGCCGCCCGAGATTGCGGCCGCGGCCATCCAGCATGCCTTGAAGGGTCTTCTCCTTGACCAGGACCCCATGCACCCGGAGGTGCTGTGGCACAGGATGTACCACCAGACCCGGGACTACGGGTTGAAGGGTGCGGTGATCGGCGCGATCAGCGGCGTCGACATCGCCCTCTGGGACATTCTCGGCAAGGCTCGCAAGGCGCCCGTCGCGGAGCTGCTGGGTGGCCGGTTTCGCGACCGCGTGCAGGCCTACGCGACGGGCTTCTACAGAATCACCGGAAAGGGCGAGGCTTCCAGGCTCCTCGCCGAATGTCAGGCACACCTGAAGAACGGGTTTCGCGCCGTGAAGATCAAGCTCGGCTTCGGCGTCGACGACGACCTCGAGGTCATGCGCGCGCTGCTGGAGCACCGCAAGGATGCGGACTTCATGATCGACACCAACCACGCGTACGGCGTGGCCGAGGCGACCCGCCTGGGACGGGAGCTGGAAGACGCGGGCTGGCGGTTGCGCTGGTACGAGGAGCCGGTGACGCAGGAGGACCTGGAAGGCTATGGCGAGGTGCGGCGCGCGCTCTGCACGCCGATCGCGGGTGGAGAGAACGAGTTCACGCTCTTCGGCTTCAGGAGCCTGTTCGAGAAAAGGGCGGTCGATATCGCACAGCCGGACATCTGTGCCGCCGGAGGGTTCAGCGGATGCCGGCACATCGTCGCGCTCGCGCACGCGCACGGCGTCCTGGTGAACCCCCATGTCTGGGGCTCGGCAGTCGGCCAGGCCGCCTCGCTCCAGCTGATCGCCGCGATCCCCACGGCGCACCATTCGCTCTTCGCGCAGCAGCCGCTGCTGGAGTTCGACACCTCCTCGCATCCTTTCCGGCAGCGCCTGACCGACATGCCGCTGCGGCAGCGCGAGGGATGGGTGGACATTTCGCAGAAGCCGGGTCTCGGCATCGAAATAGACCGCCAGACCGTGGAAGAATTTTCCTCGTGAAGCCCGCGAACCTGCTGGTCATCATGTCGGACGAGCACGACCCGCGCTGGATGAGCTGCGCGGGCAGCTTCGTGCGCACACCCAACCTCGACCGGCTCGCCGCGCGCGGCACGCACTACACGAACGCCTACACGGCGTGCCCGATCTGCGTGCCGGCCCGCGCGGCGTTCGCCACCGGCAAGTACAACCACCAGATCGGCTACTGGGACAACGCCGATCCCTACGACGGCAAGGTGCCGAGCTGGCACCACCGGCTGCGCGAGGCCGGGCACCGCGTGGTGTCGGTCGGCAAGCTCCACTTCCGCTCGACGAAGGACGACAACGGCTTTTCGGAAGAGATCGTGCCGATGAACGTCTGGGAGGAGAAGGGCGACCTCTACGGTCTGCTGCGCGGCGACGACATGCCGGGGCGCGCCGACGGCAAGAAGCTCGCGGGGCTCGCCGGCCCGGGCGAATCCGAATACACCTGGTACGACCGCGAGATCGCCTCGCGCGCGCAGATCTGGCTGCGCGAGGAGGCGCCGAAATACCGCGACAAGCCCTGGGCGCTGTTCGTCTCCTTCGTCGCGCCGCATTTCCCGCTCACCGCGCCGCCGCACTGGTTTTACCGCTATTCGTTTGATCGCATTCCGATGCCAAAGCTTTATCGGGAAAAAAATCTTCACCCAATCGTGCGCGACCAGGCCGAGAACACCGGCTACGACAAGCACTTCAGGAATGAGGCCGACGTGCGGCGCGCGAGGGCGGGGTACTTCGGCCTGATTTCGTCTCTCGATGAAAACATCGGCCACATCCTCGAGACGCTTGAGGATCTCAAGTTCGCCTCGAACACGAGAATCCTCTACACCTCCGACCACGGCGACAACCTCGGCGCGCGCGGCCTGTGGGGCAAGCAGGTGCTCTACGAGGAAGCGGCGAAGGTGCCGATGATCCTCGCGGGTCCCGATGTGCCGGTGGCCGTCCGCAGCGCTCCGGTGAGCCACGTCGATGTGTTTCCCACGGCTCTTGAATGCATGGGCCTGCCTGGCGAGGACGGGATTTCCCTTTTCAGGGCAGAGGAAAACCGGATCGTTCTCTCCGAGTACCACGCATCATCGTCGCGCTCCGGGGAATTCATGATCCGCAACGGCAAGTGGAAGTACGTGTACTACGTGCACTACCCGGACCTGCCGCAGCTTTTCGATCTCGAAGCGGATCCTGAAGAACTGCGGGACCTTGGAACGGACAGGAGCTTTTCTGAAACAAGAAAACAACTCCATGAAAAGCTGCGCGCCATGCTCGACCCCGAAGAGGTCGACCGGCGCGCCAAGAAGCGCCAGGCCGAGATCGTCGCCGCGAACGGCGGCCGCGACGCCGTGATCGCGCGCGGCAGCTTCGCCTATTCGCCGCCGCCCGGGTACCGGGCGGAGCTGGTCCGCGACTAGAGTCCCAGCGAGACCCGAAGGCCGGGCTGCCGGTAGACGATCACTGGCCGCGGCGCGAAGTACACGGGCGGCCGGTACGCCACCGGGGGCGGCGTGTAATAGGCCGGGGCGGGAACGTAATACACCGGCGGCGGGGGAAGAACGACGACACGGTGCGGCCGGAAATGGCGGTGCCCGTGCCAGTCATGCGCGAAAGCGGGCGCGGCGGCGAGCATCGCGGTTCCGGTTGCGGCGGCGATTGCAAGTTTCCTCAACATGGCGTGCCTCCTGTTGCGTTGTGATGCCCATTCAACGCGCACGCCGCGGCTGCGTCAGTTACCCTTATGCAAAGTCTGTAACCAACTGTGTCCGGAGGGGTCGCCATGAGGAAAATCTTCCTGCTCGCGGCGCTGTCTGTCGCCGCGGCCCTGCACGCCCAGGAGTACCCGACCAAGCCCGTCACGATGATCTCGCCGTTCCCGCCGGGCGGGCTCATCGACATCGTCGGCCGGCCGCTCGCTGCGGTGATGGAGAAGACGCTCAGGCAGCCGGTGGTTCTGGTCAACCGCCCGGGCGCGGGCGGCGCGGTCGGCATGGCGGCGGCGGCGAAGGCCGCGCCCGACGGCTACACGATCCTGATGGGCATCTCGTCGATCTCGATCTTCCCGGTCTCCGACCCGATGAACGGCCGGCCAGCGCCCTACCAGCTCGCCGATTTCGCGCCGATCGCGCTCGTCACCGCGGACCCGACCGTGCTCGTGGTGGCGGGCGACAGCCCCTACCGGACGGTGCAGGACTTCATCGCCTCGGCCAAGGCTTATCCGAACAAGATGAACTACTCGTCCTCGGGCGTGTACGGCACGCTGCACGTCGCGATGGAGATGCTGGCGAGCTCGGCGGGCATCCGTCTCTTCCACATTCCCTACCAGGGCGGCGGACCCGCGGTGACCGCGCTGCTCGGCGGGCAGGTGCATGCGCTCGCCTCGAGCCCGTCGGCCGCGATGGGGCAGATCAAGGCGGGCAAGATGCGCGCGCTCGCCGGCTGGGGCGACAAGCGCCTGCCGCTGATGCCCGACCTACCCACCTTCAAGGAGCTCGGCTACAAGGACGTCGAGTTCTACATCTGGTCGGGCGTGTTCGTGCCGGCGGCGACGCCGCCCGCGATACAGGCGCGCATCCGCGATGCCGTGCGCGCCGGGGTCGCCGATCCGATGTTCAAGGCTGCGATGGACAAGGTGGAAACACCGATCCAGTACCTGGATGCGCCGCAGTTCCGCGACTTCCTCGCCACGGACGCCGCACGCCTGAAGGTCGCAGTCGAGAAGATCGGCAAGATTGCCGAGAAATAACTAGGTTTTCTTTCTTTTCGGTTTCTTGTATTGCAATAGATTCCCGAGCCGGGTTTCGAACCGATCCGCCCGGCGCACGTGCCGCGCCTGGCGGCCGGTGACGAGCTTGTAGTGGCGCGTGGCCTCGAGGTTGTCGATCAGGTCCCAGGCGCCGTCCTTCGCGGTCACCCAGTCCTCGACCTTCATGCGCCGCAGGTCGTAGGGGCGCGAGTAGGTCCGCAGCGTCTTGCGGCCGCGCTTGTTGGTGTACTCGTGGAAGTAGGTCATCGCGAGCTCGCGCAGGCTGCGGTAGACCGGGTCGCGGCCGCGCAGGCCGAAGCTGTTGGTCTTCGAGTACGCGCCCCAGCAGCCGCCGCGCCGGTAGGGGGCGATGACGTGGTCGACGTCCTTCACGGCCTGCATGTCCATGAGAAGCGGCGGCTCGCCGTGGACCCACATCGCGCAGGCCGCCACCATGGCGCCCTCGATGCAGTGCGCGCGCTGCAGCCTGAGCACAGTGCGCACCGAGTTGCAGGTGTCCTTGCCGTCGAGCTCGAAGTTCTGGCCGAGGCGGAACAGGAAATCGTGGATCTTCTGCGGTGAATCCAGCCGCCGCAGCACCGCGAACTCGCCCCTGGTCAGGCCCAGCATTTCTCGAGTGGCGCGGCGGCGACGGGGTTTCATCTTCACGGCCTCTTGTTTGCGGCAAGTGTAGCTAAAATCGACCGATGGACCACTGGGCCCGCATCGAGGCCGCGGTCGCGGGCCGCGTGGTCGACCGCGTGCCGGTCGCGTTGTGGAAGCACTTCCCGCACGACGACCAGGACGCGGGCAAGCTCGCCGCGCGCACGCTCGAGTGGCAGCGCGCATGGGACTTCGACCTCGTCAAGTTCATGCCTTCAGGGACCTACGGCGTCGAGGACTGGGGCGCGCGCACTGTGTTCGACGGAGCGGCGAACGGCGCGCGCGTCGTGGCCGAGCCGGGCGTGAAGCGCGCCGAGGACTGGCCGCGCCTCGCGCGGCTCGATCCCGCGAGGGGCGTGCTCGGCGCGCAGAACGCAGCGCTCGCGCTGGCGGCGAAAGAGCTGAAGGGCTCGGTGCCGATCCTGCAAACCGTGTTCAGCCCGCTCACCACCGCGCGCAAGCTGCGCGGCGAGGCGCTGGTGGAGGACCTCAGGAAGAATCCGCAGGCGCTCGAGGCCGGCCTGCGTGTGATCACCGACGTGACGATCGATTTCTCGCTCGCGGCGCTGAAGGCCGGCGCGCACGGATTGTTCTTTGCAACGCAATTGGCCACGACGGATGTATTGACTGTTGCCGAATATCAGAAGTTTGGTGTTGTTTTCGATCTCACGGTACTAAAAGCAATAGAGGGTAAAACCCGAATCAACATGCTTCATCTTCACGGCGAGAACGTGATGTTCGATTTGCTTGCGACCTATCCTGTAGACATGATCAACTGGCATGATCGGCTGACGGCGCCTTCTCTAGGGAAAGCGCTGGAAAAATCAAAGGGCGCTGTCGTTGGCGGCGTCGAGGAGCGGAACCTGCTGGTTTCGGGAAGCGAGGGTCAAGTGCGCGCGCAGGTGCGCGACGCGATCGCGCAGACCGGCGGCCGGCGCCTCGTCGTCGGCCCGGGCTGCGTCGCCGCGATCGCGGCGACGGAGCGCAATATTCGAGCGGTGGTGGAGGAAGCGAGGAAGCCCATATGAAAGCGGTTTTGACTTTGCTTTTGATTTTCTTTTCTCTCCAGGTTTCTGCTCAAACCTGGCCGAACAAGCCCGTCCGGTTCATCGTGCCGGCCGGGCAGGGCGGCACGATCGATCCGCTGTCGCGCTTCTTCGCCGACGCGTACACGAAGGCGTTCGGCCAGACCTTCGTGGTCGAGAACCGGCCCGGCGCGCAGGGCAACACCGGCCTCGCAGCGCTCGCGAAGGCCGATCCCGACGGCTACACGATCGGCATGGCGGCCTCGAGCATGATCGCGATAAACCCGCATCTGTATCAGACGATGCCCTACGACCCGCGCAAGGAGCTTGCCGGCATCGTGCTGGTGGGCGACGTACCGAACATCCTGGTCGTGCACCCAGATGTGCCGGTGAAGACGCTCGCCGAGTTCACCGCGTATGTCAGAGCCAATCCGAACAAGCTCAACTTCGGCTCGACCGGCAACGGCAGCTCGATGCATCTCGCGGGCGAGCTCTACAAGACGCTCACCTCGACCGCAATGACGCACATCCCGTACAAGGTGCCGGGCGACGCGACCAACGACCTTATCTCCGGGCGCACCCAGCTCATGTTCCAGCTGATGACCGGAATCCAGGGGCAGGTGAAAGCGGGGCGCGTGCGCCCGATCGCGGTGCTCTCGGACAAGCGCTGGCCGGGCCTGCCCGAGGTGCCGACGACGGCCGAGCAGGGCATGGGGCGCCTCAAGTCCTCGGTGTGGTTCGCGATCGTCGCGCCGCAGGGTTTCCCGCAGGCGCTGATCGAGCGCATCAACGCGGAGACCAACAAGCTGCTCGCCGATCCCGCGTTCCGCGAGCGCGTCCAGGTCCTCGGCGCCGCGCCGATGGGCGGCACGCCCGCCGACTACCGCAAGCTCCATGAAGAGGAGTACGCGCGCTGGGCTGAAGTCGTCAAAGTCTCGGGCGCGAAAATCGACTGACACGACCTCCTTTCAGGGCCGAGCATATCGGGAGCCTGCTGCGGCCGGCGCGGCTGCTCGCCGATCCTGCGCTCGCCGACGAGTGCATCGTCGAGGTGCTCGCCTGGCAGGAACGCCTCGGCCTCGGCGTCGTCACCGACGGGGAGTTCCGGCGCGAATCCTGGCGCCTCGGCTTCGTCAGCAAGGTCCGCGGCTTCGCGCGCGCCGACGCGATCGGCGACGTCGACCTGCAGCGGGACGATGCGGGCAACGTGGCGCGGGTCGGCGGGGCGCCGGTCGCCGTGGAGAAGGTGCGGCGCACCGGGCCGATCGTCGCCGATGAAGTCGCCTTCTCCTTGGCCGAGACCAAATGCTGCGTGAAAGCCACTTTGCCCGCGCCGTCCTATCTTCACTATCCTCGCGGCCGCGCCTGCGTTGACCCCAAGGCGTATCCCGACCTTGAGCAGTTCTTCGACGACGTGGTCGCGATCTACCGCGAGGAGATCGCGGCGCTGCACGCGGCGGGCGGCCGCTACCTGCAGATCGACGAGGTGGCGCAGCCGCTGCTTTGCGACGAGAACCTGCGCCGCGCGGTGTGCGCCCGCGGCGATGATCCGGACCGCCTGATCGACCTCTACATCGACCTCATCAACCGCATCGTGCGCGCGCATCCGCCGGGCATGACGATCGGCGTGCACATGTGCCGCGGCAACGTGATGGGCAAGTGGATCGCGAGCGGCAGCTACGAGCGCATCGCCGAGCGCACCTTCAGCACGCTCGAGGCCGACGCCTTCTTCCTCGAATACGACACCGAGCGCGCCGGCGGCTTCGAGCCGCTGCGCTTCGTGCCCAAGAGCAAGCGGGTTGTTCTCGGTCTTGTGTCGACGAAAACGCCGGAACTGGAAGACAAGAAAGAACTAAGACGAAAGATCACAGCGGCGAGCAAATTCTTCCCGATCGACAACCTCTCCATCAGCCCGCAGTGCGGATTCGCGAGCCACCAGAAAGGAACGGGCCTTTCTTTCGCGCAGCAGGAGGCGAAGCTGCGGCTCGTGGTCGAGACCGCCCACGAGGTCTGGGGCGAGGCCTAAGTGAAACGGTAGGCGTCCATCGCCAGGGCGCCCATCTCGATGCCGTCGTACAGGCGCTCGGCCCTGTAGTTCGCGGGTGCGGCGCCGAGCGCGACGAAGAGCGGCTGGAAGTGCTCGTCGGTCGGGTGCGCGCGCACGCCGTGCGGCGCGAGCTTGCGGTAGTCGATGAGCGCCTCGATGTCCCAGGACTGGATTTTCTGATCGGTCCAGGACTGGAATTCCCTGGCGTAGGGAGCGATCCCGTCGTTGCTCCGATCCCTCAGGTTGTGCGTCATGTGCCCCGAGCCGAAGATCAGGATGCCTTCGCGGGCCAGCGGCGCGAGCGCGCGCCCGATCTCGACGTGGTGCCGCGTGCCGAGCTGCGGTTGCAGCGAGATCTGCACGACGGGGATATCGGCCTTGGGGTACATGTAGAGTAATGGAGACCAAGCCCCGTGGTCAAGGCCGCGGACCGGGTCGGTCTTCGCTTTTATGCCTTTCTCTTTCAAAAGCTTTTCTGCGTGAAGAGCAAGAGAAGGCAACCCCTGTGCTGGATATTGAATCTCATAAAGGGGCTTCGGAAAACCGTAGAAATCGTGGATCGTCTCCGGCTGCTCGGCGGCCGTGAGCTCCGGCCCCTCGGTTTCCCAGTGCGCCGAGGCCACGAGGATGGCCTTCGGCCGCGGCATCTCCCGGGCGATCCTCTCCCACACGCCGCGCACCGCGCCGGGCTGCAGCGCGTGCATCGGCGAGCCGTGGGAGAGGAAAAGGACCGGGAGCGCCATGGCGCGCTACTTCACCAGGCCTTCGGCCTTCAGCGCTTCCTGCACCTTCGGGCGCGCGCCGATGCGCTTGTGGTACTCCTGCAGCGACGGCCACTTCGAGAGGTCGAACTTCGCGTGGCCCGTCCAGTTGAGGATGGTGAAGAGGTAGGCGTCGGCGACGCTGAACTTGTCGCCCATCAGGTATTGCTTGCCTTCTAGCTGCTTCGCCACCCAGTCCAGGCGCAGGCCGAGGCGCTCGGTCGCCGCCTGGCGCCAGCCGTCGTTCATCGCCGGGCTGAAGAACGCGCCCATGCCCTTGTGGATCTCGGAGGTGATGAAGCTGAGCATCTCGTTGAGCTTCAGGCGCGCCTTGTCGCCCGCCCTGGGCGCGAGCCCGGCCTCGGGTTTCTGGTCGGCGATGTACTGAAGGATGATCGGGCACTCGGTCAGGACGCCGTCGGGCGTCTCGACCGCCGGCACGTAGCCCTTGCCGTTCACTTTCTTGTAGTCGCCTCCGTCGAACTGCTTGGCCTTCAGGTCCACCTTCTTCAGGTCCACCGGGATGCCGGCCTCGCGCATCGCGATGTGCGGCGCGAGCGAGTAGGCGCCGGGTGCGTAGTACAGGTTCATGCGGCTTTCTCCTTGGGTTTGCTTCTAAGCGGGGAAACGATACGTTCGAAAATACCGGCCATGTCCTCGGCCTCGCGCGTGCTCAGGTGCGCGCCGAAGAGCGCGTCGATCTCGCGGCGGTACACGGTCCACATCCGGGCGCGCAGCGCGCGGCCCTTGGCGGTGACCGCGCACACCGTGCCGCGGCCGTCCTCCGGGCAGTCGCCGCGCTCGATCAACCGCCTCTTCTCCATGCGATCGGCGAGGCGCGTCAGGTTGCTGCGCGAGTACACCGCCCGGCGCGCAAGGTCCGCCATGCGCAAGCGGTCCTCGCTCGAGCTCTCCAGCACCCAGAGCACGTCGTACCAGTCGAGCGAGGGCAGGCCGGCGGCCGCGAGCGCCGCTTCGATGCGCTCGGTGACCAAGGCATGCGCGACGACGAAGCGCGCATAGGCGCGCTGGCGGGGGTCTGCGTTCGGCATTCGCGAAGGATACCGTAATATCGTTGCATTTGCAACGACATAGGTATATCGTTGCATCTGCAACGACACATCCCAAGGAGCCTTCTCATGATCAAGACGTTGAATCGAAACGAGCTTCAGGCGCACCTCGACGCCAACCCGCAGCTGGTGCTGCTCGAAGCCCTGCCGGAGAAGTACTACGCCGACTGGCATCTGCCGGGCGCGCGCCATTTCCCGCACGACCAGGCGCGCACGCTGGCGCCAAGCGTGGCGCTGGACAAGGCCGCCGAGAAGGTGGTCTATTGCGCGAGCCGCACCTGCCAGAACTCGCACATCGCGGCGCGCCAGCTGGAAAGCCTCGGCTACACCAATGTCGCGGTGTACGCCGGCGGCAAGGAAGACTGGAAGGAGGAAGCCGCCGCCTGACGCAATTCGGCCCGGCACCGGGCGGCGCCGGATGGCGCCGCCCAACGGTGCTCGTGCTACCGCACCCTGCAGTCGATCTCGGTGCGGCGCAGGCCGATGTCCTTCAGCATGTGATCGCTCAACGCGTGCAGGTCGTCGCGTGTGCGGGCGGCTTCCAGCCGGCGGCCGACGCTGCGCCAGGCACGCCCGAGCCAGGCCGCGAGCCTCGCGGCGGGGCGGGCATCCCCACGCTTCGCCCGGATGCCGTCTTCCACGGCCACCACAGCCGCGCCGCCGAGCGCTTGCACGATCACGTCGCCGGGGCGCTTGAGCAGTACGTCCGCGCCGTTCTCCAGGACCACGTCCCGGAAGTCGCCGTCCTGCGTCACCCACAGCGAGCCGTGCACGGCGCTGATGCGGCGGTTGTCGGGCCCGGCCAGGCGTACCGCGTCGCCGAACTGGAGGGTGAGGACTGCGCCGGCGTTGCTGAGATCCATGGTCGTCTCCTGGTAGGATGCGATTTCTGCATTCGTATAAATCGCATTGTCCCGGAGGGGTCAGGGGGTACAAACGGCATTTCCGCATTGCATCAATGCGGAAATGGAATGCGAAAGACCTAGAACTGGTACTTTCTCAGGCCGCCATCGACCGGGATGACCGCGCCCGTGATGTAGCGCGCCCTGGGCGAGGCGAGGAAGCAGACGAGGTTGGCGATGTCCTCGGGCTGGCCGTACTCGCCCACGGGGATCTCGTGCTCGGACTGCCACTTGCGGTACTCGGGCGTGTAGTTGCGCAGGATCTGCTCGCTGATGATGCGCCCCGGCGGGATGCAGTTCACCGTGATGCCGTGCTTGCCCACCTCGCGCGACAGGCCCTTCGCCCAGGCGTGCATCGCCGCCTTGGCCGAGAACGCGCCGTTGATGCCCTCGGGCTCGGACTTTCCGGTGAGGTTGATGATGCGTCCCCACTTGCGCGCGATCATTTGCTCGAGCAGCTTGTGCGCGAGCTGGCGCTGGCGCGTGAAGTTGAGCGTCATCGCCTCGTCCCACTGCGCGTCGCTGGTGTCGAGCTTGAAGGCGCGCGAGCCGCCGGCGTTGTTGACCAGAATGTCGACCGACCCCAGGCCCTTCAGCGCCGCCGTCGCGATTTTCTCCGGCGCGCCCTCGGCAAGGAGGTCGCACTCGATCTTTACAAGAGGGGTTTTCGTTTCCGATTCGAGGGACTTCAGGAGATCCCCCCTGCGCGCGGCAACGGCAAGCCGGACGCCCTCGGCTGCCAGCGCCTTGGCGATGCCGCGGCCGATGCCGGCACTCGCGCCGGTGACGAGCGCGGTCTTGCCTGCGATGCCGAGATCCAAAGGAGGAGAGCTACTTCTGCCCGAGGGCGGGGGGCCGACAGGCGACCGGCTCCGGGCCGGGCGTCCGCAGGACGAGGATCATGCGCATCGCCGCCTCGCGGCCGTCGTAGTAGCGCGGCATCAGCACCGTCTCGGAGAAGCCGAGCGCGCGGTAGAAGCGCCGCGCGGCTTCGTTCGCCGCGCGCAGCTCCAGATGGATGCTCGCCATGCCGGCGGTGCGCGCCGACTCGAGCAGCCAGCCGACCAGCGCGCGGCCCACGCCGCGGCGCCGGTGCGCCGGGTGCACCGCGAGCAGCACGAGGTGCGCGCGCTCGTCGCCGAAATCCATGATCGCGAAGCCGGCGAGCGGCGGCGCCTCGCGGCCGAACCCGGAGCGCCGGCGGGCGACGAGCACCGCGGTCTCGGCGCGCCGCATCGCGCGCACGACGCGCGCCGCATCGTAGCGCCAGCCGAGGCCGGTCTCGATGTGATCGCGCGACATCTCGGCGATCGCGTGCGCGTCGCGCGGCTCGGCAATCCGGATCGTCACCGCCGCGTTGCTCATGCCGAAGATTGTGCCACGTATTGCGGGAAGTCTATGCTCTTATCTTCCTGAAAAGCCACCGGGGCAGGAGCAGGACCGCCTGATGCCCTTGTCCCACGCGTACCAGCCGCCGTAGCCGGCTGCGCCGGCGAGCGACAGCGCGCCCAGCACGCCGAAGCCAACGAGGATTTTGCTGTTCATGCGGTAATCTAGCGCGAAAATGAGGCGGCGGCCCAATTTCCTCGTTGTCCTGATCGACGACCTGCGCCACGACGAGTTCGGCGCGGGCGGCCATCCGTACATGAAAACGCCGCATATCGACCGGCTCGCGCACGAGGGCGTGATGTTCGAGCGCGCGTTCCACACCACGTCGATCTGCTCGCCGAACCGCGCCTCGATCCTGACCGGCCAGTACGCGAGCCGCCACGGCATCATCGACAACGTCGCGCGCGGCGCGATGAGCCATCGCCTGCCGAACTACCACCTCGAGCTGCAGAAGCTTGGCTACGAGACCGCGCACATCGGCAAGTGGCACATGGGCAACGACGGCATGCCGCGGCCCGGCTACGACTACTGGGTAAGCTACGACGGCCACGGGCGCATCAGCAACCCGCGCCTGAACCACGACGGCAAGTACGTCGAGCACCAAGGCTACATCACCGACATCATGAACGAGCACGCGGTGGCGTGGCTCGAGAGGAAACACGACAAACCCTGGTCGCTCTTCTTCGCGCACAAGGCGGTACATCCGGATGCGGAGCAGGCGGCGGATGGCAAGGTGGTGTTCGGCAAGCTCGGCGGCTATGTCGTCGCCGACCGGCACAAGGATCTCTACAAGGACGCGATCTTCCCGAGAAAGCCGAACATGCTCTCCTACGAGGAGGTGGTGAAAGAGAAGCCGGCCTGGAAGGAGACGTTCCTCCTGCGCGCCAAGCCCGAGTCGCGCCAGCTCCTTGATGCCATCCATGCAGGCACGCAGGAGGAAATCCGCCTGCGCGCGCGCATGATGGCGGCCGTGGACGAGGGCGTGGGGAAGATCCTGCGGGTGCTGGAGAAGAAGGGCGAGCTCGACAACACTTTCATCCTGTTCCTGGGCGACAACGGCTACTTCTTCGGCGAGCACGGCCTGGGCCCGGAGAGGAGATTTGCCTACGAGGAGGGAATTCGCAGTCCTTTCGTGATTCGTTACGGAAAAAACATCAAACCCGGATCAAGAATCAAAGACCTCGTCGTCTGCCAGGACATCGCGCCCACGCTGATCGAGCTTGCAGGCGGCAAGCCAGGACCGCAGATTCAGGGCAAGTCACTTCTGGGATTGCTCGGGAAGAAAAAGAAACCCTGGAGAAAAGCCGTCCTTGCCGAATACTGGGCCGAGCAGGCTTATCCCTGGCTCATCGGCATGACCTACAAGGCGATCCGCACGGAGCGCTACAAGCTGATCCATTGGGTGAACCGCGACAGGAACCGGGAGCTGGACGAGCTCTACGACCTGGAGAAGGATCCCCACGAACTGAAGAACCTGATCGCGAACCGCGCCTACGGGCCGGTCAGGGAAAAACTCAGGAAAGACCTGAAACGCCTCGTCGCCGAAGCAGTGGGCATCTAAGGCTCGTAGATCATCTTTCGCGTCATGCCGCCGTCGGCCACGAAATTCTGGCCGGTGACGAAGCCCGCCGCGTCCGAAAGCAGCCACGCCACGAACTCGCCGATGTCCTCGGGCCTGCCGACGCGCCCGGCCGGGTGCTGCGTGTGATCCTTGTGCCGCAGCTTCGCGCCGCGCGTGTTGATCCAGCCCGGGCTCACGCAGTTAACCCGCACCTCGGGCCCGAGGCTTATCGCGAGCGCGTGCGTGAGCGCGACCACGCCGCCTTTGGAGGCGCTGTAGGACTCGGTGTGCGGCTCCGATTGAATCGCGCGGGTCGAGGCGATGTTGACCATCGCGCCGCGCGCCGCGCGCAGGTGCCGCGCGCAGTGTTTCGCCATCAGGAACACGCCTGTGAGGTTGGTGCCGATGCGGCGGTTCCATTCTTTCAGCGCGAGACGTTCGACGGGCCCGGACAACGCCCCGGTGAAGCCGGCATTGTTGACGAGCGCGCCGATGCCGCCGAGCTCGCGCACAGCGCGCCGCACGGCGCTTGTCACCGAAGCTTCCTGCGAAACGTCGCAACGCAGGAACAGCGCACCCAGCTCTGTTGCGCTGCGTCGCCCTGCGCGTGCGTCGGCGTCGAGGATCGCAACCTGCCAGCCGTGCTCGACCAGCCTGGCGGCAACCGCCCAGCCGATGCCCCGCCCGCCTCCGGTGACGAGGGCGGTTTTCGACTTGTTCACGACGAGACTCCCCTTTGTGGCGGCAGGCGTTTGGAATAGTATGTCAGGCAGCACGCTCCCCGGGAGGGCGCACCATGCAAGTCAAGGAAATCCTGCGGGTGAAGGGCAACCGGCTGCTCAGCATCGAGCCGGGCGGCCGCGCGGTCGACGCGGTAAAGACGATGGCCGACCAGAACCTGGGCTCGCTGGTGGTGATGGAGCAGGGCCGCATGACCGGGATGCTCACGTTCCACGAGCTGCTCGCGGCGCTAGCCAAGCGCGGCGGCACGCTCGGCGACGTCAAGGTGAGCGAGATCATGGTGCGCGATCCGGTCACCGCGGCGCCCGACATGGAAGTGAACGACCTGCGGCGCACGATGCTCGACTCCGGCGCGCGCTACCTGCCCGTGATGCAGGACGGGAAGCTCCTGGGGGTCATCTCCTTCCGCGACGTCGCCAAGGCGGTGCTCGAGGAGCAGGATTTCGAGAACAAGATGCTCAAGGGCTACATCAAGAATTGGCCCGCGTAACCCGCTTCACCTGAAAAAACGCACTCTTCTCATCGGCGGCGCGGCCGTCGCGGGCGCCGGCGCGCTCGCCGCCTGGCGCTTCTGGCCCGAGCAGGGCTTCTGGAACCCGTGCCTCGCGGGCCTGCCGCGCCGGCTGATCACGCACGAGCTGGTGCGCTCGGCTTGGGAGGGCCTGAGCGCCGAGCAGTGCTGGGACGCGCACTCGCATCTGGTCGGCCAGGGCGACTCCTCGAGCGGCATCTGGGTCAACCCGCGCATGGAGAGCGTGATGAGCCCGGGCCACTACGCGCGGCGGCTCTTCTTCCTGAACGCAGGCTGCGCATACCGTTCGCAGGGCGGCATCGACGAGGCCTACGTCGCGCGCATCCTCAACCTGATGGACGGCATGAAGCGCGGCGCGAAGCTCGTGCTCTTCGCCTTCGACCGGGCGCATGGAGAGGACGGCAAGCGCGACCTCGAGCGCACCGCCTTCTACATTCCGGACGCCTACGTGCGCGAGACTGCGCGCGCGCACCCGCGCGTGTTCGAGTGGGCCTGCTCGATCCATCCCTATCGCGCGGATTGCGTCGAGGCGCTCGAGCTGGCGAAGAAGGAGGGCGCGCGCGCGGTGAAGTGGCTGCCCGCGGCGATGAACATCGATCCGGACTCGCCGAAGTGCGACCGATTCTACGAGGCGGCGGCGCGCCTGAAGATTCCGATCACCTCGCACGCGGGCCTGGAGCGCGCCGTGCTTGGCGGCGACCAGGAGCTCGGCAACCCGCTCAGGCTCCGGCGCGCGCTCGACGCCGGGGTGCGCGTCGTCGTCGCGCATTGCGCCTCGCTCGGCCAGGACCGCGATCTGGACAAAGGTCCGGATGGGCCGATGGTGGACAGTTTTGAATTATTCAAGAGGCTTTTCGAAGACAAGAAATACGAAAAGAGCCTTTTCGGCGATATCTCGGCGATGACGCAGGTGAATCGCGCCGGCCCCGCGCTCCTGCAGGTGATCGAGCGCACCGAATGGCATTCGCGGCTTCTGAACGGCTCGGACTACCCGCTGCCCGGGATCATGCCGCTCTTCTCGGTGGACTACATGGTGCAGTTGAAGCTCCTGCCCGAATCGGCCGCGCCGGTCCTCAAGAAGATCCGCAGCCACAACCCGCTGCTCTTCGACTTTGTGCTGAAACGCAACCTGCGCTCGAACGGCAAGGCGTTCTCGAAGAGCGTGTTCGAGACGCGCTCGTTTTTCGATTAGTTCAGGTACCGTTCCCGCTCTTGCGGTCGAGCCAGTTCTGGATCTGTTTGGGCGCGGTCCACAACACCCTGGCTCCCAGTGCGGCGACGCCCACGGTCGCGATCAGCATGCTCCACGCTTCGAACCAAGGTGGCGGCGGCGGAATCGTAAAGACGTTGAGCGTTGCCAGGATCGCGACGACGCTCCAGGCGAAGAGAATAAGTAGGACGCGCCCTGTGTCGCAGTCATCAGGCTCTCCTTCAAGCGTTGTTCGTCATGCTAAGCTTTTTGCCATGTCCGGGAGTACTTTCGGCACGCTTTTCTGCGTCACCTCGTTCGGCGAATCGCACGGCCCGGCGTACGGCGGCGTGGTCGACGGCTGCCCGCCGGGGCTGGCGCTTGCCGAGGCGGACCTGCAGAAGGAACTCGACCGCCGCAAGCCCGGCACGTCGCGCCACGTCACGCAGCGCAGGGAGAGCGACAAGGTCGAGATCCTCTCCGGCCTCTACGAAGGCAAGACGACCGGCACGGCGATCGGCTTCCTGATCCGCAACGAGGACGCGCGCTCGAAGGACTACTCGGCGATCGCCGAGAAGTTCCGCCCGGGGCACGCCGACTACACCTACCTGCAGAAGTACGGCATCCGCGACGCGCGCGGCGGCGGCCGTGCGTCGGCGCGCGAGACGGTGATCCGCGTCGCCGCCGGCGCGATCGCCAAGAAGTGGCTGAAACAGAGGTATGGGGTGGAGATCCGGGGGTACCTGGCGCAGTTGGGTTCTACGAGGATTGCTTTTAGGGGTTGGCAGAGCGTCAACGAAAACGCCTTCTTCTCTCCGGACCCTTCCATAGTTCCAGAGCTTGAAAAACAGATGGACGCGCTTCGCGAAGCCGGCGACTCCTGCGGCGCGCGGGTGAACGTGGTAGCGAGCGGGGTCCCGGTCGGCTGGGGCGAGCCGGTGTACGGCAGGCTGGATGCTGACATCGCCGCCGCCATGATGTCGATCAACGCCGTGAAGGGGGTGGAGATCGGCGCGGGCTTCGCTTCGATCACGCAGAAAGGCAGCGAGCACGGCGACGAGATGACCCCCAAGGGCTTCGTTTCGAACAACAACGGCGGCATCCTGGGCGGCATCTCGAGCGGCCAGGACGTGACAGTGTCGATCGCGCTCAAGCCGACTTCGAGCATCCGCCTGCCGCGGCGCACGATCGATAGCCGGGGACATGCGGCCACCATCGAGACCAAGGGCCGCCACGATCCCTGCGTGGGGATCCGGGCGACGCCGATCGCCGAGGCGATGCTCGCCTGCGTCCTGATGGACCACGCCCTGCGCCACCGCGCGCAATGCGGCGACGTGATTCCGCCGGTGAAGCTCTGAGCGCCGCAAGGTAGAAAAAGCCAAGCAAATCAATTAGAGTAACGGTCCAAGCCTCTCCAAAGAGGTCATAAGATGAGCAGCAAAGGGCAGCTCCTACAAGACCCGTTCCTGAACACCCTCCGCAAGGAACACGTCCCGGTCTCGATTTACCTGGTGAACGGCATCAGGCTGCAGGGCCAGATCGAGTCGTTCGACCAGTACGTGGTCCTGCTCAAGAACTCGGTCACGCAGATGGTGTACAAGCACGCGATCTCGACCGTCGTGCCGTCGCGGCCGATCACTCTGAGCGCAGAGCACGGCGCCGGCTAAGCGCGGCGACAAGACCCGGCTTGCTCGACAACACCGCCGTAACGACCCGCAGCGCCGCTGATCCGGCAGCCGCAGTCCTCGTCTGCCTGGATTTCGGCGAGGACGGCTTCGAGGACAACGTCGCCGAGATCGTGCGCCTTGCGCAGAGCGCGGGCGCGCGGCGCACGCGCGTAGTGCGCGGCCGCCGCGAGCGGCCCGACCCTAAGCATTACGCCGGCAGCGGCAAGGTCGAGGAGGTGAAGCGCGCGGCCGAGGAGATGAACGCCGGCTTCGTCATCTTCAACCACGCACTGTCCCCTGCGCAGCAGAGGAACGTCGACAAGGCGGTCGGCCGGCGCGTGCTCGATCGCACCGACCTGATCCTGGAAATCTTCGCGCAGCGCGCCGAGACGAACGAGGGCAAGGTCCAGGTCGAGTTGGCGCAGCTCGAGCATCTGTCGACGCGCCTGGTGCGCGGCTGGTCGCACCTCGAGCGCCAGCGCGGCGGCCTCGGCAAGACCGGCGGCCCGGGGGAAACACAGCTCGAGCTGGACCGGCGCTACATCGCGAAGAGGGTGAAGGTTCTTAGAGAGAAGCTGGTTGCGTTGCAGAAGCAGAGAAGCGTTCAACGGCGCGCCCGGGCAAGGCGCGACGTGTTCTCGGTTTCGCTCGTCGGCTACACCAACGCGGGCAAGTCGACGCTCTTCAACGCGCTCACGCACGCCGGGGCCTACGAGGCGGACAAGCTTTTCGCCACGCTCGACACGACCACGCGCAAGGTCCACCTCGGGTCCGCCGCTCTAGGGTCCGCGCGGCAAGGCGGCGAAGGCGCCGGGCACGGGTTCATCCCAGCGGTGCTCTCCGACACGGTCGGCTTCATCCGCGACCTGCCGCACTCGCTCGTCGCCGCGTTCCGCGCCACGCTCGAGGAGACGGTGCACGCCGACCTGCTGCTGCACGTGGTCGACAGCGCCTCGCCGGCGCGCGCGCGCGAGGCCGAGGATGTCAACAGGGTGCTCGCCGAGATCGGCGCTGACGCGCTGCCGCAGATCCAGGTCTGGAACAAGACCGACAGCTCGGGCCTGGAGCCGGGAATCGACCGCGACGAATATGGTAGGATTTCCCGCGTCCGCTTGAGCGCGCGCACCGGCGCAGGCCTCGCGGAGCTGCGCAGCGCGATCGTTGAGGCGTCCCGCGCCCGCCCGGCGGTAGAATCCGCAGTCTCGGAACCCATCTCACTCTGAACTTCGCATGTCTTTGAACGACCCCAATTGGGGGCGCGGCGGCGGTTCCCGCCCCCCCGGCGGCGGCAACCAGGGTCCGCCCGACCTGGACGAGCTGTGGCGCAACTTCAACCGGCGGCTCTCCGCGCTGTTCGGCCGCAAGCGGCCGGGCGGCGAGCAGCCGCCGCGCGTGCCGTCGGGCGGCGGCCCGCGCCTAGGCGGCGCCGGCCTGATCGGCGGCGTGCTGCTCGCGGCGTGGCTGGCGAGCGGGTTCTACATCGTAGTGGAAGGCCAGCGCGGCGTCGTGCTTAACGTCGGCAAGTTCACC
>Ga0233425_10003756_pt1 | contig 26839 bp, 22 predicted proteins | sample Watercolumn_Towu_2_FD_181712 | JGI IMG/M metagenome (GOLD analysis project Ga0233425, IMG submission 181712) | Freshwater microbial communities from Lake Towuti, South Sulawesi, Indonesia - Watercolumn_Towuti2014_140_MG | ecosystem: Environmental > Aquatic > Freshwater > Lake | place...
GGCAGTACTTCGTGATCGCAGCCGTCAAGGTCGTCTTCCCATGGTCGATGTGCCCCATGGTCCCTACGTTCATGTGCGGTTTCGTCCGCTCGTACTTCTGCTTCGCCATTCTTTCGCTTTCTCCTTCCTTGACTTGTTTTAGTCTTGGTGACGAAGCCCCCAATGGGAGTTGAACCCATGACCCCGCCCTTACCAAGGGCGTGCTCTACCTACTGAGCTATGAGGGCGTCTTTATTCATGATAGTGATGTCACTATCAAATGAAAGGTGGGCAGTGAAGGATTCGAACCTCCGAAGGCTTTTGCCAACTGATTTACAGTCAGTCCCCTTTGGCCACTTGGGTAACTGCCCACGATCCAGCCTTTAATCGGCTGGTCGCTTGGTCCCATCGCCGGGCGATGAGGCCAACCGACAAACGGATTAATGGACCTGCATTTTGAACGTTCAAAGCCGACGACGGGAATTGAACCCGTAACCTACCACTTACAAGGCGGTTGCTCTGCCGATTGAGCTACGTCGGCAAGGCCGCTTTCCCGGCTTAAGCGGGGGAATTATACCAAAGGCATCCGGCGCATACAAGGTTTCCGCGGCAGAACTTCGCGGCGCGTATACCGGGCCGGGGCGAGAGTCTATCAGGAATCCAGAGGGGCGTCAAGTTCAGGGACGCACTTCCGCCAGGAATTCCACCCGCTCGATCGGCGCTCCCAGGCTCGAAAGCAGGAACTCGAAATGCAACGGAGCCTGGCTGGTGATGGGCGCAGCCGCTTCCCAGCGCCGCAGGCCGACCACATTGCCGTCGGCGTCGAGGGCGGTGGCCAGCACCCACAGGCTCCCGGTGGTGCCGGACCTGGTCAGGACCGCCTGGCCGCTGACCGTGGCGGTCCTGCCGCCCGCATCCACAGCCACCAGGGTGCCTGTCAGCATGACCGGCAGGTAACGGGTATCCCCGGGAAGCAAACGGATGGCGGTCAACACCTGCAGGCGCGCAACCGCCTGCGCATCGACCGGGGGGGCAAAATGATAGGCCAGTGGCATGCTGGCACCCGGCGGCAGCACGTCGAGCAGCCCGTAGGCGATCCCTGCGGCGAGTTCTTCGCCTTCGTCATCCAGCAGGCTGATGCGGGCAGACAGGTTCTCCAGGCTGTCGCCATGCTCATTGGCGACCAGACCGAAGCACCACAGTCCCCCGCCGGATTCCGGCCAGCAGCGCACCTGCGTCACCGCCAGCGGAGCCGGCGTGGGCGTCGCTTCGTCCGGGATTTCGCTCCCGGTCGGGATGGTCAGGGTCTGCCCGATGGAGAGCGTGGTCGGCTGGATGCCGGGGTTGGCGGCCAGCAGGGCCTGCAGGCTGACGCCAAAGCGAGTGGCGATGCCGCTCAAGGTGTCATTTTCCCGGATCATATAAAGGAAAGGGGTGGGGCTGGGCAGCAGGACCTGGGTCAACACCGGGATGACGGAGGGGGTCGCGGACGGGGTGACGGTCCGGTAGGGCTCGGCGGACCCGGCCGTGGCGGGGTCACCGCCCGACCCGGCATTGCAGGCGGTCAGCAGGATGGCCAGGAGGAGAACGACGGCTGCGCGCGACATGCCGGAATTATACCCGTTCCACTTGCCCCAACCTTCAGCCTGTGCTAAACTCATCACATGGTCGATGATGAATTCTATGGAGAAGAAACCGGCGAAGGCGGCATGCTGCATGAGGCCGTCCAGGCTTTGCAACACGGGGACAGGAACCGGGCACGCGATCTCCTGACCCGCCTGTTGAAGGTTGACCAGAACAATGCCACCTACTGGGTCTGGTTGAGTGCGGCAGTCGAATCCCCCAAGGAAAGATTGTATTGCCTCCAGATGGCCCTGCAGCGCGACCCGCAGAATGCGGCTGCGCGCCGGGGGCTGGTGCTCCTGGGAGGAATGCCGCCGGACGACAGCGTTCCACCCTTCCCGGTCGACCGGCCCCGGCCGTGGGAAGAGAAGCTGGTTCTGCCCAAGGATGCAGCGGAAAAGAAGCGCGGCTGGGCCAATCCGGTGACCCGCATATTCATTATTCTGGGCATCGCGGTGCTGGCAGTGGGAGGCATCCTGATCGGCAGCATGTTCCTGCCGCGCGGCCTGGCGCCGATCGTCTTTCGCACTTCCACCCGCCGGCCGACCTGGACATCGAGCATGACGCCCTCGCTGACCCCCGTGATCCGCACGGCAACGCCGACCTTCCTGGGTGCGACCCCGCTTTCGTATTTCCTCCCGGCCACGTACACCCCGACGCCTTTGTACGTCCTGACCGAGCACCCGATCACCAGCAGCAGCGCCTTCGATTCGGGCCTGCGTTTCATGGCGGCCGGCGATTATGCCAATGCGCTGGTCTTGTTCGAGCAGGTGCTGAGCATCGAGGAAAATGCGGTGGACGCCTATTACTACATCGGCGAGGTCAACCGCGTTCAGGGGAACCTGTACAGCGCACAGGATGCCTACCAGGAAGCCATCAACATCGATCAGAGTTTTGCCCCGGCCTACCTCGGGCGGGCGCGCATCAACCTGGCCCTGGATCCCGAAGCGAATGTCATCGTCGACCTGGATGCAGCCGTCAATCTCGATCCCAACTTCGTGGATGCATATCTCGAACGGGGGACCTACCTCCTCGCCAGCAATCCCTCAGCGGCCAAGCGCGATATCGAAACCGCCCTGGAGCTTTCGCCGCAATCCGCCCTTGCTTATATGTACCTGGCCGAAGCGCAGCTTGCTCTTGACCAGGATGCCGAGGCTCTGGAAAGCGCATTGCTCGCCAACCAGATCGACATGACCCTCATCCCCAATTACCTGACCATGGCAAAGGCCTATGTCGCCAATGGCAATGCGACCATGGCGGTCAGTGTTCTGCAAACCTATACGATCTTCGCTCCGGAGGATTTCACTGCCGCGGTGACCCTGGGGATGGCCTATAACGAGACCGGGAAGTACGATCAGGCGATCGTCGTGCTCAACCGGGCCCTGGATTCAAATCCCCGGGATGCCGAAGCCTACAACCAGCGAGGCTTTGCCTACCTGAGCCAGGAAAAAGGCAACCTGGCGGAGGCGGATTACAAGCTGGCGGTGGCATACGATCCCTGGAACTTCGAAGCCCACCTGGGATTGGCGCGCACCTACTATTTACAGGGAAACCCCGGGGATGCGTATGTACAAGTCGAGACGAATGCCTATCCCCTGGCCCAGACGAACGAGGAAAAAGCGGAGGTCTTTTACTGGGCCGCGACTTTCCTTGAGCAGATCGACGATCAATCCTCCCAGCAGGGCGCGCGCAATTATTGGCGCATGCTGATCGCTTTACCGGCGGATGTCATGCTGCCGGAATGGCGCCAGGCAGCCTTCGAGCACCTGAACATCACCCCGACGTTCACCCGCACCTCGACCCGGACGCGGACACCTTCCCCGACGCCGACGCTGAATCCCTGAATCGGACAAATGAATATAAACAGGCTGGCGGCTGTGAGAACAGCCGCCAGCGTTTACGTTTTCTTCCGACAGGCCTCGCAGGGACATAACGCCCGCAGGTATTCCCAGCGATAGATGCCGGTATCGTGCCCGTCCTCCCAGACCGGGGTGATCCCGTAGGCGCCGACCGGAAGCAGGGTTTTCAGGCGGGTGGCCGGGCCGTCCGGCAGTTCGCTGCCAAAGACGGACGGATCCGGTGTGTCTCCCATGCGGTCATGCCCGCCGCGACATCCGGCACACGGGCAGCCGGCGCGCAGCAGGGAGAAGGAAACCAGGCTGGCATGCCCGTCCTCCCAGAGGATGGAAAGCAGTTTTTTCTCGCGTACGGCAGTGATCGAAGTGGGATGCATGGCTCAGGGATTCTGGATCGCGTTCAGAAAATCTTCGACTGCCCACCCGGCACGGGTCTGATCGTAGGAAGCGGTCAGATACCACCAGGTGTAGCCGTCCTTTTCCATCGGCCCCTCGCTTACCAGGAAGACCTCGGCGTCGAAACCGGAGAAGATGACCGCTGAATCCAGTCCCGGTTCGGAGCGGATGCGCAGGCCCTCGCCTCCGGTGTTGACGATCTGCACGTAGGCCCCCGGGGCGATCTCACCGGGTACCAGTGTATGGGTCGGACCGGCGGTGGGCGGAAAGGGAGACGGCGTGAACGGCAGGACGCGCGGCGTCGAGGTCGCAGCCGGGATGCGCGTCAGGGCGGCGGTATCGCCCACCGGCTGGCGCGGCACCGCCGGCTGTACGATCCAGATGTACACCAGGCTGGCGCAGAGCATTGCCAGCCCCAGGATCAAGCCGATCACGACCACCTTGGTGTTGACGACGATTCGCATGGTCCTAGATCAGGAAGAAAGCCAGGCCGAGGATGACATAGACGGCCAGCAGGGTGGCGCCCTCCAGCCAGGACGACTCGCCATCCGCGGAGACCAGCGCGGCAATGATGACGCCGGCCATCAGGGCGATCAATTCAAAGACATTGAAGATCAGGGTCATGGGATGCCCCAGCGCCAGGCTGAGGAAGACCAGCAACGGGGCGACCAGCAGGGCGATCTGCAGGCTGGAGGAGACCGAGATCTCCACGCTCAGGGTCATCCGGTTGCGATGGGCGAACTGGACGGCCACCAGGTGCTCGGCGACGTTGCCGATGATCGGGATCAGGATGATGCCCAGGAAGAACTCGGAAATGCCCAGACCGGTGACGACCGGTTCGACCACCCCGACCAGCACCTCCGACAGCCAGACGATGCCGCCGGTCGCCAGGACCAGGATGGTGATCGCAGTGGCCAGCGACCAGTGCGGCAGGGCCGACTTGGGCGCGGCTTCCTGGGTGACTGCCGAGTCGCCGGTGCGGGCGGCATCCAGCAGCCCGAGCGCATACAGGACGATCATGACTGCCGCCACGCCCAGGCTGAGCGCTTCGACGCGCGGGCTGGTCTCGGGTCCGATCGAGTGGCTGAAGAGCGACGGGATGACCAGGGCAACGATGGTCAGGAAGAGCAGGACCGCATTCCGACCGGCGCCCTGCCGGTCGAAGGTCTGGCGGCCGTTCTTGATCCCGCCGACCACGAAGGAAAACCCCATCACCAGCAGCAGATTGCCCAGGATCGATCCGGTGATGGAGGCCTTGACCAGCTCCAGCAGCCCGGCACGGATGGCGACGATGGTGATGATCAGCTCGGCGGCGTTCCCGAGCGTGGCGTTCAGCAGACCGCCAATGCGCGGCCCGGTGTAGACCGCCAGCACCTCGGTGGCCTCGCCGATGTAGGCGGCCATGGGGATGATCGCCAGCGCAGCCAGCAGGAAGATGCTGATCGCCGGCCAGTGGGCCAGTTCGCCGGCCAGGGTCAGCGGCAGGAAGACAAGCATCAGGAACAGTGGGTTCTTGGCGATGAAGCGGGTGATGGCTTTCATAAAACTCTCCAACCAGGGAATTATACCTTTCCCCTGCCGCACACGTGCGGCTGGCTGGGCGTATTATATCCTGCCAGGTCGGGAAACCCGGCGTGTTATAATCTTCAGCGCGTATGGAACAAAGACGGCTGCTCAACGAACGCTATGAGTTGCTCGAACAGCTTGGCAAGGGTGGGATGGCTGTTGTCTACCGCGCCCGCGACAAGATGCTTGAACGCCTGGTGGCGGTCAAGGTCCTGCGCGAGGATTATTCCAGCGACCCGGCCTTCCAGCAGCGCTTCCGCCAGGAAGCCAAGGCGGCCGCCAACCTCTCCCATCCCAACATCGTCACCGTCCACGATTTCGGCCTGGATTCCGGCCAGCTGTTCATTGTGATGGAACATGTCCCGGGAACGGACTTGAAATCGCTGATCCGCCAGCGCGGCCGTTTTACACCCGAGGAGGGCATCCCGCTTTTGGTCCAGGCCTGTGCCGGAATCGGATATGCCCATCGCGCCGGCCTGGTGCACTGCGACGTCAAGCCGCACAACATGCTGGTCACTCCGGATATGCGCCTCAAGGTGGGCGACTTCGGCATCGCCCGGGCGCTGGCTTCGATCCAGCCGGATGAGCAGAGCGATGTGGTCTGGGGCTCCCCGCAGTATTTCGCCCCCGAACAGGCGAGCGGAGCGGCGCCTGCGCCGGCTTCGGACGTCTATTCGCTCGGCATCATCATGTACGAAATGCTGACCGGTTCGCTGCCTTTTCAGGGGAAGACCGCGGCCGAATTATCCCAGCAGCACCTCGAGACCGTTCCGCCCCTGCTGGGCGAGATGGTGCCGGACATCAACCCGGACCTCGAGCGCATCCTCGCCAAGGTCCTGTCCAAGGAACCCTCCCAGCGCTACCGCACCGCCGATCAACTCGGCCGCGTGCTGATGAATTTTGGCAATGCCAAGACCGCGCCGGCGCTCGCCTTGACGCCCGATCTGGAAGCGGGGCTGCCCGTCACCCGGCCGGCCCGCACCGCCGAAGCGGCCGCCCCCCAGCCGGTGGACTGGATCTCCGTGGGCCTGGGCCTGCTGGCACTGACTTCCGTGCTTGGCCTGATCCCGTTCTGGTTGTGGATCTACTTCGTGTATAATCCGCCCATTCGCTGACCGGCAGCCGGCTCGCATCGACATGCTGAATCATTGTCTGATCGCACCTTCCATCCTGTCCGCCGATTTCACCTGCCTTGGGGAGCAGATCGCCGAGATCGAAGCCGCCGGTGCGGACTGGGTTCACGTGGACGTGATGGACGGGCATTTCGTCCCGAACCTGACCATGGGACCCTTCATCGTGGAAGCCTGCCGCCGGGCGACTTCGCTGCCGATCGACGTGCACCTGATGGTCGCCAACCCGGACTCGCTCCTGGAAGCCTTTGCCCGGGCGGGCGCGAGCGGAATGACCGTCCACGTGGAAACCTGCCCGGACACTGCCGGCACCTTGAAAAAGATCCACGCACTCGGCTGCCGGGCCGGGGTGACGCTCAACCCAGCCACCCCTGCCGCGACGCTTGAACCTTCCCTGCCGCTGGCCGACCTGGTGCTGGTGATGACGGTCCAGCCGGGCTATTCCGGCCAGCAGTTCCAGCCGGAGATGATCGGGAAAGTGGCTGCCGTGCGCGCCAGGCTGGACGCCCTGGGATCGGCTGCCCGCGTGGAAGTCGACGGTGGTGTCTCGGCCGACACGCTGCCCCGTCTGCGCCAGGCCGGGGCGGACACGTTCGTGGCTGCCAGCGCCATCTTCAGGCACCCCGGCGGGATCGCGGCAGGGATCCAGGCTCTGCGCTCCCTGCTGGTCGAGCCGGGCAAGTCTTAAAACAAAAATCACGGCCGAAGCCGCGATTCTCGTGTGTGCCTTAAAAATCGATCAGCCTGTTTTCGCCAGGGTGCGGATGCACTTGGCGCACAGCGTCTTCTGGACCGGGTGGCCGTTCTCGATGACGGTGACCTTCTGGAGGTTGGGCTTGTAGGTCCGGTTGGTGTTCCGCTTGGAGAAGGAAACGTTGTTACCGAAAACGGTTGTTTTACCACAATGAGCGCACTGAGCCATTCTTGACTTCCTTTCTAGCAAATAAGTACAGCCTGTCTCTGGCAGGCGGCGTATTTTACCACGAAACGCAACCTGGGACAAGTCAAGTGTTATCATAGTGAGATCGGTGACAGGAAACGAGGAGAAAAATGGGAGAAGAAAAGACCACACTGGGTACCATCCATATCTCGCCGAGCGCCGTGGCGACGATCGCCTACCATGCCGCCTTGACGTCCTATGGCGTGGTGGGTCTGGCCCCCAAGAATCTGGTGGAAGGCCTGGCTGCGACGATCACGCGCGTCCCGGCCCACGGCGTATCGGTCCGCTACAACGACGGCAAGGTGGATATTGACGTCCACATCATCATCGAATACGGAACACGGATCACGTCCGTGGCGGACAGCGTCGCCAATGCCATCCGCTACCAGGTCGAGAAATCGCTTGGGATGCCGGTTCGCAGTGTCAATGTACACATCCAGGGTTTGCGCGTCAGCGATGAAGACTAAACCGTAGTGAGGAGTAATGAATCGAATGAATCCGGATGCACAGACCCGGCTCGACCGGTTTAAGTCTACGCCCATCGACGGTCAGGTTCTCAAACAACTTGTGGAAGCTGGCCTGACCTGGCTGCGCGCCAACCAGCAGACCGTCAACGCGCTGAACGTATTCCCCGTCCCGGACGGGGATACCGGCACCAACATGGTGCTGACCATGCAGTCTGCCTATAACGAGATCGACGATCTCGGCCACCGGAGCATCGGGCAGATGTCGGCTGCCGTTTCGCAGGGCGCCCTGATGGGTGCGCGCGGCAATTCCGGCGTGATCCTTTCCCAGCTCTGGCGCGGCTTTTCACGCGGCCTGCATGGCGTCGAGGTCCTGGACGGGGCCTCCCTGGTCAAGGCGTTCTGTGAGGCGCGCGATACCGCCTATAAAGGCGTCGTCCGGCCGGTCGAGGGGACGATCCTGACTGTCGCCAAGGATGTCGCTGCCGCCGCCACGACCGCCCTGGAAGAAACCCGGGACCCGGTCGAGATCCTGCAGCGTGTCATTCCGGCCGCGGATGCCTCGGTCCAGCGTACGCCCGAACTGCTGCCGGTGCTCAAACAGGCCGGTGTGGTCGATTCGGGTGGCAAGGGCCTGTTCTTTATCCTGGAAGGAATGCTGCGCTTCATTCTTGGGGAACCGCTGGACGCCCCCACTGCCACGGTCCAGCCCCTGTCCGCGATGAATCTGGAGAATGCCATGGAAGACGTCGAACCGGGGCAGGATTATGAAGTGGTCGTCGATTTCATTCCCAGCGGGGAACTTGATCTGCGCAACTTCTACGGCGAACTGGAGGGCATGGGCACTTCCATCCAGGTCGGCGAGGGCGAAGGGATGTACCGCATGCACATCCACGTCCCGACCGAGAATCGCTACAAGCCGGTCGATTACATCATGGGCCTGGGTACGATCACCAAGGTGGCCATGGAGAACCTCATCGCCCAGATGGACGAGATCGACCGCAAGGCGCAGGGCGAACGGATCGACCTGGTCCCGGTCGAACCCGGCCAGATCGCGGTCGTGGCCGTATCCCCAGGCAAGGGCATCTCACGCGTCTTCGCCAGCCTGGGGGTGGCCGCGCTGGTCGAGGGCGGGCAGACGATGAACCCGTCCACCAAGGACATTCTGGATGCCTTCGAGAACCTGCCCACCGACCGGGTCATCATCCTGCCCAACAACAAGAACATCGTCCTGGCGGCCCAGGCGGCCAAGGACGTCACGGTCAAGAAGGTCCAGATCGTGCCGAGCCGCACCGTTCCCCAGGGCCTGGCAGCCATGATGCACCTCAATCCGGATGGCGATCTGGAGGCCATCGCCGGGAAGATGAACAAGGCCATCGACGAGGTCACCACCATCGAGGTCACCACGGCCACCCGCACCGTCGAGATCGACGGGGTCTCGGTGGAGGAAGGGCAGGTGATCGCCCTGGTCAACGGCAAGCTGGCCGTCTCGACCGCCTCGGTCGAGCAGGCCTGCCTGCAGGCACTGCAGAAAGCCGAGGCGGCCAACTTCGAGCTGATCACCCTGTTCTTTGGCGAAGGCGTCAAGGCCACGGAAGCCAACCGTATCGTGGATGTGGTGCGCAGCGCCTACCCGTCCCAAGAGATCGAACTCCAGGACGGCGGACAGCCGCACTATCAATTCATCATCTCCGTTGAATGACCCGGCCAGCCGGGCAGGCAGAGGGTGCCGCATCCCAGCGGCGCCCCGCATCGAAATCGATCCATGCCACGCGTCTGCATACTGACTGACAGTTCGGCACAGTTCACCAGCACCAATTTCCCGGGGCATGACCTGGTGTATGTCATTCCCTTCGAGAAACAGGATCCCCCGCGGCAGGAGCAGGCCCCCCTGCCGCGCAGCGCGTCCGCGCCCGGGCTGGGCGTGCCGACCGCGCACGAATACCTCAAGTTCTATACCGAGCTTGGCCGCCAGTACGATTCGATCCTGACCCTGGTGCTCTCGTCCATGCTGGGCAGCGGCGTCCGGCATGCGCTGGCCGCCTCCCAGCAATACAGCAGCCATGCCGCCATCCGCGTGGTCGACACACAAAGCGTGGCGATCGGCCTGGGCCTGCTCGTGGAACAGGCCGCCCGGGCGCTTTCCCAGGGCGTCTCGCTGGACGACACGGTGCACATGATCCGCGCTGCGCTGCCCCGGCTGTACATGCTGATCTGCGTCCCGGAATTAACCTACCTGTCACGCGCCGGCCATCTGGACCCGGCGCAGGCCCTGGCTGGCGAGGTCCTGGGGATGCTGCCGGTCTTCGCGGTCGAGGAGGGGCGGCTCAGTCCGATCCAGAAGGTCCGCACCATGCGCCACCTGTTCGAGACCTTCGAGGAATTCATGGCCGAATTTGAAACCCCCGCCCGGATCGCCCTGCTGCGCGGGACCGGCCAGGAGAGCATCCGCACCCGGCCCTTGCGCCAATTCGTACAGGAGGCGTTCCCGTACACCCGCTACAGCGAACATGCCATGTCCGCAACCGTGGAGGGATTGTTCGGAGCGAAAAGCATCGCTCTGGTGATCCAGGATTCGCCACAGGAGAGACCCGGATGAAGATCGGTTTCGTGACAGACAGCACTGCAGACATACCGTTCGATCTGGCTGCCCAGATGGGAATTGAAGTGGTCCCGGCGCTGGTCAACGTGAAGGGCCAATGTTACCAGGATGGCGTGGAGCTCAGCCGGGAGGAGTTTTACCGTCTCCTGCCGGGACTGATCCCGCCTCCGACGACTTCCGCGCCGTCCGTGGGCGCCTTTCAGGAGCGTTACGAGAAGCTGTTCTCCGGCGGAGTCCGGACGATCGTATCGATCCACCTGCCGAACAACCTGAGCGGCACCTACAACGCCGCCCGCCTGGCAGGAGAGGACTTCAACGGGCGTGTCCACGTGGTCGACAGCGGGCAGCTCAGCCTGGGCACAGGCTTCCAGGTGCTGCAGGCGGTGGAGTCCGCCCGGCGGGGTGCCGTTCTGCAGGAGGTCCTGGAGACGGTCCGCAGCGTGGGGCAGCGCGTGCGCGTGGCGGCCCTGCTCGAGTCGCTCGAATACGTCCGGCGCAGCGGGCGGGTTTCCTGGGCCAGGGCGATGCTCGGGAATCTACTGCACCTGCAGCCGCTGATCGAACTCCGCTTCGGGGCCGTGCTCCGTCTTGGGCAGGCGCGCACCCGTCACCAGGGGATCCAACGCCTGACCGATGCGCTCACCTCCTGGGGGCCGCTGGAACGGCTGGCCATTCTGCACACCAACGCCGAGGCGGCTGCCAGGCAGCTCCTGGAAGAGATGCGGCCGCGTGTCCCGTCCGCCCCCCTGATGGTCAATGTGACCACGGCCATCGGGACACACGTCGGCCCGAACGGGCTCGGTTTCGCCGCCGTTCCGGTCCCCGCCTGAGCCCGTTACCCGGAAACAAAACGACGCTCCGTATGTGCGGAGCGTCGTTTTTGACTTCACGGCAGTCAGTCCAGGTAATAGGTCATACGCTGCAGGCCGATGGACGGGTCCTGGTACTGCACGCGCACACCGGCCGGGACGCTCAGGCTGATCGGGGCATAATTGAGGATCGATTTCACCCCGGCTTTGACCAGGATGTCGGCCACTTCCTGCGCGTTGGCTGCCGGGACGCACAGCATGGCGATGCGGATCCCGGCCTGCTGGATCGCCGCACCCATGTCCCGGGCGTTCTGGATGTTGAAGCTCCCGACCTGCTGGCCGATCTTTTCCGGATCGCTGTCGAAGGCCATGGCAATCCGGAAGCCGCGGTCGGTAAATCCGGGGTAACGCGCCAGGGCATGTCCCATGTCTCCCATGCCGACCAGGGCGACGTCCCAGACCCGGTCGACCTTGAGGATCTCGCGCAGTTTGCTGATCAGGAAACCGATGTTGTATCCGGTGCCCTGCTTGCCGAATTCGCCGAACTGTGACAGGTCCTTGCGGATCTGGGCCGGGGATATGCCGATGCGTTCCCCCAGTTCCTTCGACGAGGTGGTCTGGGCTCCTTTTGCCTGCATGTACGTGAGGGCGCGCAGGTAGACCGGCAGCCGGCTGACAATGATGTCTGGAATTTGATCAGGATGGGTCATGGTGTACCTCGGGATCTGTTTTCGTCTGCATACTTTATCATAAAGGTCAGAATTTCACAATCGGTTCGCGCAGACGAACTTCGATGCTGAAACTGCCCGAACCGGTCACCGTGACCAGGGAAAGCGGGTACGGCAGATAATGACCGGGCGGGTAAGCCAGGTCGGGATCCTCCGGCAGGGACAGGTAGGGCAGCGAGACGGTGAATCCCTGGGCGCGCAGCGATGCCTGGGTTCGAACCTCGACCTGCATGCCCGTGCTTTGGCCCCAGGTCCACGATCCGCTCTCAAGCACCGCCTGGTACTGGGCGGGGCCGGTGAAGAATCCCAGCGGATCGACCGCCAGCGGGATGCGGGTCGCGACCGGGCCGTCCGTCTCGTAGCGCACGTCCAGCCCGTCCTCGACCAGCCGGAAGGTTTTGATCCGGCTGCCATCGATCGAGGTGAAGCGCAAACCGTCCTGCAGGCTCTCCGCCCGATAGGCCTGCCACGCAGCCGTGGTATCGAAGAATGCGCCGGGCAGGGCGGATGGATCGGCAGCCGGACCGCGTTCCAGCCGCCACTCGGTCGGGTCGCTCAGGCCGACGGCGAACTGGCTGGAGGGACCGATCAACTGATGTGGGCCGTCGGCCTGCACGGCGAACAGGTGCGAGAGCACCGCCCCGTCCGTCTCGAAGACGGCCAGCAGGCTGCCATCCGAGAGCAGGCATTCCGGCTGTCCATCCCGGTCGGGATCGGCGCTGCAGTCGTTCAGCGGCTGCGGGTTTTCCGCCCAGTCTGCCGCCGCCAGCAGCACCCCGACCTGGCTGAGATAGGCCTGACGCAGCGACTGAAGGGACGGATCGTCCGCGGGGATGGACAGGGTCAGGCAGGCCTGCCAGGCCGCGCCGGTCAGCGCATTCCCGGGCGCCTGGCGCAGCTCCTCCAGCCAGACGCTGCTGCCGGCGGTTTCGGTCTGCGGGGGAGCGGCGCGTGCGGCCGGGAAGGTCAGCAGGCTGGTCCCGGAGAGCACCTGCACCCAGGCGTGCCCGGCCAGCCAGGCGAAGGTCGGGCCGGCCATGTCGGAATCGCCCCAGCTGGTGTCCGGCAGGCTTCCTCCCAGAACGAGCAGGTCGGTCGTGTCCGTGGACAGGGCGGTTGCCACCAGCCGGCGGCGCAGTTCCAGGCTGGGACCGCTCGCCGTGGCCTGCTGCTGGCTGTCCATTGGCAAGGGAATGAGCAGCGTCCCCGGTGCACGTCCCAGGTGGGCGGCGTCCGGCAGGTTGACGAACTGGGCAGCATACCCGGCTTGCAGACCGCCTGCAGCGGCATATCCGTACGGGCTGGAACGAAAACCAAAAGCGGCCGCGGCGGCCAGCCCGGCTTCCAGCGCCTGTCCGTCAGGTTCGCTCCAGGCGACATCCGGCAGCACCAGGGTTCCGGCTTCCGCCAGCGTGCGCAGCCTTCCGTCCAGGCCCATGGCGTGCAGGGCGGCCAGGCTGGCGGGCGTCTTCAGGTCGAGCAGGAAGACCGGCAGGCGGGTGCGGCTGGCCGCCTCGACGATATGGGCCAGGCCATGCCGCTCGCCGGTCGGACCGGTGTGGGCGCCGTCCCAGCGGCGCAATGCCTGGGCGGGGGTCAGGGCGGGATAGACGTCCTCGAAGGCGAGCACCACCGGCGCGCGCTGCAGCGGCGGGGGCGTGTTGCCGTCGAAGGGCTCGATCCGGTCGACCATCATCCCGTCCTGCAGGCTCTCGATCTCCACCCGGACGTTGCCGTGCAGCAGATGCCGGTTCAGGCTGACGACCAGCGTGTCCAGTTCGAAATCCGGGACGACGCGTGCCCGCAGGGGAGGGGCGCCCTCCGGCAGGCGGGTTTGCACAACGCCTCCGGGGCGGACCTCGACCCGCAGGGGTTCGAGGCGGAAAGCGCCCTCGTCCCAAAACGTGAATCGATATTCATACGCATCGCTCGCGACGAGATCCAGCAGGTCGATGCGCACTTCGACGGTCAGGGGGGAGGTGCGCAGCGAGGCGGCCAGCAGGTCCAGGGCGGGCTGCGGGGCATCCGCCGGGTCCAGCCGGCGCAGGTCGGCTGCCCGCCAGGCGGCCGCGGCCGGAACGGCCTGACAGGCGGACAACGGGAGCAGGCCGCTCAGGAGCATCACGGCCAGCAGGATGCGGGTCAGGCGGATGGGCATGCCGGTATTGTAGCCGATTCCATCCGGGATGGATGAAAAAAGCGCCGGGCATCGCCCGGCGCTTCAGAAGTGGAAGGATCTTTACGGACAGGAGAAACTGCCAACATACGAGTCGTAGATCCACCCGCCATTGTAGATGGCGTATCGCCAGTATATGGTTTTTCCTGTACATGACGAGAAGTCCTTCGTTACACTCGCCGTGCCCGGCCCCTCACCGATGGCCCAATAGCCTTGATCGGAAAATCCAGCATCGGTGGCATAGATCAGCTTGATCGTCCCACTCAACGAGGTCGTTACCCCAAAGTGTAATGCGGAGCAACTGGCCTGCGCTCCCATGGGTCCGGTCTGACCTGAGAACTGACCTCCACCTCCTTCCGGCGGCGGCGGGATCAGGTAGCTCGTGTCCGGCTTGGAGAAGGTAAAGACGGCGCTGGTGCAGATGTCCTGCAGTTCCTGGTTCTTGACCGTCACCCACCACTGATAGGTGCCGGCCTGGGTGAACGATTCGACGAAGCGCAGGTGCGAGGGCGTCCAGGCCAGGAAGTTGCTGACCCCGGTCGAGGGGGGTTTGAAGCTGATGATGTATTTGTAGGCACCCGGGTATTCCGTCCAGGTGAAATCGACGGCGTTGGAGCCTTCGAAGTAGGTGCCATCGGCCGGGTAGAGCAATTCGACACAGCTGCCCGGCTCGGGCGTCGGTACGGCGGTGCCGGGTTTGGTGAACGCCCATGGACCGGCGGTGCACATCGGCCGGTAATTCGTGTCGTAGGCGGTCACCTGCCAGAGATACTCACCTCCGACGGGTATCTCGGACAGATCCAGGGTCAGGCTGTTGGTGTAAACCTTGCGCGAGATCTCGTTCCTGCCGCGCGGGGAGTAGAGCGTGAAGATGTATTTCAGACGCCCGGGCTGCTCCGTCCAGGAGAAGGTTACTTCGCCTTCTTCGCCAAGCTCGATCTCGTCGGCCGGGGTTGTCAACTGGAAACAATCCGAATCCGGGGTGGGAATGAGCGTATCCGCCTTATAGAAGGTCGACGGCCCGGCGCTGCAGATCGGCTGGATGTTGCTGTCGTAGGCGGTCACCTGCCACTGGTAGTTGCCGCTGAAGGGCAGGTCGTACGGATCCACCGTCAGGGTGCTGTCCCAGGCGATGACCGATTTCTCCACGCCGTTCGGCTTGGTCACGGTCAGGATGTACTTGTAGGCGCCGGGTTGCTCGCCCCAGTCGAAGATGATCGGCGCGTCGGTGATCAAGGCGAGCCCGCTGGCGGGCTGGAGCAGTTCGAAGCATGACCCGCTGGTCACCGGATCCGCGGCAACCGGCAGCGGCGGCAGGGCGGTGGCCGTGGCGAGGATGGCATTCATCACCTCGGCGGCCTCCGGGTTCTTCTGCAGGAAGCTGTCGATCTCCTCCTGGGAAAGGTAACGCAGTTTGGGTGGAGGCGGGGGCGTGCTGCCTTCCGGATTCCAGCTGTAGAGCTGGCAGCCCTGACCGGCGACCATCTCCAGCACCGCGGCGGGATTTTCGGCCTGGCACCAGCCTTCCAGGCAGGTGACCCAGACATCGCTGGTGAGCGGGTCGATCCAGACCGACATGTAGGAGCCGTGTACGCTGGCCGATCCGGAGACGGTCTCGATCTGCACCTGGCCGGCCTCCAGCACCACCCAGACCTGGCCGGCAGCCAGACCCAGGCGGGTGAGTGGGCCATCCGCTCCAGCCTCGTTCGAGAGGAAGGTTAGGTAACTTTCCGGGGCGAGACGCAGGATCGTGCCGTTCGAGAGGGTCAGCCGGGCGCCGCTGTCGATCCCGGTGCGGATCTGGCCCTCCAGCATCAGGCGGGCCCCGTCGACCGCCGGCGAGAAATCCGCCTGGCCCGGGTTGCGGATCTCGACCTGGCCGCTGATCTCACCCAGGACGGCGGTGGTCAGGTCGGCCGAGGCCGGGAGATGCAATCCGCTGCCGCAGCCTGCCAGCAGGACGGAGAGCACGAGGAACAGAGAGACGATCGCATGGGAACGCATAAATCCTCCTGATATAAAAAAGTCCAGACAACTGGCTTGTAAGCATTGTACCGGCTTTCACAGAAGGATCGGGTGGGACTTAAGCACTATTCGTCCCTTACAAAAATGTCAGCTTTCAGGGGAGGTTGCGGATGCGCAGCCGGTAGGTCGTCAACTGCAGGGCTTCACCGGGGACGGCCGAGAGGTGCAGCAGCGCCGGCAGGCCGGCTGTCAGGCGCGCCTCCACCGTGCGCCCGTCACAGGCCAGCGGACCCCAGCCCGTCAGGCTGGAACCGCCCTGGCTGAGTTCCACCTGCAGGCTGCCCGTCCCGTCGCAATCCAGACTGAGCTGCAGGCGGGCGCTGGATCCGCCCAGGCTGAAGGGGGTGAATTCGACCCAGTCCTCGCCATCCCCCTGCGGACTGGAGAGCTGGCTGGTGAAGAGCAGTTCGGTCGTCCCGCCGGCAGCGAAGACGACCCGCGCGCCCGGCGCGGCGGCCGAGTCGCCATCCGCGTAGGCCGGTCCGAGCGTGGCGGTGGGGATGGCTGCAGGGCCTGGCGCCCCGTCCGTTGCGCCGGGGGTGACGACGTTGCCGAAATCATCCAGCACCGGCAGGTCGGGGGAGGCATCCGTCTGAACGTACTGGGCGGTGACCCAGCCGAAGCCGCCCGGCCCGGTCGGATAGGCGATCTGGAACCAGGAGGCGGTCCCGTTCTTGCCGTGCAGGCTGACCTGTGTGCCGGCTTCGAGCATGCCCAGCGCCTCGAAACCGGTTCCCGGTCCCGAGCGGACGTTGAGGCGCTGCAGGACCCGGCCTGTCGGTCCGGAGGGCGTGGCGGTGGCTTCGTGTGGAACTTCGGTCCCGGCCGGAAGCTGCACGAAGCGGGCGGCCACCCAGCCGGTGCCCTGCGGGGCGGAAGGGTAAAGGATGTGGTACCAATCCCCCGAAGGATCGCTGCCGATCACCTGGACGACCGAGTCCCGGTTCAGCAGGCCGAGCGAGCCGTAACTGGTCGCCGGGCCGGCGCGGACGTAGACCTGCGTCGTCAGCGTACCGGTCAGCATCTCGGGTGTGGAGGTCGGGGCCGGTGTGGAGGTGGGCGGCTGGGTCGGGCTGGGGGAGGCCGTGGGGGTGGGGCTGGCTTCCAGTGCCACCGGCGTGGGGCTGGCCTGGCTGCAGGCCGAGACCAGCAGTACGAGCGCCAGCAGCAGGATCTTCTTCATGCCCGGGATTGTAGCACAGGAAAGCAGGCGGTTGAGTCGCTGAAAATGGGAAGAATGGGGGGGTAAGCCCCCATTGAATCAATGGGGAAATATGTCATAATGATAGTGCCCCTTCGGCTGGTTGCCCCCCTCAATCAGTCGGGGGGCACTTTGTTAACCAAAAACAGCCAGCGCTGTCGCTGGCTGTGCTGGTACCCCTGGGCAGACTCGAACTGCCCTCTTTAGCTCCGGAGGCTAACGCTCTGTCCACTGAGCTACAGGGGCGGGCGGCATGGATTTTACCATAAATCAGAGACCGGGTTTCCCGAGCACCCTTGAGGTGCGAAGGCCCCCGCAGCGGGTGGGGAAACTGATCCCTGTATTCTGCGCAATAACGACCAGAATGGGTCGTAAACAGACCGTGCGATCATCTTGAGCGCTTGCCGATCTGCCTATTTTGATACCAAAGAAAAGACAATTCGGTCAGAGGTGGATAGGACTTCTGGAGAAAACCCCTCTTCCGGGCCGATGAACGTAACGACCAGAAACATTCTTAGGTTACGCAAGAGGATGAATGGAGGCGCGGAACATAAAAGGATCTGGCGTACTTCTGCAGGATCTACTCCGGTATCCAAGACACATTCAGTAAAAGTGATCTTTCCATCATTTGGAAATCGCCCCAGGATATTCCCATCTTCGAGTTCAGCAATCAGGTATGTTCCCGGCTGGGCATTCACGCCGACAGCTCCTCGAGGTACGCAGACCATTTCGATTAATAGCGCATATTTCCTGGTAGGATCAGCCAGTAAATAATCGGCGCAATCATGATCGAAAATGGGTGTCTGATAACCTTGAAGCGGTCTGCGGTTGATTTCGGTTAAGGTCCAGCCTTCGGGAGCCTCGATAACAGATTCGAGCATGGGCAGGTCGATCCATTCCCACGCGAGCTCATCCGTCCCTGTCCCTGTCGTCGTAAGGGGAAAATGGATCTCGGTCGACGTTGGTGTAGGAATTGTTGGCTCGGGCGTGCTCGTGAGGATGGGTGTGTCGGATGGTGCTGGACTCTCAGTGAAGTTGGGCGTGAAAAGGATCATGGGTTCTCTGGTCTGTGCTTTTGTTTCCCGATATGTTTCATGAGCCAGGGAACAGGAGCCAGCTACTGACAGGAGTGTCAATGAAAGGATGGAGACTAGTTTCTCCATTTTCAGTTCCTTTCCCCGCTCAGCAGATGCAGCAGGTCAACTTCTCAAAATGACCTGGGTGGATTCTAGAATTGAAATTAATCATGGCTTCTTTAGTGAAAAGGTTGTCCGATGATGGACAGCCTTTTCGCGGTTCGTTCAAACCTGCGCGAAAGGCGCCAGGCTGGCCAGTTCGGCGCGCAGCTTGTGTAGTTCGGCGGCGTTGCCGCTCTCGTCGCCCAGGCTGGCGTACTGCTGGCGCTTGTGGGCGTACTCTCCGCACACCTGGTAGAAGCGGGCCGTCTTCAGGAATTTCCCGTTGAAGAGCGCCGTCAGGCGGGCGAACATCCGCAGCCAGCCGGAGGCGGCGGTGCGCAGCTGGGCCGGGGTGATCGTCCCGGCCTGGACCTCGGCGGCCAGGTAACGGCGCAGGTAGGCACGTTCGCGGAACGTGGCCCAGAGGATGATGCCGAACATGAACAGCCAGCCGGTCCAGTCGATCAACGTGCCGATCGCCAGGCCCTCGATCCCGCCCAGGAAGCTGGCCAGGCCGTTATGGAAGCCATGCGTGAACATGGCCACCCCCCAGCCGAGCAGCGGGGCAAGGATCCTGACCGCCCAGTTGCGGTTCAGGCGGGCGGTCGCCAGGCCGATGCCGATGAAGGCGGTGTAGAAGGGGTGCTGCCAGCCGACCAGGATGACGCGCACGAAGGTCAGGAAGCCCAGTCCGCTCCAGCCGCTCTCCAGGTAGCCGTAGGTGTAGATGTAATAGGTGTTCTCGGTGGCGGCGAAGCCCAGAGCGGCCACACCGGCGTAGATGATCCCGTCCAGGACCGAGTCGAACTCGCGCCGGAAGACCAGGAAGACGGCCAGCACGGCCAGGCCCTTGAGCGTCTCCTCGACCAGCGGGGCGACCAGCGAACCGGTGGTGAACTCGGTGGCGAAGTCGTTCTGGGTGAACATGTACACGCCCAGGCCGAGGGTGGTGTTGATGATGAACGCGCCGCCGGCGGCGACGACCACGCCCCACAGGAAGACACCGCCGAGCAGCAGCAGCGGTTCCTTCTCGTAGCGGTCGAGCCAGTACAGGATGTAGGCGAAGAACAGGGCGGTGCTGAAACCGATGAAGGCGGAAACGATCAGTCCCATGAGGTCCCTCCGTAAATGAAATCGAATGAAACCAGGATTATTTTACATCCTCTTGCAGGATCAGGCGGGTGCGTTCGATGCGGGCGTTCTCGACCGGGATGCCGAGGCAGTCCAGCACCTCCTCCGGGCGGCCGGTGGCCCCCGGACGCGAGGCGAGCACCATCTGCAGGCGCAGCGGCTGTCCGCCGCATTCCAGGGATTCGATCAGCGGACGCAGGTCGTAGTCCTTCTCGCGGCGCTGGCGCGGCAGGCTTTCAGCTTCCAGCAGCCGGGTGACGGATGCCTGCAGACCGGCCGGATCGGAGGCTTCGAGCAGGGTGGCCTCATAGACGGCCGAAGACACGCGCGTCTGCAGGGCGGGGCCGCGTTCGTCCACCGCCTCGGCCCGGGTGATGATCAGCCCCGGCGGGGCGGCCTGCTGCAGGCGGGCTTTCATATCATCGAGCGGCTCCTTCGCGGCTTCGGGCTCGTCCAGCCACAGGTCGACGATCTCGGCCCGGCCGATAAAACCGAGCGGAAGAGCGGCGGCGATCTGGATCTTCGGCCCGGGGTGGAAGCCCTGGGTGTAGGCCAGCGGCAAGCCGGCACGCCGGACGGTGCGCTCCCAGACGGTCTGCAGGTCGAGGTGGCCGATGTAGCGCAAGCCGCCGGTCTTGGTAAAGGTCAGGCGCAGTCTCATCCCAGCTCCACCAGAGCCGGCGCGGTGCGTTTCGGGCTTTTCACTTCCGGGCATTTCCAGGCATTGCCCGGGTGCTCGCGGCGCAGATCGGCAAAGGCCGGCAGGATGCCGCAGGCGTAGCAGTTCTCGCGGCAGTCGATGCGGATCTCGCCCTCCAGCGAGCGGCGGAAATCGTCGAACAGGTATTTCTTGCGCACGGCGTCCGAGATGTGCTCCCAGGGGAAGATCTCGTCGACGCGCCGCGGGCGGTGGGTGTAGAAGGACGGGTCGAGGCCTGCGGCGGCAAAGGCCTGCGTCCAGGCGTCGAAGTGGCGCTGGTCCTGCCAGGCGTCGAAGCGGGCGCCGTTGCGCCAGGCGCGCTCGACCACCTCTGCCGTGCGCCGGTCGCCGCGCGACAGCCAGGCCTCCAGCAGGGTGTCCTCCGGGGCGGACCAGGAGAGCTTGATGCTGCGGTCGCGCAAGCCGCGCTTGAGCAGGTCCTGCTTCTGGTTGATCTGCTCGACCGTGTCGCAGGCGACCCACTGGAAGGGGGTGTGCGGCTTGGGGATGAAGGTGCTCACCCCGGCATGCAGGCGCGCCTTGCCGCCCAGCGCCCGGCGTCCCTCGGCCATGACTTTGTTGCACAGGTCGACGATCGCCTGCACGTCTTCGAGCGTCTCGGACGGGTGGCCGATCATGAAGTACAGCTTCAGGCTGGTCCAGCCGCGGCTGTAGATCTCACGCGCGGTGGCCAGGATCTGCTCGTCGGGGATGAACTTGTTGATGATGCGGCGCATGCGCTCGCTGGCCGCCTCGGGCGCCAGGGTGAAGCCGCCCGAGCGGCGGTCCTTGAGCTTCTCCATCAGGTCGACCGAGACCGACTCGATGCGCAGCGAGGGCAGCGAAACGGTCAGGTGCTTGCCGCCGAACTCCGCGCCGATCTTCGTCACCAGTTCGAGGATGTCACTGTAGTCGGACGAGGAGAGCGAGAGCAGGGCCAGTTCCTCGGCGCCGGTGACCGCGACGGCCTCGCGGGCCGCGGCGACGATCTCGTCCACGCTGCGCTCACGCACCGGGCGGGTGATCATCCCGGCCTGGCAGAAGCGGCAGCCGCGCGTGCAGCCGCGCATGATCTCGACCGAGACGCGGTTGTGGACCGCCTCGATGTTCGGCACCAGGAAACGGGTCAGCGGCGGGGGCAGTTTGGGCAGCATGCGCTTGACGACCACCGCCGGCGCCTCCGCGACGGTCGGGACGATCTTCTCCAGCGTGCCGTCCGCCTGGTATTCCACCGCGTACAAGGCCGGGACGTAGACGCCGGTCAGGCCCGCCAGGCGACGCAGCAGGTCCGCCCGGGGGGCGCCGGAGCGCTTCCAGGCCTGCTGGACGTCGATGATCTCCTGGATCGCTTGCTCCCCTTCGCCGACAACGAAGGCGTCGATGAAGGCGTGCATCGGTTCGGGGTTGAAGCAGGAGTGTCCGCCGGCGATGACCAGCGGCTGGGACGCGTCCCGTTCGGCCGAGCGCAGCGGCAGGCCGGCCAGGTCGAGCATGTTCAGGGCGTTGGTGTAGAGCGTCTCGTAGGGCAGGGAGAAGCCGAGGATGTCGAAATCGGCCAGGGCATGTTTCGTCTCCAGCGAATAGAGCGGGATGGCGTGCTCGCGCAGCAGGGCTTCCAAGTCCACCCAGGGGGCGTAGGCACGTTCGGCCAGCGCGTCCGGGCGGCGGTTGACCAGGTCGTACAGGATCTGCAGGCCGACGTTGGAGACGCCGATGTCGTAGATATCGGGGAAGAGCAGGGCGACCCGGGTGGGGATGGACTCCCAGTCACGGGCCAGGCTGTTCAGCTCGCCGCCGACGTAGCGGCCGGGCTTCTGGACTTTGAGCAGGATCCGCTCGAGGCGGGCTTCGATCTGTTCCGGGGAAAGCATGGGCGGAATTATAACAAAGAACGTCCGAATTTACCCTCACCCCAACCCTCTCCCCACGGGAGAGGGCAGGGTGAGGGTAAAGGGCGAGGGCAAATGGGAACAGGGGCAGGCTTGTGACCTACCCCTGTCCGGGAGCGGGAAGCGGACGTCTCAACCTTTCAACGGGAAGAGGATGCGCGTCTGCAGTTCTCCGGGTGGCGTGGTCTGCGGGTCGTTCAGGTAGATCTCGTAAGCCACGCCGGTGGCCTTCAGTCCCTGTTCGCGGACCATGCGGGCGAGGGCGTCGTAGGCCGGGGCCATGTCCTGGTAGGGACCGGTATAGGTGCAGGCGGCCAGGCGTCCGCCCGGGATGCGGCTGGCGCGCACCGCCCCCTGGCCTTCGAGCTTCTCCGGGACCGGGAAGCCGATCTCGATGTCAAGGTTCTGCATGTCCATGTTGTAGTAGGCCACGAAGGGCGGGCCGCTGGGCCGGGTCCCCTTTTCGGCCAGGAACTGGGCCAGGCTGGAAAAGGTCTGGCCGAGCACCCTGGGCAGGTCGCCGGCGGAGGTCCAGGTACGGATGGCCACGGCCGGCTGGGCGGGTTGTTCGAGCAGTTCGCAGACGGGCTGCATGGGGTTCTCCTTTCAGGCGAGGCGCAGGCTGTCCAGGTTGGCCCTGGCGTGCGGGATCGGCTGCAGGAAAGCGGTCAGCATATCACAGGGATAGTCCGGACAGGCGGCGCAGTTGGCCAGGCTGCGTTCGACGGCACAGGCCCGGATGCGGCATTCGGCGCAGTGGCCGATCTTGCGGCCTTCCCGCATGCAGCCGTCGCACAGGAGCGTATCGGCGGTCAGGCCGGGGGCGTTGTACTCCTGGCGCCATTTCTCGGCGATGGCTTCGAGGGCGAGCAGGTCGTTGGCCTGGGTGGCCTGGTAGGCTTCGCACTGGGCGCAGTCCAGACCGCAGGCGGCGATCAGGGTGGTCATGGTTTCCTCCATCAGGGTGGCAGATTGCCCCTCCCCGGGGCACGAGGATTGTAGTACAGATGTTCTAGTTATGCAAGAATCAAAAGCCGGGAAGGATCACTTCCCGGCTGCCTGTGTTTACCGGATCTCGACCAGGACCGCCCGGACGAGAACCCGGTAACGGTATTCCGCGCGCACCGGATCGTAACCCCGGCAGGTGACCAGGGTGATCCAGGGCAACTCCTCATGCTTCAGCAGGGCATTGACGTTGCCCGGGGAGACCTGCAGCAGTTGACGTACTACGTAGACGTACTCGACTCCCCCGGCATGCACGACCACCCGGTCCCCCCAGCGCAGGGTGTTCAGGCCGGCGAAGGGCCCGGGACGGCCGTAGGCATCGTAGACATGCCCGGTCAGGACGGAATTGCCGTTCCCGGTCGGGTAGGCGGACCCTTCCAGCCAGCCGGCGTCGGCACCCAGCCAGGTGACGTCCCAATCCCCGTTCACCAGCGGTACACCAACGATCGGCATCTGCACCCCCAGGCGCGGAATGTCGAGCCACAGGTCTCCCAGGGCCGAGTATCCGGCTGTCTGTTCGGGCAGCAGGGTCACCTTCCCGGGCGCGAAACCGGTCCTGGGCAGGCGGCTGGGCTGGGCGGGATCGTAGATGCGGAAATCGATGCGCTCGTCGACGCCGTCGTTCAGCGGGTTGCCGAACAGGTCGGTGATCGAGGTCGTGCCGCACAGGAGCAGGCGGTAATTTCCGCTGGGAAGCGGCAGGCCGCCGTTGAGGGTCAGGGTGGTGATGTACTCGCCGGTCCCGCTGTCGGAGACGTAGACAGCCGGCCCGGTCGGGACGATCCCGTCATCCGCCCCGGGCGCGCTCAGGCAGTCGGGGCTGTCGAAGCTCCCGTTCGTTCCGGGGGTCAGCAGCAGGTAGTTGGCCGGGTTGGAGACATCGTCGGCGCCCAGATCCCCGGGCGGATCGGCCGCGTCGCTGTCGAAGGCGATCGTAAGGCTGGTAAAGTGCGTGGTGTACGAGCCTCCGTCGGTCAGCGGCAGGCTGCCGGGCAGCCCGAGCACGCCCAGGCTGTTGATCAGGATCCCCTGGTTGTCGAGCAGATAGGACTCCTGAAGGCCGACAGACGGCGTGCCGCCGAGCGCATTTCCGGCCAGGTCCTGGATGTCATTCACCAGGGTGAACTGCAGGTCGAGGCTGCCGTTCCCGGCGGCTGCCGTCAGGAGCACGTCGTAGACATCCGCGCTGAGCATGTTGACCGCCGACAGGCTCGCGGCTGCCGTGCCGGTTGCCGCCAGGTCAAAATCTGCCAGGCTGACCGACTGGACCGCTTCCGAGAATGTCACCCGGAAGGTCAGGTTGTCGGCACCGGTCGGCGAGGCCGCCGGCGCCTGCCGCAGGATGGAAACGACCGCCGGCGGGAGATCGTCCACGTCGTCGATGGCGATCACGAACTGTCTCTCCAGGCTGGCGCCGCCGCTGTCGGTGGTGCGGACGCAGACCGTGTAGGTGGCACGGGTCTCATAATCGAAGCTCACTGCCGACTGCAGCTCATTCAAGCCCGCGCCGCCGATCTGGAAGGAAACATTGTCCGGGCCGGGGCAGGCCAGGCTGTCGACCAGGCTGTAAACGAAGGTGTCGCCCGGGTCACCGTCGATCGTGGAGAGGATCCCCACCGTCGTCGCGGGCGGCAGGTTCTCGGCCAGGTGGTCGCTGGTCAGGCCGATGTCCGTCGGGGGGTCGTTGACCGGGTCGACCGTGACCAGGAATTCGTCCTCGGCGAACGCCCCGGCCAGGTCGGTGGCCCGCACGCGGAGCGTGGCGGTCCCGTTCTGGTCGGGCTGGAAATCGAGGGTCAGGGTGGATCCGACGAGACTGGCGGTCACCAAGCCGGGGTTCGAGTTGAAGGCGATCGCGAGGGTCAGGCTGTCCGCGTTGGTGGCGATGTCGACGTCGCCGAAGACGGCGGAAAGGTCGACGGGCAGGTCAGGGTCGTCTTCGGTGGCGGTGAGGTTGGGGAGCGGACCCAAGACCGTCGGGGGGTCGTTGACCGGGTCGATCGTGACGGTGAAGCTGGTCTCGACCCACAACAGGTCGCTGTCCGTGGCGCGGACGGTGAGCAGGGAGCTGCCATTCTGATCCGGGGAATAGTCCAGGACCAGATACTGGTTGGGTGTGCCGGTAATCGTGACGGAAGTGAACAGGCCGGGATCGGTGTTGCCGGTGAGGGTGTAGACCAGGCTGCCGTCGCTGTCTTCGCTGTCAGCGAAGGATGGCCACAGGTCGATGGTCGTGTTTGCCGCATCCTCATTAACAGCCACGTCCGAGATGCCGGTCGTTGTGGGCGGATCGTTGACCGTCAGATCGAAGGTGCCGCTGCTTGGATCGAAATACACGTCCCCCGGGTAGGAGGCGGCCAGTGTGTGGGTGCCGGTCCCAATCGATGTGGCCGTGTATGTCACGGAACACGTGGCCGACCCACCGGAGCCGGACAGGATGCAGCTGTTGTCGGGAGTGAAGCCGCCCGTTCCACTGCTGCTGAATGTCACCGTTCCGCTGGGGGTGTGTGTGCCGGAGACCCGTGACACAGTGACCGTGCAGCTTGACGCGGCCGGGAACAGGACCGGGTCCGGAACGCAGGCAAGGACTGTCGTGCTCGGGGTTGTGAAGGCTTCCCCCGCAGCAAAACTGCCCATGGCATTCAAGCCGGTCGCCTGAGTGCTGGTGGCGGTGCGGGTACCGATCGTCGGGGTGGTCCAGCCTCCGGAAAAACGCTGGACGATGAAATTGGCTGGATTGGCGCCGCCAAGAATATCGGCGGGGACAAAGGTAAAGACGGCATCGTAGGTGGTGAATGCCAGGCCACCGGCGGGAGTCAGAGTCCAGAAGCGGTTGACATCCCGGGCGGGATTGATCTCCGACGTGGCGATATTGGGGTGCTGGCCGGGTGTGGTACTTGCGGTGACATTCCCGGTCGAGGTGACATTGGCGAAGGATAGCGACAACGGGACATAGCGGGTTGCATCCCCGATGTCAAATGTGAATGATGATGCACCTAGGGGGAAGACCTTTTCTAAATTCCCGATTACATAGGAATTGGTACTCGCCCCACCGACCGAACCACCGGTGGCAATGATCAAGGTATTCGCGCCGGTGGTCACGACCCCACTGGTCAGGGTCAGAACGCCGTTGACGGTGGGGGCAGAGTTGAGGGTGACGCCGCCGGTCTTGTTGACGGTCAGGTTGTTGAGGACGGTGGCGGCGGCGGGGATCTCGGGTCCGGTGGTGACAGCGGTGGCGCCGGTGTAGGTGACGTTGACGGTGGCGCCGAAGGTGGGGGCGGCGGAGAGGGAGCCGAGGTCGCGTGAGATGGTGGCGCCGTTGCCCATGGTCAGGCCGGTGGTGAGGGTGAAGATGCCGTTGGTGAGGGTCAGGGTGCCGTTGACGGTGGTGGCGCCGGTGTGGTTGTTGACCACTCCGGAAGAATTGTTGATGATCAG
>Ga0233425_10003757_pt1 | contig 26839 bp, 21 predicted proteins | sample Watercolumn_Towu_2_FD_181712 | JGI IMG/M metagenome (GOLD analysis project Ga0233425, IMG submission 181712) | Freshwater microbial communities from Lake Towuti, South Sulawesi, Indonesia - Watercolumn_Towuti2014_140_MG | ecosystem: Environmental > Aquatic > Freshwater > Lake | place...
TCCCGCCGAAGAATCAACGGATAAATACTATAAATTTGCTGAATTGGTGCGACGTTTGGATGAAAATAGTGATTATAATGTTGATGAAAAAATGCGCGCCGCCACATTGACCGAATCAGGCATCGCGAAGATGGAGAAATGGTTGGGGGTGGACAATATTTACACGGTTGGAGGCATTCGAGAAGTGCACCACATCGAACAGGCGCTTAAGGCTCACGCTTTATTCAAGAAAGAAAGAGATTATATAGTGAAAGATGGCGAGGTAATTATCGTAGACGAGTTTACCGGAAGATTAATGAATGGCAGGAGATACAGCGAAGGACTTCACCAGGCCATCGAAGCCAAGGAGGGTGTTAAAATTCAAAGGGAGTCGCAAACGTTAGCCACGGTAACTTTTCAGAATTATTTCAGAATGTATGAAAAATTATCAGGTATGACCGGTACGGCCGCAACAGAGGCGGAAGAATTTTCCAAGATATATAATTTGGAAGTAGTTTCGATTCCAACCAACAAGCCGACAGTCAGAGTTGATAAAAATGATTTGATTTATAAAACGGAGTTAGCCAAATTCAAAGCAGTAGCCCAAGACGCCAAAGAAAGAAGTGTTAATGGCCAACCGATTTTGGTGGGAACAATTTCCATTGAAAAAAATGAACTCTTGGCGGAGTTTATGGAGAAAGAAGGTTTGCGGCCGCAAGTTTTGAATGCTAAAAATCACGAAAAAGAAGCGCGTATCATTGCCGATGCCGGAAAACCGGGGGCAATTACCATTGCTACGAATATGGCTGGTCGCGGAGTTGATATTATGTTGGGCGGGATTCCTCCGGAAAAAGGAACAGATGAATATCAAGAATGGAAAGAAAAAAACCAAAAAGTAATATCAGCGGGCGGACTACATGTAATCGGCACTGAACGGCATGAATCAAGGCGCATTGACAATCAGCTGCGCGGACGTTCTGGTCGCCAGGGTGATCCAGGCTCAAGTCAGTTTTATGTTTCCATGGACGATGATTTGATGAGGATTTTTGGCGGTGACAGAATGAAAGCTGTTATGAATACTTTGAAAGTGCCAGAAGATATGCCGATTGAAAATAATTTAATTTCTAAATCAATTGAATCAGCGCAGAAAAAGGTTGAAGGAAATAATTTTGACATCCGTAAGCACTTGGTGGAATATGATGATGTAATCAATAAGCATCGTGAAGCGATTTATCGCAAAAGACGCGAGATTTTAGAAATTGCCAAAAGGCAAAATGAAATAGAGATTTTTAAGGACCCTAATAAAAAGAATTTAGAAGAAGGAGAAGAAGAAGCGGTGGTTGATTTAGCCAGAACAGCGTTTTATCAGAAGACATTATCCGATATTATTTTAGAAATGGTGGAAAATGAGATTGAGCAAGTGGTGGCTTTTCATACTTCATCTGAGTATATTCGAGATTGGGATATTGATGAGATATATCAAGTGGCAGCTACGATTTTTCCAGTTGGCGAGCAATTAAAAGATGATTTGAAGGCAAAATTTGGAGAAGGCGATCATAAGCTCGACAAAGCCAAGGCGCGTACAGAAATTATCGAGCATCTTAATGTTTTAGCAGTCGGAGTATATAATGACTTGAAGAAAAAAATGAAGAGCATTGATTTTAATTGGTCAGAAATAGAAAAATCAGTCTTAGTTCGATCAATTGACACTCTTTGGATTGAGCATTTGGAAGCAGTGGCAAGCGTAAGACAGGGAATCGGTCTTCGCGGCTATGGGCAAAGGGACCCATTGGTAGAGTACAAAAAAGAAGCCTATGGATTGTATAATCAACTTAATAATTTAATCAATAAAGAAGTTGTTTATAGTATTTACAAAATTGGCATGATGCACGAAGGCAGCATCAGCGAGATCAAAGCCCCAACGCTGATTGACCGAGCTCAACAGTTTAATGCTCCGGAGAAAATTATGACCGAAAAATCCGGTAGTTTTTCTAATTTTAAACCAAGCGCACAAAATAAAAAATCAGAAACAATTGATATTGTAAAATCAAAAATTAAAGATGAAACAGGAAATAAAATTGGTCGCAATGATCCTTGTCCTTGTGGCGCCAAAAAGGCGGATGGCACACCGGTAAAATTTAAAAATTGTCATGGAAAATAAAAAAAACCACTAGACATTAGCAAGCAATGGTGAGTGCGAGTCGTTTAGTAGCTCGACTTTGGTCGTTATAGTTACGACCTGCGAATGGCTAGCGGTAATTAAATATTACCATAATTATTCCGATAGTGTCAAAAAATTTAATAATAAAAATAATTGACAAAAAAAATATTTTGCAGTAATATGTAAAATCAGTAAAAAAGATATTTTGCACCTTTAAAATCCAAAAAAAGGAGAATGTAACCATGATTTCCGAAAATCCCAAAGCTAAAAAGTTGCAAGAAATTATGAATGGCGTGTTTGAGCTTGTACGTCAAGCGCAAACAGAAATGAGCGGATTGTTTAATGATAAAGAGGTATTGAGAGGATTTGAAATTGAAACAATCCAATTGCATGTCGAGAAAATAGAACAATTGAACAAAGAAAGTTTTTATTTAGGACGGGATTTGAAAAAAGCTAAAGACGAATCAAGAGACAGACTAAAAAGAATTAACACGTTAGAGAAGCGTCTTCGAGCAAGCCAGGAGCAAAAAACCAGAGCTCAAGAAGTTTATGATAAAATCATTGCATTGCTTAATCAACCGGATGAAAATTTTTCGTTAGAGGATTTTTGGAGCTATCTGATTGAAATCGGAGTAACGGAGAGAGCGTTAAAATCGGATAACAGCAAAGAAAATCTTCCAGAATATTCGGATTTTTACAAAAAACCGATTAAATATGGTAATGGATTTTTCAGTGAATTCTATAAATTTTCCAGTGATGATCAAAAAAGCATTGCCAATGGCATAGAAAAATTTGCTGCCAATGGCGCAGATTATCAATCCTTGAGAACTAAGCGCATTGATTATGCCACCAAACAATCAGGAATGGATCCGTTTGTCAGTTATGCCACTTTGCGCGTGCGTTTTACTTGGGCTTTTACCAAGAACGCAATCGAGATTTTTGAAATTTCTCCACGCAAAGAGGTTTACAAGAAGGGCAACAAGAAGAAAAACAAGCTTAGAATGCCAAGATAAAATCATGATTGCGAGGTGCGCGATGACAAACTTTGACGACGAAAGTGTTAGTGAATTTAAGTTTCCGGATTGTATATACTGTTATTCCGACAATGTTGATTTTGTTGAGATTAAAAAAGCGGGTGATGATGATTTTGTTATAACATTCAAATGCAATGATTGTCAGAAACAATTTGAAATGGAAGGGACATTTGACCCAAAAAATACCACATGTGTTGTTTTATTGGAAGATGTTATTTGTCGTAGTTGCCAAAAGGGGGCAATCGAAGTTTATTTTATTGGTTTGGTAGACTACGTTTGTAGAATGTTTCAATGCCAAAATTGCCAAAAAAGATTTTATAATATGGAATTTTTGGTTACCAGGGATTGGCTTCCCAGTCCCAGTGTTTTTTATAACTAAACAACAAAGAGTCGCAATCGACTCTTTTTTATTCGAAATTTAAACCAGAATTGAAAAGATAACTGGACATTATGCAAAAAATGGTATAATTTGAAAAGTGGATTTTATTAATTTTTATTTTGTTTGTATGAAAATTGTCGTATTAGGTTCGCATGGGACCGGAAAAACCACATTAACCAAAAGACTTTTAGGCTATTTGCGTGAAAAATATGAATTTCAAATAGAAAAAGTCAGTCGCATTGATGGCAACAAAACAATTCCGCTTAGAAATGTTTTTGGAAAATTGCACTGGGTGTATTTGCCAGAAACACCTTTTGAAGCCACGCAAAGAGGCTTTACAATGAATCAGGATACCTCGCTTGAATCAGAAATGTGGATGATTGCCAAACAAGTTGAATTGGAATTAAAAAGCGCTCCTTGGATTGCTGATAAGTGCTTAATTGACATGCTGGCTTATGCGCGGTATTTCTTTCAAAATGAACCGGAGTTTTTGAGTGTTATCGAAACAATATGCAAAAAAAACATTAAATATGCCTTGGTTATTTATTTGCCAGCTGGAGAATTTCCAATTGAAAATGACGGACTCAGAATGACTGATCCGAAATTTCAAATGGATATTGATCAGTATATTCGCGATATTTTTTTTGAAATGAATATACCGTTTTACACTTTGCGCGGCGATCGGGAAAATCGTTTTCAGGAAGCGATAAAAATTATCGAGAAACATATTTATTAGTTTGTATTTAGATCTTTAAAACAAAATAAAAACAAGGAGGATTGCGATGACAAAAAGAAAGACGGTTGTGTTGACTCACGGCGAAGATGTGGACGGCATTATCTCAGCCGCTTTGGCAAAAAAATTTTTTAAAGGCGAGATAGATGTTCGATTGGTTAGACATAGTAACCAATTGGAGGTTTTTCAAAAATTGTCCAGTGAAAATCTGAGCGATGATACGAATATTTATATTTTTGATTTGATGCCTAAGAAGAATTTGTTCATGGCCACGGACGATCAAATCTCGGTGATGGACAGCCTTTGTTTTAAGACTGAATCAGTTGTTTGGATTGATCATCATGATGATTTTTTAACCTGGGAATTGGAAAAACGAGGAGTTCGCTATATTGGCGGAGAAAAGAAAAAAGAATGTGCGGCGTTGTTGATTTGGAACGAACTTATTTCGACGGAGTTTCCCGAAGAAGCGATTGAAAAAATAGACGGTTTTTTGTTGGCAACCATTGCCCAGGTCAATGATTACCCTGGTGAAGAAAAAATGACTGGCATTATTGCTCGATCCGGAGATCGCATTCAGCAGGCGATCAGCTGTTTGAATTATTTTTCCAGAGAAGAAGATCTGCAAAAATTAATCAATTTGATTGCGCTTGGTGAGAATTGGATGGCGTTTGTTAATTCCGTGCTCGCTGAATGCGAATGGCACATTATGCGGGCGAGAAGTTATTTGGCAAGGAATCAGAAGGTTTTGCAGATTGGTGGATTTGATTTTTTGCTTGCCACAGTGGATCCGATTTTGCCGCAAAAACAACTTTTGCGAAAGATGCGAAGTGAACATGCCGGCAAAGTTGATGGCTGTGTTGTGTTTTTTTCTGATCCAGCCAACAATGTTTTGTTTTTTTCAGATCCGGTAAGATGTAGTTTTAGCGCGCAAAAATTTTGCACCTACATGGGTGGTGGCGGAAGAGATGGGGATGGTGGATTTTCAGCAAAATTCCTTGATTTTTCAGATTTTTTGTCATTTTTTGAACAAAAAATGACAAAGTATTTAAATCCTTAAAGAAAATACAATAAAACCGGTTAACAAAAACCGGTTTTTTTAATTCATAAATCAAGAGAAAAGATAATGTTAAATGGAACAATCGTACAAAAATTGACAAAAATGATTTTTTTATGTAATATTTAGTCAATTTCTTGAACCTTAAAACTAAAGGAGGTGATATTTTTGGACTATCAAAAAGAGAAATTGCAACAAATCCATGACCTATTTAAGCCTTTGGAGCAAAAACCGTGGGATGACGTCAATGTAATTGAGGCAATCAAAAATGACAAGAGCGGGTTATTGAGCCGAGCGTATAAATGTTCGCTTGGTTTTCATGACAAAACTTTTCGTCATGATGGCAGCAAGGGGGTGAAGCATCCCAATAAACTTTTCAAAATGGCAGTGTATTATGAAATTAAAGATATTAATACTCTAGTTGCATTGTGGCTACATGATACGATTGAAGACAATGATGAGAAATTAAAGTATGACATTGAAATGAATTATCCGGCAGAAGTTTATTTCATTGTAATTGGGGTAACCAGGTTACCTAAAATGAGTGACGAAGAGCATTTTGATTTTGTCTCCAAAAGCAACGAGCGTATTTTGGTGAAGCTGATTGATCGTTTGCATAATTTACGCAACATGGTCAAAAATCTCTGTCGCAATAAAAAATTTAGCAAAAAAAGATTAAAGAAGTATATACGCGAGACAGAGCAGTATGTGCTTCCCTTGTATGATAATCTTTCTCCGCAGTATGAATATATTTTAACCGCTGAAAAGATTATCCAGGGAATAAGCCAGGCCTTAACAATCGGAAAGGAAGCATTAAAGATTCGCAAAGAATACATGGTCGCGCATCAGCGTAGCCGCTTTATCCAAAAATTATTTTACTGAGCCTGTTTTGTTGATTGCAAATCAGGCTCTTTTTTATTTTTCACAACAGATAAATTGTTTTTTGTCAATGTTGCATTTTATTTAATGTTAGATTATAATGTATCTATAATTAAGATTTTTTTAGCAATAGATGGAATTTTGTTGATAAAAGTCGATTATAATTTTCAATATTAAGTATTGGAAATTTTTTTGTTATTAATTTATTTTTAAAATATAAAAAATATGATCAAATCATTATTTAGCAAGGCGGAAAGAAGTAAAGTGATTAGGATTTTTCTGATTGTGTTGATTGTGTTAATTTTTAGCTTATTGGTGGTTGGCGGAAGTTATTATAATCGCGGAGCAGAGTGGTTGTCCAATAAAACTAATCATGTGGTTAATTTGCCAAAAACTAAAGAAATTCCTTTTCATTTGGGTTTGGATTTGCGCGGTGGAATTCACTTGATTTATGAAGCAGATTTGAGTCAGGTCGCAAGCGCTGATCGTTTAAACGCCATGGAGGGCGCGCGTGACGTAATTGAAAGACGCGTAAATGTATTTGGCGTGAGCGAGCCATTGGTTCAAATCAGCGGCGATAGTCAATTGATTGTGGAATTGGCTGGTATTGAAGACACCAATGAAGCGATTAAAATGATTGGAGAAACTCCACTTTTGGAATTCAAGGAAGAGGGCAGTGAGAAGCGAGAGTTAACTGAAGAAGAAAAAAATCAACTTGCTTCCTATAATGCCGAAGCTGAGAAAAAGGCAGAAGAAGTTTTAGGCAAAGTTCTTTCTAATGGTGATTTTGCGGCTTTAGCCAAGGAATACAGCCAAGACGCCACTAAAGACAATGGCGGTGATTTGGGATGGATTACAGAATCTTCTGATCCGGAAACAGTTAAAGTGATAAAAGATTATAAAAACGGAGAATTTTCTAAGGATTTGATTAAAAAAACTAACGGTTTTGAATTGTTTAAATTGGAAGGAACAAGAATAAAAGCCAATCCTTTTAATGATCAAGAAAAAGAAAAAGAAGTAAAAGCTTCACATATTTTAATTTGCCATAATGAAATCGAAAATGCAGATAGCTGTAAAAATAATATTTCCAAAGATGAAGCTTATAAAAAAATTAAAGAGTTGAAAGATAGGGCTACTCCGAAAAATTTTTCTGAATTGGCAAAGAAAAATTCAACAGATTCAAGTAGTCAGTCTGGCGGTGACTTAGGTTGGTTTGGGAAGGATGTTATGGTAAAGCCTTTTTCCGATACAGTTTTTTCTCAACAGGTTGGCACAATTTCATATATTGTTGAAACAAAATTTGGCTATCATTTGATTTACAAAGAGGCAGAAAGGGAAATTAAAGAATACAATGTTAGAAAAATCTATATTCCGATCATAACCGAAGATGATATTTTGGAACAGCAACAAAATTGGAAGAATACCGAACTTACCGGAAAAAATTTGAAAAGAGCGGTCGTGCAATTTAATCCTAATGATAATTTGCCGGAAGTTGGATTGGAATTTGACGAAGAGGGAGCTGAAATGTTTGCCAATGTAACAGAGCGCAATGTTGGCAAACAAGTTGCAATTTTTTTGGATAACTACACCATTAGTGCTCCTCGTGTTAATGAGCGAATTACTGGCGGCCGAGCGGTGATTTCTGGAAATTTTGGTGTCCAAGAGGCAAAACTTTTGGCGCAAAGATTGAATGCCGGAGCCTTGCCTGTGCCGATTAATTTGGCAAGTCAGCAAGTGGTGGAAGCAAGTCTGGGCACAGAATCTTTGAAAGCAAGCTTGAAGGCGGGAATGATTGGCTTTATTTTGGTGGCATTGTTTATGATTTTATTTTATCGTTTTTTTGGAGCTTTGGCGGTATTTTCTTTGTTTATTTATGGCGTTGTAGTATTGGCAGTATTCAAATTGTTGCCCGTAACTTTGTCATTGTCCGGTTTGGCTGGTTTTATTTTTTCAATTGGTATCGCGGTTGATGCCAATGTCTTGATCTTTGAACGATTAAAAGAAGAATTGGCCGCGGGAAAGCCTTTGGATATAGCCATTCGAACATCATTTGAAAGAGCGTGGCCATCAATTCGAGATGGTAATCTTTCCACCCTGTTAACTTGTTTGATATTGATTTGGTTTTCAGCTAGCGTTATCAAGGGGTTTGCCATTGTTTTAGGATTTGGTATTTTAGTTTCTTTGGTTACTTCTATTTTTGTGACTCGAAATTTGATCAATTTATTTTCAGGCAGCTGGTTAGAAAAAAGAAAATGGTTACTTTGTAATAAATAATTAATTATAAAAGATATGTATAATATTATTCAAAAAAGAAAAATTTGGATATCAATTTCCAGCGCAATGATGATTGCTTCAATTATTGCTATAGCTATTTTTGGCTTGAAATTGGGAATTGATTTTACTGGTGGAAGTCTTTTGGAAGTTGAATTTTCACAAAATCGACCAACTCCCGGTGATGCCACCTCTGCTTTAAGCGGATTAAATTTGGGGAGTTTGGTTGTTCAGCCAATTGGAGAAAAAGGCATGATTTTGAGATTTCAGGACGTTACTGAGGAAAAGCATCAAGAAATTTTAAAAAAATTACAAGAAATGTCTGCGCAAGGCGAAGAAGCAGTGATAAAAGAATTGCGTTTTGATTCAGTTGGTCCCACAATCGGCAAGGAGTTAAAATCAAAGTCTTTTAGCGCCATGGTGGTTATTTTATTGGTAATTGTTTCTTTTATTGCTTATGCCTTTAGGCATGTTTCTCGGCCAGTTGAGTCTTGGAAATACGGCTTAGCAGCGATTATCGCTCTTTTTCATGATGTTTTAATTACCATTGGTGTTTTTGCTTTTTTGGGAGAATATTACAATGTGGAAATCAATACCCCTTTTGTAGCCGCTATTTTAACTGTTTTGGGATATTCTGTAAATGATACCATTGTGGTTTTTGACAGAATTCGTGAAAATTTACCTAAGAGCAATCATGATTTCGAAGGAACAGTTAATGTTGCTATTAATCAAACCATGGTTAGGTCAATCAATACTTCCTTGGCAACTTTAATGACCTTGATTGCTATTATTTTTTGGGGCGGAGAAACCATTAAATATTTCGCTTTAGCTTTAACGATTGGTATTTTTGTTGGTACGTATTCTTCTATTTTTTTGGCTAGTCCGATTTTGGTTATTTGGGAAAAGATGAGAAGTAAATAAAATTAATTTTTTAAATTAGTTTGCTTAATAATAAAAACAAAGGGTGAAAATCTTTTGTTTTTTGTTTTTTAAAAAAAATATTTTGTTTTAAGTTTGAAATATGTTATAATAGTACCACTGGTGGATAAGATTTTTAATTTAAATTAAACAATTGCAATTATTTTTATTTTGCAATATTTTTAAAGCGATTTAAGTAGTAATGAAATCCAGAATACTTTATTTTAATTTTGTCATTTTTGCGCTAGTGACGATTTTGGTTTTTGTCATTGGTTTTTTGCTTATCAAAACTACTTTTCCGTCATCCGCGGCTGAGTCGGAAGATGAAATTCCGCCAGAAATACAAAATATTAGAATTTTAAGCACTTCTGCCACCTCAACGGAAATAGCCTGGGAGACTAATGAATTAGCTGATTCAATGGTTAATTTTGGCTTGGATAAACGTTATGGTCTTTTGCGCGATCCTAGAGCGGATAAAACCGAACATCGAATTTTGATTGAGGATTTGATGCCTGGTACTAATTATTATTTTAGAATAATTTCTTCAGATGCGACAGGTAATCAGGGAATTTCCAATGATTTTTCTTTTATAACAGAAGGAAATGAACCCAATCAAGGGCACACGATGCAAATTTTAGAAACAGGAATAGGCGGCCTCAAAGAAAAGATTTTAGAGGAGGGCAAAGGGGGATTAAGCCAAGAAAAAACCGAAGAGGTTTTAAAGATGGTGGAAGAATTATCCAGGGAAATGAGCTTAAATAAGGGGTATGAGGAAAGCAGAATGGGTGATGAGCAAAAGAACATCATGGATGAAATTTTGGAAGACATTGGAAAAATTACAGAAGAAGGAGATTTGATCGAGGTTACGGAGGCGGTGAAGCAGCGAGCGCAGGAAGTGCTTGAGCCACCGCAAATTATTTTGGACAATGCCAACGTTGAAGTGGGGGTGGATTATGCCATTATTTCTTGGGCAACAGACAAGGAGGCTAATTCGATTGTTTCTTTAGCTGAAGAAGATGAATATCAAGATGGTGCTGAGGATCCTTATGTCTGGAAAGAGGGTGAACCGAATGAATATGTCTTGGAGCATATGGTTGAAATCAGAGGACTAAGACCATCAACGGTTTACCATTTTCGAGTTTCCTCAGCTGATCAAGTCGGCTTAGAAGGACGCAGTAATGACAAGACTTTTAAAACCAAAGCAGTTGCTCCGGAGATTTACAATGCGCTTTTGTCCAAAGTGGAGGAAGAGTCAGCTACAATTCGTTGGAGTACCAATGTTCCTTGCTCTTCGATTATTGAGTATACCAATTTAAGTACCCAAGAGACAAAACTGGAAGGAAATAATGCTTTTCTCACATCGCATTCCATTAAATTATCTAATTTAATTTTTGATACTTATTATTCATTGATTATTAAAGTTGAAAGCGAAGACGGCGAAAAGGCGGAAAGTGACCCAATTACATTTATCACAACCAAAGACGAATATCCACCGGAAATCAGCAAAGTCAACACCGAATCAACTTTGTACCCTGGTTCAGAAAACAAAATTCAAACAATTGCTAATTGGTGGACTGATGAGCCTGGAAAGTGTCAATTATTTTACCATCAAGGATTAATTTCAGCAGATGAAGCCAATAGTCTTCCGGAAGAAGATGATTATTCTTTAAAGCACGTAGAAGTGATTACCAATTTTTTACCGTCTAATGTTTATAAATATTGGATTGTGTGCAAGGATGAGGCTGGTAATGTTGAAAAATCTGATGATTTTACCATGCTAACACCAACCCGAGAAGAAAGTATTATTGATATTATTATTAAAAACTTTGAGCAACAATTTAGTTGGCTTAAGAAAAAATAAATTTAAAATTGTGCCAGAACCAATCATTCAGGCTAAGGACCTGGAAATAACTTATAATTTAGGCAAAGAAAATGAGTACAAGGCTACCTGGGGAGTTGATTTTGAGATTTATCCTGGTGAATTTGTTGCCTTTTTTGGACCTTCTGGTTGTGGAAAATCAACAATCATGTACTCCATTCTTGGTATTTTAGAGCCTTCCGGTGGACAGCTTTTGGTTAAAGGAGAAAATCCTTATTCTTTTTCCCCGGAAGAAATGGTTAATTTTCAAACACGAACCATTGGCATTATTTACCAAGCTTTTTATCTGATACCTTCATTAACCGTAACTGACAATGTGGCCTTGCCGCAGATTTTTCACGGAGTTGCGCCAGCCAAAAGAGAAAAGTGGGCGCATCACCTGCTCAAGAGATTTGACATTCTGCACGCTTCTCATAAATTTGCCGATAATCTTTCTGGAGGACAAAGTCAAAGAGTTTCCGTAGCCAGATCACTGGTTAATAATCCGGATATCCTTTTGGCTGATGAACCAACGGGTAACCTGGATAGTATATCAACTAAACAAGTAATGGATGCGTTGGAAGAAATCAATGTAGTAGATAAAAGAACGGTAATTATTATTACGCATAATGCCGCTCAATTGGCATATGCTCATCGAGTTTTTTATTTTAAAGACGGCAAGTTGCAGCGTATTGTGCCCAATCCGGAAAAAAAACAAATTGCCAAAATAGATAAGCAGAAAATCTTGGTAACAGAAATGGACAAGCTTTCCAAGATTTTTCCTTACAACAATCCGACTGAGCTCAAGGTGAAAAGTATTGTTAATTTTTTGACGCAAGATATGAACTTTGATCAATTGGTCAGACTTGAAGAATTTACCAAATTAATGGTTGAAAGAAAAATAAAAAAAGAAGATTTTTATAAATTATTGTGCAAAAGATTTTCTTGGGGCGGCGTAGGGTTAACTGAAACGGTTGCCGAAACCATGTCTATTAAGGTTGATAAAATACTAAAGCAATCCGATGATGCTTTGCGTTTTAGAAGAAGATTTTCAAAGAATAATTTTTATGATAAAGAAAATGCGCTATTAAACCGTTTGGTTAATTATTTAATCGAAGAATATCCGGGAGCATTGTCTGAATTGCAAAAAAAACGCTTAAGAGAGTTGGTTTATAATAGAATTGCCGGATTGATTGATAGTAATGAATTTGAAAATACGCTAAGAGCCTCCCACGAAGAGGGTGGTGTCCAGTTTTCCAGAAAAAAAGCGCGTAAAATAACTTTATATTTTGAAAAATTACTCATCCAAGGATCGGATGACAAAGGTCATGGACATTAGCGTATGATGCGTATTCAAGATACAATTTCATTGGCTACCAGAATGTTTCGTACGCGTCCGGCGCGTACTTGGTTGACGATTTTTGGCATTGGTGTCGGTATTGCGGCGGTAGTAGTTTTGGTTGGTTTAGGATATGGTTTGCAGGGGATTTTATTGGAGCAGATCGTTTTTGGTGACGCTATGCTAAGTTTGAACGTAGTTACTCCGCCCTCCAAAGTGATTGTAATCAATAAAGATCAATTAGCCGAATTTAAAAAAGTTCCCAACGTAGAAGATGTTTCGCCTTTGGCCAGCTTTGCTTCACAAATTACTTACGGTGAGTTAAATGGCAGTGCCATGCTTAATGGCGTTGATGCGAAATATTTTCGTTATGCCGGTGTGGTTGCTAAATATGGCGAACTTTTTGGCAGTGGAGATACTGATTCTATTGTTTTATCATCGGCCGCCTTGAAGCTTTTTGACAAGGAGCCGGATGCTATCATTGGCCAAAAAATGAAATTTAAAGTTTTTATTCCGATCGAAGGACAAGAAGAAACACAAGAATTGCCCATAGAGAAAGAGTACTCAGTTAAAGGAGTTGTAGATGATGAAGCTTCGATTTTTGCCTATATTCAATTGAGTGAATTAAATTCCAGATTTGCTATACCATTCTATGAGAAAGCCAGAGTCAAGGTGGTGGATCGTGAATTTTTGGATGGAGTAGAATTGGCAGTTATTGAAAAAGGTTTTGTAGTAACATCTCTTTCTAAAACAGTTGATCAAGCTAATAAAATTTTTGCCGGCATTCAGGCCATGCTTGGTGTTTTTGGTGGCATTGCATTGATCGTATCAGCTATCGGCATGTTTAACACCATGACAGTTACCCTTTTGGAAAGAACCAAGGAAATCGGCATTATGCGAACAATTGGCGGCTCGCCATTAAAAATTAAAGTAATGTTTTTAACAGAATCGGTTTTAATGGGTACCTTAGGAGGATTGGTTGGCATTGGAATTGGCGTGACTGGTGGCTTTATTGTTAATTTTTTATTAAATATCGTGGCCACGCAGATGGGTGGCGCAGCTATGAAGCTTTTTCGTTTTCCGCTTTGGTTTTTGGCTTTTATCGCGATTTTTTCAATGATAATGGGATATTTAACCGGACTTTTTCCATCCAAAAGAGCTGGCTCCCTAAATCCGTTGGATGCGATTAGAGGTTAAAATAATAAATAGCCAGTTAATTTTTTATTTAAAATTGATGCAGACTAAATTATAGATTTTATGCGACAGCATTGGCAACAATTGAATAAAAAAGAAAGATATGTTGTAATCGGGAGTTTGATTTTGGCAATATTGGTTTTATCTCATTTTATTTTTTTTCAAGATGACAATAAAAATGCAAAAAATGAAAGCGTAAATACACCGGTTGAAAACACCAAAGAAAAAGAAACTTCTCGAATTACTTTTTTTCATGTTTCTCGTCCAATCTGCAGTCTGGCTATACCAAGCGATTGGGAGGGGCGATACAGAGTGCGCGACAAAGGAGAAGAGGCTGTTTTTGAATACATTGACAATGGAAATAGTAAAGAGTTTTTTAGCATTAAAAAAACAAATGAAAATAATGGTAATGAAATTTTATTAAACAAGAATGGTAAAAATTATTTATTTAAATTATCCACAACTATTGAAAAAAAAGAAACAGTAATCAGTGATTTTAAGGAAATGATAGATGACATTGAGACAGTAAAAAAAAGTTTTAAATGTTTTTAATTTTAAAATTTTGCTAAAATTAAAATAAAAATTAATAAAAAATAAAATTTTGCGATTTGAGAATAATTTTTTGATATTATTGTTGTCTGGACAAAAATGTGTTATAATTTAGTTAGCATTGTGGAAGAGTACACAATACTATTAATTTTAAATTAAAAATAAAAACAAAAAAAAACATGAAATATTTTTATAATATATTTAAATAATTAACAATTTTATAATCCCCATGGCTAAAAAACTTAAAAAACAAATTAAGAGGTCTATACCGTATTTTATGATTTTTTCATTAATCATGAGTACGGCTGTAATGGGCCTTGTTTTTAATTTCGATCTTGGTGTTCGAAATTTTTCCAATCATTTTGGTTGGAATATTTTAAGACCAGAAGTTAACGCACAGAATGATACTGCCACAACTTCGGTTACCGTTAGAAATGCTCCGCCTGTTATTACAATCGAGGTAGCGGAAACTTATAATGGCGGCAATGGATCGACTTCCACTTCTCCAGTTAACGTTGGCGATTCAATCGGTTTTTCAGTAACAGCTACTGATGTTGAAAGTAATGATTATTATTTATTGGTTTGCAGTGCCAACTTGACGCCAACACCACACAATGGAGCAGCACCAACTTGCAATGTGGGCGCTACCACTTTTTGCGTTTCAGGCGCAACTGCTACTGGAAACCAAGCAACTTGTACTTATAATAATGTAGCTGATCCTTCAGCTGAAACAGAAGATTGGTATGCCTGGGTGTGTGATAACCATGCTTCGCAAGCGGATTGTCGTACAACGGTTAGTCAGGGGTCTGCTCCTGGATCAGCGGCTACGTCTAGTCCTTTTTTTGTTAATCATAGACCGGTTTTAAATGCCGCAACCACAAGCATTGATTTTCAATTGCCAGGAAATAATCCTTTTCAATTCACAGCAACTACTACTGACACTGATGTTACCGGCGGAAATGATGTGATTCAGCTTGATATTTGCAGAACAAATAGTTGGGCAACTTCAACTTTTGGAACATCCGGTTGTGCTGCTAACCAGAATATTTGTACAGCTACCAGTACCGCTAATGGCGCTTCAGCAATAGCGATTTCTTGTACGGCAACTACCACTATCCCAACTGCTGACACTGCTTATCAATATTATGTCTACATTCAAGATTGGCATGTTTTTTCAGGAACAGGCAATGGTGCCAATCGACAATACCATGTTGCTAATGCTACTCCGGTTTTAAGCGGAATTATGTTGAATAGTGATAATCCGATTACACTTGAAATGCGTTTTGACCCGGAATATGTGTCCTCAACCACTGTGGATGTTACTGATAATAATGGGTGCACGGATTTAAGTTATGCCACTAGTTCGATTTACTTGTCAACTTTAAATTCTTCATGCGGCGCGGATGATGATAATTGTTATCAAATAGCCAATACTAGTTGCGCGGTAGATGCTGGAACCTGCACTGGCGCTACTGATCCGGACGCTACTTATACTTGCACCACAACCATGGCGTTTCATACCATACCAACGGATAATTCCAGTAATAATAATAATGAAACTAACAAATGGTTAGCTGGTATAAGGTTATTTGATAATAATGGGGCTAATAGTGAAGCTACCACTACCGTTCCTCAAGGAGTGGAGGTTATTACCTTGCAGGCTTTAACAGTAACTGAGACTAGTATCCCATATGGTACGGTAAAAGGTAGTGAAAATACAGGAAATTATAATGCTACCACCACGGTAGTTAATTATGGAAATTGCCCAATTGATACAGGAATTTCAGGAACAGACATGTCTGATGGCGGAGTAAATGTTATTGAAATTGCTAATCAAAAATTTGATGTTAATACTGGAAACTATTCTGCTTTGACTTATAATGCTTCAGCTATCTCATTTACGTTAACAGATGTGGTAATAGTAAAACCAACTTCAGGAACGCAAAATGTTCAAGATTCGATTTATTGGGGCATTCAAATTCCTGGCGGAAAACCATCAGGAGATTATTATGGAACCAATACTTTTGCGGCTGAATTAGATGATGCGCTTCCTTGGTAGAAATAATTATAAATTTTTATTAAAAAACTGGCTAATTAGCCAGTTTTTTTAAATTTTGATATTTGAAATTTTTGTGGTATAATTTAGTAGTTAAAAATAAATATTTTTGTATGAAAAAAATATTAATTATCGAAGATGATGTTAATGTTTTACACGGATTAGAAGCAATGTTTCGCGTTGATGGTTTTGAGGTATTGCTTGATAGCGGTGATTTTTTAATAAAAGACATAATTCATAAAATTAAAATCAAAAAGCCGGATTATATTATCCTTGATTTAGTTTTACCAAAAGTGGATGGCTTTGAATTGTTGAATTTTATCAAATCAGACGAGGATGTTTTTATGATACCAATTTTCGTTTTTTCAGACATGAGCGATGAAGATATTCGTGTCAGATGCCATAATTTAGGAGCAGATTATTTTTTTCTTAAGCAAGACTTGAATATTCAGGAATTTTTTAGTAGGGTAAAGAAGATAATAATAAATCGACAAAAAATCCATGGAAAATAAAACAATTAAAAATAAAAAAAAGAAAAAATACATAAAATATTCGATTATTTTAGGTATTGTTTTGTTGATAATTTTTTTGTTTTTTATTTTTGGAAGTAGCGGACAAGGTAACAAAATCTACATCACCTCCAAGGTGGTAAAGGAAAATATCATACAAACTGTTACTGAGACAGGAACTATTACAGCCGAGGATGAGATGAATTTGAGTTTTTTAAATTCGGGAAAAATTGGAAAAATTAATTTTAATATTGGCGACAAGGTTCAAATGACAAACGTATTGGCAGAATTGGATTATTCTAGTTTGTTGATTAGGCGAGATGAGGCTCAAGCCAGTCTGGATGTTGCAAAAAATAATTTAGCTAAACTTCTTTCTGGTGCTACTAGTGAAGATATTGCGATTTCCAGAGCCAATGTTCTTCAGGCCAAAACAAACCACGAAGCTTCTAAGAATGAATTAGAAAAAATCAAACAAACAGTTAGGGAAAATATTTCTCAAGCAGAAAAAAACGTTAATGATTTACTCGATTCTTCCCAGTCAACCGTTACGGCCTACGAACAAGCCATTGCGGCAGCTACTACCAAATTAAACAATACAAAATCTTTGTACCAAAAAAGCGTGGACAATGCCACTTTGAATGCTATTGTTTCCCTGGATGACAAAATGGCAGTAGCTAAAACAGCCTTAGATAAAATTGATACCATTTTAAATGATGATGATGCTAAAGATTTGATTAGTGTTAAAGATGGCATGTATTTGACTTATACAAAGCTGGATTATAATACTTCCATCGGTTTATTGCAACAAGTTAATAATGATTTGTCTCGGGCGAAAATAAGCAGAACAAGCGAAGAGGTGGAACGTGCGGTTTTTGGTGGCGTAAAAGCTGTTAATATGGTCTATACTGCTTTAAAAAATTGTTTCTTGGCTTTAGAAAATTCTATTACATCTTCAGATTTTACCAAAACAGAATTGGATAATATGAAATCGATTGTTAGCGCACAACAAACTTTGATCAGTTCGGCAATTTCAACCTTGCAAGGCGTTCAACAGAATCTGGATGATGTTGTCCTGTCTTATGAAACCAATGTTTCTCAGGCTAGTGATGCGCTTGGTCAAGCCAGGGCGTCCTATGATGACGCGCTTAAAAATGTTAAAAATTCTTTAGCGAGCGCTAAGATTTCCGGTGAGCAACAGATTGTTGTTGGGCAATCACGAGTTAATTCTGCTAATGAAGCATTGGTTTTAGCAGAAGCGCAATTAAGAAAAACATTAGCGCCAGCTAATTCTTATGATATTAATTTGATTCAAGCCCAAGTAAGACAAGCTGAATCAGGACTAAGCGCTGTTATTAAGCAAATCGAGGATAGTATTATTCGCGCCCCTATTAATGGCACGATTACAAAAATGAATTACAAAGTAGGCGAGCAAGTTTCTGTTGGTCAAAATGTGGCTGCGATTCTTGGAGAAAATAAATTTGAAATTGAGGTCTTGATATCTGAAGCGGATATTGCTAAATTAAAAACAGACAATAAATGCCAGATTACTTTGGATGCTTTTGGTGAAGATGTAAAATTCAATGGGCATGTTAAATTTATCGAGCCAGCAGAAACCATTATTCAGGAAGTTGTTTATTATAAGGCAATTGTTATTTTTGATAACTTAAACGGTAATTTAGAAAAAATTAAATCAGGCATGACGACCAATGTTACCATTACCACGGATAGCAAAAATAATGCGCTTACTATCCCAAGTCGGGCAATTATAGACAATGGAGAAAATGGAAAATTTGTAAGAATCCTCAGAGGAAAAGACATTGTGGAACAAAAAATCGAAACCGGAATCAGGGGTGATGACGGGTTAATTGAAGTTGTCTCGGGATTGAGTGAAGGAGAAATGATCGTAACGCGCATAGAGGAAAAGTAATTTTTTAAATTAATTTTATTAACAGCGCTTACGTTGTGTGCGTAAGTCTTATTATTAAATAATTAAATTTATGTTTGGAAATATTTTTGGGCAAAAAATGGAAACAGTAAATAATTTAGAAAGTTCTGAAATTCAAAAAGCCAAAAGCGCAATAGATAATTTTGTGAATCGAAAAAAAACGCAAGAAGATATGGAGAAATTTTTGAATAAAAATTAATTAAAATTAAAATAGAAATAAATATGAAAAACAGTGAATTTGGAAAAAAATTGATCGCTTTAATAAAAGACTCCCGTTTGAACACGGAGGAAAAAATGCTTTGGGGCTTATTTGTAAGATTGTCTGTTTCCGAGGAAGATGAGGCTATTTATGAAGCAGCAGTTGAAAACGAAGAAAATTTAAATCTACTAACAACCCATCTGCGAGATAAAATTTGGGATATGAAAACGTTTAATGAAGAAAAGTGGAAAGAGATTATAAAAGATGAGGAAAAATTTGCAGAACTTTTGGAATACAAAGATGATTCTAGTCAATAGATTTTATTGTTCTATGTTTAAAACGATTCTGATATGATTTGCGAATGTCTTTGTTTTTGAAATGCTAATCTGTAATCTTTTTATAAATGCTTAATGATGTAATTATTAAAGTAAATAATCTTAAGAAGTCTTACGAGGCTGATGAGGTCGTGACCAGTGTGCTGCACGGCCTTTCTTTTGATATAAAAAAGGGAGAATTTGTTTCCATCATGGGTCCGTCCGGTTCTGGCAAATCAACCCTAATGCACATCCTGGGATTGCTTGACAGACCAACATCTGGAGAATATTTTATCGAGGGGTATAATATGGTTGATTTGGAGGATGACGAATTAGCAGTTATGAGAAATGAAAAAATTGGTTTTGTTTTTCAATCTTTCAATCTTTTACCGCGTACTACTGTTTTGGAAAATGTTAAATTACCCTTGTCCTATGCCAAAATAAATTTTGATGCTGATGAAAGAGCTAAGAAGGTTTTGAGCGATGTTGGGCTAAGTCACCGTATTCATTATTATACAAATCAAATTTCCGGCGGAGAAAAGCAAAGAGTGGCTATTGCTAGAGCGTTAGTCAATAATCCGTCGGTAATATTTGCCGATGAACCAACGGGAAATTTGGATTCCAAATCCGGAGTGCAGGTTATGGAAATTTTGCAACAATTAAATAATCAAGGAAATACAATTATTTTAGTCACTCATGAAACGTATACAGCCGAACATGCCAAGCGAATAATCAATATTCGTGATGGTGTAATAGTGAATGATGAAATGGTATCCAAAAGAAGAATGGCCAAAGATGGCGATTTGCTCAAATAGTTAATTATAAAATATTTTACACTCATATTTTTGAAAACATAGAAACTTATGCCTTGTTGGAAATAAAATTTAAAGTGCGTAAGTTTTGAATATAAATTAAAATTAGATTTGTAAATTTTGTGATTAATTGAAATTAACGTTAATCCGATGTTTTCAATAAAACAATCCGTTAAAACTTCCGTCACTGCGCTTCTGACTAACAAAGTTAGAAGTTTTTTGACTATGCTTGGAATTGTTATTGGCGTTGGTGCGGTAATTGTAATTGTTTCCGTTGGTGCTGGAGCGCAAAGCTTGATTTTATCACAAATTAAAAATTTAGGATCAGACTTGATAGGGGTTTTGCCCGGAAAGTCAGAAGAAAAAGGTCCACCTGCTTCAGCTATGGGCATTGTTATCACTACCTTAACTTACGAAGATGCGATGGCTTTGAAAAATAAAAGTAATGTTCCCAATTTGATTGATGTGGTTGCTTATTCCAAGGGGGCAGCTACTCTAAAGTGGCGTTCTAATTCTTACGACACTACAGTTTCTGGTGTTTCATCCGGGTATTTGAATGTTGAAGGTGGAGAGATTGAGTCCGGTAGATTTTTAACCGAAGATGAGGAAAAAAATTTGTCAAAAATTGTAATTTTGGGATATACGGTAAAGCAGGAATTATTTGGCGATTCTGATCCATTAGGACAGAAGATTAAAATTAAAAATCATTCCTTTGAAGTTGTGGGCGTTATGAAGGAGAGGGGGACAGTGGCTTTTCAGGATTATGATGATCAAGTTTTTGTGCCGATAAAAACAATGCAAAAAATTATATTAGGCGTTGATTATATCGGAATGATACGTGCCAAAGTTGATCGAGATGAAAATATTGATATTGCTCTGGGTGACATGGAGACCACTTTGCGAGAGCGGCATAATATTGAAGTTAAAGATGGCAGCCAGGATGATTTTACTGCACGTAGTGCGGCGCAAGCATTGGATGTGCTTGGTTCTGTCACTAACGCTTTGCGTTTTTTTCTGACTGCCATGGCGGCTTTGTCTTTGGTGGTTGGGGGAGTGGGAATTATGAATATCATGTTGGTTTCCGTTACTGAAAGAACTCGTGAAATCGGACTTCGAAAAGCTTTGGGCGCAAATAGAAAAAATATTCTTTTTCAATTTTTAATTGAAGCGGTAACAGTTACCGTGATGGGTGGCGCAATTGGAATCATCGGAGGAATATTGATTTCCTATTTGATTGCTGTTGTTGCTCAACAATTGGGATATGACTGGGAATATGTTGTCACCTTGTCGTCTATTCTTTCAGCTCTCAGTGTTTCTGGTTTGGTTGGCATAGTTTTTGGGATGTACCCAGCTAATAAAGCTTCACGACTTGAGCCAGTTGAGGCTTTGCGTTATGAATAATATTTTATGAATATTTTAAGTGTAATTAAAATTTCTTTTCGTTCAATTTTGTCAAATAAAGTAAGAACAGGATTAACTATTTTGGGCATAGTCATTGGTATTGCTTCAGTGATTATTGTTTTTTCGGCTGGTGATGGCATTGAGAGCTTGGTGGTTGGACAGATTGAATCCTATGGCACGGATATTGTGGTCGCTGAAGTAAGAATCCCAACCGGAAAAAAGGGACAAACTTCCAAGGATATGCAAAGTGGAGCGGCCATGGCTCAAGGAGTTCAAATTACAACTCTAAAATTGGACGATATGGAGGATATTAATAAACTGCCCAATGTGGTTAATAGCTATGGTGGCATTATGGGACAAGAACAGGTAAGTCATGGAAATGAGATTAGAAAAGCTTTTCTTTTCGGGACAAATGCCAGCTATATTGATATAGATAAAAGCGAAATAGAGTATGGTAGTTTTTTTAGCGAAGAAGAAGATCGAGCTTTGTCTGAGGTGGCTGTTTTGGGAAGCAAAATGAAAGAAAAATTATTTGGTGATAGTGATCCGATTGGAAACATTATAAAAATTCGCAAAGAAAAATTTAGAGTTATTGGCATTATGAAAGAAAGAGGAGCGGTTATGGGCATGGATTATGATGATTTTGTGTATATCCCAGTTAGAACCTTGCAAAAAAAGATTATGGGAATTAATCATTTATCTTATACCGTGCATCAATTAAAGGATTTGAGCTTGGCCGAAGAAACAGCCGAAGACATAAGACATATTCTAAGAGAAAATCATGACATAGTTCAACCCATTACTGAGCTTAATGGAAATAGCGATCTAAGCAAAGATGATTTTAGAGTAACAACAATGGTCGAGATGATGGATATGCTAGGAACAGTTACCAATGCCTTGACATTGCTTCTTTTGGCCGTGGTGGCTATTTCATTGGTAGTAGGCGGGGTAGGTATTATGAATATCATGTATGTTTCAGTAAGCGAAAGAACAGCTGAAATCGGACTTCGAAAGGCTTTGGGCGCAAAGTATTTTGATATCATGCTACAATTTTTATCCGAATCAATTATTATTACTTTTGTTGGCGGAATAATTGGCATTTTGGGTGGGATTTTTATTTCTTTTTTGATTTCATTAGGCGCAAACAAAATGGGATTTGATTGGGAATTTAACATATCTTTAAATTCGCTTATGGTAGCAACTTTTTTTTCTTTGGTTTTTGGAGTTGGTTTTGGTCTGTATCCGGCTCGCAAGGCTGCCAAATTGAGTCCTATTGAGGCTCTAAGAAAGGAATAATTGATAAAAAATATTTAAAAATTAGCACTTGAAAAAAAATAAATATTTTTATATAATATAATATATTTTTAAAAAAAAATGTTTAAAAAATCAAACTCTAATAAAATTGATTTTAAGGTCGTTTACGAAGAAGTAAAAGAAGATTTAAAGGATGTCTATGAATCAATTCCGGTTGTTAAAAAACATAAAGAAAGAAAAAAAATAGAAAGACTTTTTTTGATTATGCGCTACGTGATATTGGGACTGGCGTTGTTGTTTTTTGTTGTGATTATTTTTAATGTTAGAAATATAAATATTGTTTATACTAGTACTCGAGACGGAAAAGACAACTTGGAGCAATTAAAATTTTTTGTTGAACAGAAAAATTTTAATTTGGCGCACGATTACGCTGTTTTGGCGCAAGAAAATTTTGAAAAAGCATCCAGTGTAGCTGAGAAGTATAATAATTATTTTATTATTAAAAAAATAAGATTTTTTTCAGGTCATATTAATGATGTTTATTATCTTTTGTTAGGATTAAAATCTTTGAGCGAGGCAGTTGTTGTTGGTACTGATTTCGGAATCGAATTATCAAATGTTTTAAAAAATGACAAAGATTTTATTAAATTAACACAAGAGGAAAAAAGAGAGGTTTTGAGAATTTTAACTGACGGCGCAGATGATTTTGAAAAAATTAGCGCCAAGATAAATGAAGCTAACGATAGCTTGCAAAAGGTGCAAGTTTTTGGTTTTTTAAAAATATTCGAGGATAAAATTACTGATTCCAGAAATAAAATCAATGAAGCCAGCGGATTGGTGACAACAATTGCTCCGATGATAAGAATTTTACCGTCTATTTTGGGATATCCTAGTAAATCGGCATTTTTGGTGGCTTTGCAAAACAATGATGAATTAAGGCCCACCGGAGGTTTTATTGGAACTTATGGAATATTAGAAATGGAAAATAGTGATTTTGTTAAAATGGACACGCATGATGTTTATCATTTGGATATGCCAGTTAAGGATTTGATCAAAATTGAACCACCTGATCCATTGAAGAAATATTTAGGAATAAAGCATTGGTACCTGCGAGATTCAAATTGGTCTCCTGATTGGAATGAGTCGGCTAAGAAGATAGAAGAGTTTTATTTATTAGAAGATGATTTGTTGCCAGAAAAAAATCAAATTAATAAATTTTCCGGTAATTTTTCCGGCATCATAGGATTAACACCGGATGTCATTGTTGATTTGTTGAAATTTTTAGGACCAGTTGTTGTTGATGGAGAAGAATATAACAGTGAAAATTTTACCAAATTGCTAGAATATCGAGTTGAAAAAGGTTATTATCTTTTAGGGGAGCCATCATGGCATAGAAAAGAAGTTATAGGCGATATTGCCAAAGCCTTGAAAGAAAGAATTTTGGATTTAAATTTTTCTCAAATGTATTCTGTGATTGGCATTGTTGATAAAAATTTAAAAGAAAAAAATATTTTATTTTATTTTAAGGATGATAATCTTAAGAAAGTCGCTCAGAAGCAAAATTGGGATGGCGGTATTTATAAAGGCGCTGATGATTTCTTGATGGTGGTCGATGCCAATATGGCTAGTTTAAAAACAGATGCTGTTGTTGATCGCGCAATTGATTATAAAATTAAAGAATTAGAAAACGTTCTCGTGTCCGAATTAAAATTATCTTACAAGCATAAAGGGGGATTTGATTGGAGAACTACCAGATATAGATCTTATACCAGGGTTTATGTTCCGAAAGGAAGCAGATTGGTGCAAATTGGCGGAATTGATAAAAAAGATGTTAAAGTTTATGATGAGTTTGATAAAACCGTTTTTGCATTTTTTCTTTCAGTTGAACCAGGAAAAGTCGGTGATTTTTATTTTAAATACAGTTTGCCAAATTCGCTTTATCGCCAATTATTGAATGAAAATACTTATAAGTTGTATTTACAAAAACAGCCTGGTAATTATTATGACAGCCTTAACGTGGAAGCCGAATTAAAGAATGATTTAGAGGATTATCTGCCATTGGGTCTTTATGTCTCAAGAGAGGTTGATAATAAAATTAAATGGGAGACGGAGTATGATACGGATTTACAATTTTTTATTAGAACAACAAAATAATCACTAATAGTTTTAAATGATATGTTTATTAAAAGAATAGGAATAGATCTTGGTACAACTTATACTTTGGTTCATTTACCAAAAAGAGGAATAGTAATCAACGAACCAAGCGTAGTTGCTGTTTCCTTGAGTGACAAAAAAATATTAGCCGTTGGCAATGAAGCCAAAGATATGCTTGGACGTACTCCTGATTCAATTATGGCTGTTAAGCCGTTAAAAGATGGAGTGATCGCTGATTATAGAACAACCGAAGCGATGTTGCGTTATTTTATCAATAAGGCCGTGGGTGGGATAAGGTTGTTTCGTCCGGAGGTCATGGTGGCTGTTCCGGCTGGAATTTCTTCCACAGAAAGAAGGGCTGTTATTGATGCGACTATTGCGGCTGGGGCTAAGGCGGCGTATATTATTAAAGAACCGGTGGCGGCGGCCATTGGCGCCGATATCCCCATTGGATCAGCTTCCGGGCATATGATTGTTGACATCGGTGGTGGAACGGCGGAAATGGCAGTGATATCACTGGGTGGTGTAGTATCCGCTACTTCCGTGAGAGTTGGGGGTAATAAATTTGATGCGGCAATTTTGGAATATGTCAGAAAAAAATACAATCTTGCAATTGGAGAAAGAACAGCAGAAGATATTAAAATCAATATTGGCTCAGCTTTGTATTTGGAAAATAAATTAACAATGGAAATAAGAGGACGTGATATTTTAACCGGACTTCCGCGAAGTATTACAATTAACAGCAGCGATGTCACTGAAGCATTGCAGCATGAATTGGAAGCGATTATCGCATCCGTAAAAAATGTTTTACACGAAACGCCGCCAGAATTGTCAGCTGATATCATGGACAAGGGGATGGTATTATCTGGTGGAAGTTCTCAATTGAGAAATATTGATCAATTGCTTTCTCGTACTACCGGTGTTCCCGCTTATGTGGCTGATGAGCCATCTTTGTGCGTGGCCAAGGGCACAGGAATAGCTTTAGAAAATTTAGATAGCTATAAGAGAAGCATTTTAGCGACAAAATAATATGATTATTGGAATTGATGCTAGTAGAGCAAATAAAGACAGAAAAACCGGCACGGAATGGTATGCTTATAGTTTGATTAGGTGGTTTGCTCAAATTGACAAAAAAAATGAATACATACTCTATACCGATAAACCGCTGACAGGCGGGTTGCTTGATTTAACAGACAAGCAATATGATTATAATGATGAAAGATTTGAACAAATCACACTTGATGGTAAAGGTTTTCAAAAAATAAAAAGCCCGCATGATAATTTTAAAGCAAAAGTATTAAAATGGCCTTTTAAGTATTTCTGGACACAGGGACGATTGTCATTTGAAATGTTATTTAATAAAATCGATATTTTATTTGTGCCGTCGCATGCTCTTCCGATTATTCATCCGCCAAAATCAATCGTTACCATTCATGATGTTGGATTTGACAGATTTGAAAATGTTTATGAAAACACCCCGATCGCTTACGATAAACCGTTGTTGCATAAAGTTATTAATTTTTTTACCAAAATTTTAACACGTGGAAAATACAATGCTACTAAGTTAGATTATTTAAGATGGTCAACCGAGTATGCCATAAAACACGCCAGTAAGATAATTACGGTTTCTAATTTCAGCAAAAAAGAATTAAGCGAGATTTATAATACGCATAAACAGAATATTCAAGTAATCCATAATGGTTTTAATAATCAATTGTATACTTGTGGTTGCGATCAGGAAAAAATAAAACAAATTAAGGAAAAATATGGCATTGATTCAGATTATTTATTGTATGTTGGAAGATTGGAGCGTAAAAAAAATACACCAGCAATGATTGAAGCTTTTG
>Ga0233425_10003758_pt1 | contig 26838 bp, 15 predicted proteins | sample Watercolumn_Towu_2_FD_181712 | JGI IMG/M metagenome (GOLD analysis project Ga0233425, IMG submission 181712) | Freshwater microbial communities from Lake Towuti, South Sulawesi, Indonesia - Watercolumn_Towuti2014_140_MG | ecosystem: Environmental > Aquatic > Freshwater > Lake | place...
CGTTGACGCCCTCCCCGGGGCTCGCTATAGTACCCGCACGCCGGGGTGGCGGAAGGGTAGACGCCTGGGACTTAAAATCCCATGAGGCTAATGCCTCGTGAGGGTTCGATTCCCTCCCCCGGCACCAGACCGTACTTGCGCGAGCCGGGCGGCCAAGCGGCCGCCCCCTTCCGTCGCCTCCGGACTGGGTCGTGGGTGCGTGCGTTGGCACGCACCGTCGTCGTCGGCGCCCCGTCCGAAGTCCGGCACGCGGGCACGCGCCCCTCTTGTCCTGCAGGGCCCGCTTGGCGGGAGCATCGGCCGCGAGGGATGTGTTGTGACGCCCTCCGCCGAACGTCCCCCACAACCCTCAACCTGCTGCCCCGCGTCCGGAGGAGAAGCCTCGATGGGATGGACCCGTGCGCTGGCGTGGCTGGTCGCCGGTGCGTGCATTCTACCGGCACACGCGGAAGGAGCCGGCCCCATGCTACCCACGGCCTCAGGCCAGTGGTGGCAGTATCGAGGCGATGAGCGTCTCTCCGGGCGCTCGGCGGCGAGAGGCAACCTGATCGAGCCGGCGACTCTATGGCGCCACTCGGTGGCGGGCCGGGAAACGCTCCTCGCAGCTGCTTTGCGGGATGGGCCGGCGACGGTGTCGCTCCCGACGGCCGACATCCCCACGTCGCCCGAGGGCCTCGCGTGGGGCCCAGTCGTCAACGATTGGCGGGTGCCCGGGCCCTACAATGCCTCCTGGTACGACCTGGACGGCGACGGGCGCCTGACCGCATGCAGCGTGAACGCCAACCAGAAGATCGGCAAGCTGCTGCCCGACGTTCCGGGGCTGCAGCTGGTGGAGTGTGAGCCGAAGGGCTACCCCAAGGTCCCCGGGGTCTACAAGGGCACGGTGCGGCTGAAGGTGCGGCAGAACGGCGAGTGGGAGACGCGCTGGGAGGTCGAAACGGAGACCCTGATCTGGCAGTCCGAGCCCATCTTCGGTGACTTCGATGGGGACGGGAGGACGGAGATCGCTTTGCTGCCTTGGTTTCGACTGAATGTGTTGGATGCCGAGACCGGGGCGCTGAAGGAGCGGTGCAACTTCCTCGCCGAGGATGAGAGCGAGAACCCGGGTCATGGCGGCCGGGCGTACGGCTGGTTCGGAGCGGTCGATGTCGACGGCGACGGCCAGACCGAGTATGTGATCGTTGAGGATTTCATCCGCTTCGCGGCCGTGATTGGCCGTCGGGAGGGGCAGCTCAGGCGATTGTGGCTCAAGGTGTGGGAGCCGGCGCCGGTCGCCGGCGCGTTCGTTGACCCGGCCGAGACCGTGGTGGTACGGGTCAACCCCGAGCCCGTGCAGGACATCGACGGCGATGGCCGACTGGAAATCCTGGCCTCGATCTACAACCTCTCTCGCGACAACTGCTGGCACATCGTGGCCCTCGACCCGCTGACCGGGGAGACCGCGGTCGACCTTCCGGGGCAGTTCCTGTCCGGTCTCTTCGATGTGAACGGGGACGGTCTGCCTGAGCTGCTCTGTACGGGGGTCGGGCCGGGACCAAGGCTTCCTGAGCCGAGTGACCTTTCGATCCTCAGCCTGAAGGGCGGAGAGGCGAGGACGCTCTGGACGCTGCCGGACTCGGCCTTCGTCGTAGCCGACGCCGGGCATCCGCCGCACGACGTGAACAGCGGCGCCGCGCTGGGCGGACAGACGGTCCTGCACGGCCCGCTTGCCCCCGACCAACCGCCGGTCTTCTTCACGCGCCGAGTCCTGGACCGCGCTACCGCAGCCGTTGAGGTGACCTGCCAGCGGGGGCGAGCAGACGCTGCCCCGCAAGCCCTCGCAACGTGGGTGGGCCCCAACCTCGAGCCCCTGGCCGTGCGGAGCCGGGCCGGCGCCTCCCCAACCCTCCTCCTGCGAGCCGCCGCTCCGGAGGGCGAGCCGGCGGAGGTGCAGTGCACCGCCGGCACTGCAGCGACTGTCGTCTGGTGCTCCCAGCGGGCGCCGGCCCCGACGAGCCCCCTCGTCGTCGGTCGTCCGACGCCGGAGCAGGCGCCGATCATCGTGGTCCAAGGGCCCAACGAGACGGTGGAGGCCTTCCGCCCGACCGCCGACGGCGCGACCGCGCAGGTGTGGCGCGTACCGGGCCGCGGCATGACGTGCAACAACTACTTCGAGGGGGTGCTCCTCGCCGACCTGCACGGCGGCGGGCGACTCTCGGTGGTGCTGGGGACCCGCGGGCCGGGCGACTGCGCGCGACTCTCCGCCTTGTCGGCCGAGGATGGCCGGACGGTGTGGTCCCGCGACTTCCCGGACTACCCTGGCACGCCTCCCCCATGGAATGTGCCGGGGCTGATGTACTGGCAGGGCGCCCACTTCCGCGACCCGGACCGGATGGACCTCCTGGTGCAGATGCGACGCGTCGGGGGCGAGAGCTACCTGCTGGACGGGCGCGACGGGGCGACCGTCTGGGAGCAGAAGCACGGCCGAACCGGGCGGGACTTCGGCCGCTGGTGGATGGCGATGTACGACTTCGACGGGGATCGGCTCGACGACATCCTCAACATCTACCCCGACATGTTCTGTGTCGCTCGAGGCACCGACGGGAAGCTCCTCGTCGCCGAGGAGAGCGTGAAGTACGTCGACATCTACGCCTACTACGCCGATTGCCTCGTTGCAGACCTGCTGGGCGCCGGCGAGCCGCAGGTGCTCTACCTGCATGAGTCTGTGACGGCCCTCCTCGAGGGGAACGGGCGGAGGGTCTGGAAGCTGGACCACCCTCACCCGCAGGGCTGGCGCAACCAGGCGGCGTTCGGCGACCTCGACGGCGACGGCCGGCTCGAGTTGTGCTTCCCAGGCGCCATGGGTGACGCCGGGCGCGAGTTCCAGTGCCGCGACGCCGCGACCGGCGCGCTGAAGTGGTGTGCTGCCATGCCGGACGAGGCTCTCACCTTCCCCGCGGCCGCGGACATCAACGGGGATGGCCGCGATGAGTGTGTCCTCACGATCGCGGACACGCTCTACGCGGTGGGCGCCACGGGGCCGGACAGTGGGGGCGTGCTCTGGACGCACACCCTTCCCGGCCGGCTCGGGCCCGTAGCGGTGGCCGACGTGCTGGGCGGCGGCCAGGTGCAGATCGTGGTCTCCTGCGCGGATGGATACGTCTACGGCATCGGGGCGGTGCGGACCATCGGGCAGTGACGTCTGCGCCGGCCACTCGGCCAGGGAGGCGGTCAAGCGATGCAGTTCGGCTTCGGGAAGGTCGACATCACACCCCGCGTCGGTGTGGAGCTGTTCGGCTACGGGCCGTTCCTCAACCGCCACTCGATCGCCATCCGGGAGCGGCTCTATGCCCGCGCGCTGGCGGCGAGCGATGGCGTAACCACGGTCGTCCTGGTCAGCTGCGACCTCGTGGGGGTGTCGGCCGAGATATCAGCCGAGGTCCGTGAGCGCGTGCACGCCGAGACCGGCGTCCCCGGCGAGCAGGTGTGCGTGCACTGCATCCACACGCACTCCGGCCCACGGACGAAGTTCACCATCGGTTGGGGCGCCGCTGATGAGCCGTACCTCGAGCTGCTCCCCAAGCGCATCGCGGCGGCGTGCATCGCGGCGGTCGGTGACCTCCAGCCCGCGACTCTCAGCCACGCGGTCGTCCCCTGCGAGGGCCTGGGCTACAACCGGGAGGACGAAGCGCGCCCCGGATTGGTCGAGGCCCTGCGGGAGGACTGGCGCCCCGCGAACCCGGAGCTGACGGACACCGAGGCGCACGTGCTGCGGGTAGCGGCCGGGGAGCGCACGCTCGGGTTTGCCAGCTACTTCTCGTGTCACCCGGTGGTCGGCCCCCAGGTGAGCCGCTACATCCACAGCGACTTCGCGGGCGTGGCCACGAATCTGCTGGAGCGCGAGTCGCCCGGGGCCGTCGGGCTCTTCCTCCAGGGCTGCCAGGGTGACATCAACTCGTGCGTCGTCCACCATGGCGAGCAGGAGTCGTTGCTGGCGCTGGACGTGATCGCGTCGCGGTACGCGCGGCAGGTCCGGCCGGGGCTCAGCCTGGGGGCGCCGGTGATCGGCGACGCGGTCCGCGCGATCAGTCGGCCGGTCCGTCTCACCCACGATCCCGTGCCGGAAGCCGAGTTGCGGAAGATGCTCGCCGAGCGCGAGGCGGTCCTCGCCGCACCCGGCGCCTCGGATGCCGAGCACGACGTGCGGATGGCGACCGTGTACGCCATCGCGCTGCGGCGCGAGCTGGCGCGGCTGGCGGCCGACGAGCCCATCGGCGAGACCATCGAGGTGCAGGCCTTGCGGCTGGGGGACGTGGTGCTGGTCGGCGCGCCGCTGGAGCTGATGCTGCGGTACAAGGCGCGCGTGCAGGCGGCATTCGAGCGGCCCGTCCTGGTGCTGGGATTGTGCAACGACATGCGCGGCTATGCGCCCCGCCGCGAGTCGTTCGGGGCCCAGGACAATTACGCGGCGCGGATTGTCCCCTACCTGCTGGGCTACCCACCCTTTGCCCCATCCATCGAGGACGAACTGGTCGCGGCGCTGATCGCGGCGGTCGAGGCGGTGGCGTAGGGGCGGCGTCGGGTGCGAGGCGCGGACGGGGGGCCCGGCGTTGTCGTGGATCTGCAACCGTTGGCGCCTACCCCCCACTCCTTGTCGCCACGGCAGAGTCCCCGGGGAGCTCGACGATCTCTAACCAGTACTTGCCGAGCATGCGGACGACCTCGACGAGGGACTCGAAGGTGACGGGCTTGGTGATGTAGGAGTTGACGCCGAGGTCGTAGCTGCGGAAGATGTCCTCCTCCGCCTTCGAGGTGGTGAGGATGACGATGGGGATCTGCCGGAAGTGGGGTTCGGCCTTGATCTCGGCGAGGGCTTCGCGGCCGTCCTTGCCGGGCATGTTGAGGTCGAGGAGGATGATCCCCGGTCGCGGAGCGGCCCCCGGTGCGGCGAAGGCGCCCCGGCCGTGGAGGTAGTCGAGCAGTTCCTCGCCGTCGGTTACGAAGCGGCGGTCGTTGGCCAGGCGGTTCTCTTCGAAGGCTTCCTCGAGCAGCATCCGGTCGTCGGCATCGTCATCTGCCACGAGGATCAGGATCGGCTCACAGTGCTGTCCCATCGGGGGGCTCCTCTCTGGGGTGGGTCACGGGGAGCAGCGCGGTGAAGGTGGCGCCCTCGCCGGGGACGCTCTCGGCGAGGAGCCGACCGCCGTGGCGCTCGACCACGCGGCGGCAGACCGCCAGCCCGATGCCGGTGCCGGGGTACTCCTCACGGGTGTGCAGCCGCTGGAACACGCCGAAGATGCGGTCCGCGTACCTGGGATCGAAGCCGATCCCGTTGTCGGAGACCGTCAACCGGCAGACGTCTCGGGGCGCTTCGGGGTAGGGCCGCTCAACGGCTTCGACCTGAGCGCGGACGCGGATGGCGGGCGGGACGCCGAGTCGGCGGAACTTGAGGGCGTTCCCGATGAGGTTCTGGAGGAGCTGGCGCATCTGGGAGGGGTCGGCCTCGATGGTGGGTAGCGGGTCGAGGGTCACCTCTGCGCCACTCTCCTCAATGCGCACCTCCAGGTCGGAGAGCACGCCGCGCGCCACCTCGGTGAGGTCGACGGGCACGAAAGGCTCACCCTTGGTGGTGACGCGGGAGTAGAGCAGCAGGTCATCGATGAGACGCTGCATCCGCCGGGCGGCGCTCTGCATCCGGTCCAGGTAGTCGCGGGCGTGCTCATCGAGGGCGCTTTGCGCGCGGGCCACGAGCCGGTCGCCGAAGGCGACGATCTTCCGCAAGGGCTCCTGCAGATCGTGGGAGGCGACGTAGGCGAACTGCTCGAGCTCCTGGTTGGAGCGCCGGAGCTCGGCAGACATGCGCTCGAGCTGCTCTTCGGCCAGCTTGCGTTGGGTGATGTCGGTGATGACCGCGAAGCTCCCCAGATAGCCGCCCTCGGCGTCGCGGCGGGCGCGAGGCGAGATCAGGGTGTGCAGGTTCCGGCCCGAGCGTGTGCGCCACGAGATCTCATACGGGACCCCGTCTTCGGTCCGCCGCCGTTCGAGCTGCTCCAACAGGGCGGCGCGGTTCGCCTCGTCGAGGAAGTCACTCGGCCGGCGCCCGAGCATCTCCTCCTCCGGGTACCCGAGCATCCTCGACAGCGTGGGGTTCACGTAAGTGAGGCGGTTCTGCTCATCCAAGACCGAGAGCCCCTCCCCCATGCGCTCTACCAGGTGCCGGAAGCGCTCCTCGCTCTGGCGCAGCGCCTCATTGGCGTGGGAGAGCTCCGAGGTGCGCTCCTCGACGAGACGCTCCGCCCAGGCCGCTCGCCCGGTCACGGCGGACACGTAGGCGGCCACCAGCACGCTCAGCAGTAGGCCCAACGCCAGCACCCACCACGCGCGCCAGGCGCCCGCCGCGCCGTGATAGCGGGCAGTGGGGGAGCACACGACCGTCCACGTGGCGCCGGCCACGTCGAGATCAAACGGCTGGCGCAGACCTCGCAGCGCCGGAGGGAGGACGCCCGGGCGCTCGGCGGCCGGGGGGAAGGCTGCGAGCGGCGCCGGGGCCTCCGGGCGGTCGTAGATCTCGAGGCTGACGCCGGGGACGCCGGCTTCGTCGTCTGCGGCTGCTACGAGGACGTTCAGGCGGGTCAGCCCGAGCAAGCAGCCGAGGACCGGCTGGCCGGGTGTCTGAGGGACACCGCTGGCGCTCTCCTCGTCGCCATAGACGGGGAGCACAAGGCCCAGGATCGTCTCGGAGTCGGAGGGAACGAGGCTGCTGCCGATAAAGGCCTGAGGTTCACCGGTCTGGCAGGCCGTGCGGAGAGGGCCCGCCGCGACCCGGTCCAAGGCGAGGTCGATGCCCAGCAGGGGCTGGCACGCGAGGATGGGCTCGGCAAACCAGACGGGCAGGTAGGCGTCCCGTGCCGGGGCGATGATCCGCTCGCCCCGCGTGTTGAGCTGCCGGATGCGCAGGCCGGGCCGGCCCTCCCCCGCGGCGGCGGCCTCGAAGGCGGCGCGCCGCTCCCGAGCGACCTGGGGCGCCCACAGCAGCGCGTAGAGGTCCTTGCGGCGCCCCAGGATGGGCGCGACGAAGTCGGCGAACTCGTCGCGCTCCACGAGCTGCGAGGCGAGATAGAGACGGCGGACGGACTGCAGATCGGCAAGGTGCAGGTCGAACTGTCGCTGGACAGCGGCCGCGGGGCGAGCGGCGGCGGCGCTGAAGTCGCTGCGGGTGTAGCGTCGCTCGAGGCGCTGGACGCCCACGAAGCCGACGGCGGTGATCAGCAGACCGGAGATCAGGGCCGGAAGGGCAGCCACGGGGAGGACGGCACGACGGGCGTGGGGTGGGTGCCGGCGTTCCGAGGAGGTCATCACTACCGCCTCCCGTCCTCCGCCAGGGCGGACTACTCGCCGAGGTACGCGGCCCGCACCTGCGGGTTGGCTGCCAGGCGCTCCGCGGTGTCGTGGAGCACGAGGCGCCCGGTCTCCAGCACATAGCCCCGATCGGCGACGCGCAGGGCCATGTGCGCGTTCTGCTCGACCAACAGGATGGTAACGCCTCGCTCCTTGATGTCGGCGATGACGCCGAAGATGCTCTGTACCAGGTTCGGGGCGAGCCCCAAGGAGGGCTCATCGAGAAGCAGCAACCGCGGCCGGCCCATGAGGGCGCGGCCGATGGCCAGCATCTGCTGCTCCCCGCCCGAGAGCGTGCCCGCGCGCTGACTCCGGCGCTCGGCCAGCCGCGGGAAGAGCTCGTACACCTCCGTCAGCGCCTCCCTGAACCACGTCTTCCCGCGCACCAGGTAGGCGCCCATCTCCAGGTTCTCCAGCACGGTCAGCCCGGCGAAGATGCGCCGCCCTTCGGGGACATGTGAGATGCCGCGGGCAACGATGTCGTGGGGCGCGACCTTCGCCAGCGACTTGCCCTCGAAGAGCACATCGCCCTGAGTCGGGCGGACCAGCCCGGAGATGAGCCGCAGTGCCGTGGATTTCCCGGCTCCATTCGCCCCGATGAGGGTGATCACCTGCCGTTCGGGGATCTCCAGGGAGACCCCGTGCAGCGCCTGGATCGGCCCGTAGTAGACGTCGACATCCCGCAGGGACAGCATCTCAGTGGGTCGGCTCCCCGAGGTAGGCCTCGATGACCGCCGGGTCGTGCGCGATCTGCTCCGGCGTGCCCCGTGCAATCTCCCGCCCGTAGTTGAGCACGACGACCCGGTCGGAGACCCCCATGACGAGCTTCATGTCATGCTCGATCAGGAGAATGGTGAGCGAGAAGCGCTCGATCAGCGAGCGGATCAGCTCCATCAGCCGCTGGGTCTCCGCCGGGTTCATCCCGGCAGCGGGCTCGTCCAGCAGGAGCAGTCGGGGTTCGGTGGCCAGCGCGCGCACGATCTCCAGCCGGCGCTGCTCGCCGTAAGGCAGGCTCCCAGCGAGCTCCTCGGCGCGCGCGCCCAAACCGAAGACGTTCAGTAGGTCCCGGGCCCGGGCTTCCAGCCGCGCCTCGGTCGCGGCCCAGCGACGGCTGCGGAAGGCGGCCCGGATCAGGTCGTAGTCACCGCCTTGGTGCATCGCGGCCCGGAGGTTGTCCAGGACCGTGAGGCCCCGGAAGAGGCGGATGTTCTGGAACGTCCGGCCGACACCCTGGTGCGCGACGCGGTGAGGCGGTAGCCCCGACAGGGCGGCCCCCTCGAGCCGGATCACGCCACGTGCAAGCGGGTAGACGCCGGTGATCGCGTTGAAGACGGTGGTCTTCCCGGCGCCGTTGGGGCCGATGAGGCTGACGAGCTCGCGGGGCTGAACCTCCAGGGAGAGGTCGTCCACCGCGATCAACCCGCCGAAGCTCACCGTGCACGACTCCAGCGCGAGCAAAGGGGCGTCAGGCAGCGGACTCGCCCCCCTTCCGGCGCGGCGCCACCGCCTGCAGCACCCGCTCGCGGCGGATGAGCATCACCGCGATCAGCAGCGCGGAGTAGATGACCATTCGCGGGTCGAAGGAGAGGTGCGCCATGTCCTTCACCAGCCGCAGCCCCTCGGGCAGCAACGTGATCGCGATGGCGGCCAGGACCACATTCCGCAAGCTCCCGCCCCCCAGCACGACGATCAGGACCAGCTCGATCGACTTCATGAAGTCGAAACTGCGGGGGTGGATGAACTGGGTGTAGTGGGCATAGAGGCACCCGGCGACCCCCGCGAAGAAGGCGCCGATGACGAAAGCGGAGGTCTTGGCGTGGGCGCAGTCGATGCCGAGGGCCTCCGCGGCGGTCTCGTCCTCCCGAATCGCCAACAGCGAGCGCCCGTGAACGGACCCGCCGAGGTTGCGCATCACCGCGACGGCCACGACCGCCGCGCCCAGGACCAGGAAGAGACTCGAACACTGTGGGATGCCGCGCAGGCCCGTGGCACCGCCTACGGCCTCCAGGTTGAGCAGCAAGACCCGTATGATCTCGCCGAAGCCGAGGGTGGCGATGGCGAGGTAGTCTCCGCGCAGCCTCAGCGACGGCAGCCCCACCAGCAGGCCGCCCAGAGCAGCCGTCAAGCCCCCGATCGGCATCAGCACAACCAGGTACGCGGCAACCAGCACGGGTTCGACGGCCTGCCCGTCAAAGGCCCCGAGCCACCGCTTGCCATAGGTCACCGAGAGCCAGGCGGTCACGTACGCTCCCAAGGCCATGAAGCCCGCGTGGCCGATGGAGAACTGGCCGGCGACCCCGTTGATGAGGTTCAGGCCGACCGCGAGGACGATATTGCACGCCGCCAGGACGAGGATCTGGATCAGGTAGGCGTTCAGCACGTGGGGCAGCCCGACGCTGACCGCCAGCAGCAGTGCACCGATCCCCAGGTACAGTCCCAGACGCGGGAGGTAGTGATGCCAGGGAGAAGGCGCGCTCACGGGAGTCTAGACCTTCTCGCGACCGGGGCGACCGAGCAGCCCCGCCGGCCGCAGCAGGAGGATCACGATCAGCACCGCAAAGGCCACCGCATCCCGCAGGGTGGAGCCGGTGAGCGTGAGCGACGGGGAGACCCGGAGCGTCACGCTGCTCACGCCCGTTTCAACCAGGGCCATCAGCAGCGCCCCGAGCATTGCCCCCGGCACGCTGCCGATGCCCCCGAGCACCGCCGCCACGAAGGCCTTGATCCCCGGCATGAGGCCCATCAGCGGGTCGGCCGTGCCGTAGTAGACGCCGTAGAAGACACCCCCGGCGCCCGCGATGGCCGAGCCCAGGGAGAAGGTGAACGCGATCACGCGGTCGACGTTGATGCCCATCAACTGAGCCGCTTGCCGGTCCTCGGAGACGGCGCGCATGGCCTTGCCGATCTTCGTGCGGGAGACGATCAGGCTGAGACCCACCAGGATGGCGGCGGTTGCGACCAGGATCACCACCTGCTGGCGCGTCACCACCACCCCCGCGTGCTCCTCCAGCCAGCCGATGGGGGTCGCGTCAATGGCGGGCGGGTACGCGCGTGGGGCCGCGCCCAGGACCAGCATCCCCAGGTTCTGCAGCAGCAGGGAGATGCCGATGGCGGTGATGAGCGCCGCCAGCCGAGGCGCCGAGCGCAACGGACGATACGCCCCGCGCTCGATGATCAGGCCCAGCAGCGCCGCGCCCGCCATCGCCACCAGCACAGCGACCGCGAAGGGCAGGTGGAACACCGTCAGCGCCGCCAGCCCCACGAACGCGCCGACCATGAACACCTCGCCATGCGCGAAGTTGATCAGCCGGAGCACGCCGTAGACCATCGTATACCCCAATGCGATCAGGGCATACACGGCGCCGAGCGAGATGGCGTTGATGAGTTGCTGCGACATGCGGAAGGTCTCGGGTCCGAAGTCCGAGGTCTGACGCCTGTGGTCTGAGGTCTGTGCCCCGCCGTCGCCGTTACCCCGGCGCCATGGCCTTGACGAAGGTCTGCTTGCCGTCCTTGATGGTGAGGATGGTGGCGGACTTCTGAGCGTTGCGGTTCTCGTCGATGGTGATCTTGCCGGTCACGCCGTCGAAGTCCTTCACCTGGGCCAGCGCCTCGCGCAGGGCGGCACGGTCAGGGGAGCCCGCGGCCTCGATGGCCTGGGCCACGATGCGGATGGCATCGTACGCGCAAGCGGCGAGGGCGTCGGGGGCTTCCCCGTACTTGGCCTCGAAGTTCCTCACGAAGGTCTGCACCACCGGGTTCGGGTCGTCCTTGCTGTAGTGGTTCGAGAAGAGCGCTCCCTCCGCCGCCTCGCCGGCGATCTCCACCAGCTTCGGGGAGTCGAAGCCGTCACCGCCCAGGAACGCCGCCTTGAGCCCCAGCTGCCGGGCCTGGGAGAGAACCAGCGCCACCTCACCGTAGTAGCCGGGCACGTAGACCACGTCCGGGTTCAGGGCCTTGAACTTGGTAAGCTGCGCGCGGAAGTCGCGGTCGGTCTGGTTGTACGACTCCTCGCCGAGGATCTGCCCACCGCCTTGGGTAAAGGACTCGCGGAAGACCTTGCTGAGCCCCTTCGAGTAGTCACTGGCCACATCGGAGAAAATCACCGCCGTCTTCGCCTTCAGCTCCTCCAGGGCGTACTTCGACATGACCACGCCCTGGAAGTCGTCGGTGAAGCAGACGCGGAAGATGTAGTCGCCCGTCTGGGTCACCGCCGGATTGGTGGAGGAGGGTGTGACCATCGGGGTCTTCGCGTCTTGGCAGATCGGCGCCGCGGCGAGGCTGTTCGAGCTGGCGACCTCCCCCACCACGCACAGCACGTTGTCCTGCTGGATGAGCTTCTGGGCGGCGTTGGCGGCCTCCTCAGGCTTGGACTGATCGTCCTCGACGATCAGCTTCACTTGCTTCCCGAGCACGCCGCCCTGCGCGTTGATCTCCTCAACCGCCATCTGCATGGCCTTCGTGGAGGACTGCCCGAACGTGGCGATCGATCCGGTATTACACATGTAGGAGCCCAGGACGATCTCGTCCCCCGTCGCCGGGGGCGTGTCCTTGGGGCCTTCAGCGACCGGGCCTGGAGCGTCGGTCTTGGGCGCCGGGCAGCCGGTCAGCAGCAGTGCGCCGATCAGAAGGGCGCAGCAGACGATCAGGGCGGCGAGACGGGACATGGCGTACCTCCCGAAGGGTATGGCCCGAGATTGTAACCCAACCGGGGCGTCGGACGGAAGGGGTTCTTCCGTACCGGATTGCCGGGTCGGGAACACTACCTCGCGGCGACGATGTGCTCGGCCAGCCTCGCGCGTGCCGCGGCATAGGCCGCCGGGTCGCGGTCCCAGTCCTGGAAGGAGCGCGCCACGCCGTCGACGATGGCGTCGACCTCGGCCCGTCTGCCCGCGTCGGCGGCGAGGGTCATGTACTCGAAGTCCTCCATCGCCTCACGGATGAGCTTCAGCCGGATGGAGGTCACCGGGCCGTCGATCCCCGCGTCTCGCCCCGGGTACAGCAACATCCCCTCGCCCCAGTAGTCATCGCGGAAGTACGGCGCGACCCAGGGGTCGTGCTCCGGGGGCCAGTACACGCTGGACCAGTATAGGAAGCCGGTGATCCGGTAGCGCCAACTGGTCCAGATGGGCGCCCGGAAGGTGACGGGAGCGAAGTCGATCTGCCAGTAGGGGTTGGTGTCAGCGCACTGGCAGAGGGCGGTGTAGCTCCAGAGCTCCTCCCCGGCTTCGAGTCGCTCTTGGGCGGTCGGCGGATCGAAGAGGCCCCAGAGTGGGCACCAGATGTCCACGGCGCCGTAGAGATCGCCCCACGCGGGGTCGGAGGTGATCGTCTGCTCCGTGCAGAGCCGACGGATCCCGGGGTCGGCCTCGCGGATGAGCGCGCCCTGCTGCCGGACGGTCTCATACTGCTCGGCGTCGTTGGGCTCGTCTTCCATGTAGATGTACGCGAGGTCGAGCCAGCCCTTCCCGCGCAGATAGGCGGCGAGGTCCCGCAGGTAGGCCCGGCACTTCTCGGGTTCGTCCCGGTAGGCAAAGGGCAGCGCGAGGGAGTTCACGTGCCGGTCTTCGACCATGTGCCGCAGGCGCTCGCCGGTCTGCGAGTCGTCGACCCCGCCCTCGGGCGTCCACGCCGGCCAGACCGGACCCAGCGACGAGGGGACGCACCGGTGCCGGAGCATGAGGTCGATGTAGGCGTCCTCGATGCGTCGGAAGGCCTCGGAGCCGACCTCGACTCCGTGCGCCTCGGCGACGCGCCCGCCGAACCCGCCGAAGTTCGAGCGCATCGCGATCGTGTCGGGCAGGGCGAAGTCCCACACGGTCAGTTGCAGCGGCGCCTCGCCCAGCACCTCGCCTCCGGACTTCACCGCAACCCGGCCGGTGTACTCGCCCGGGCGCGTGCCGGGCGGGACGAAGACATCCACCCAGATGCCCTGGTTGAGGCCGGGCTCCACCGGGAACGGGCCGCCGGGGTACTTCGCCGCCGCCGCCTCGCCGCTCAGGGGGATCAGCGCATCGGGGTACCAGCCCGTCGGCGCCTTCGAGCGGTAGCTCGGCTTGGTCACCTCGATGTAGTGCTCGCGGAATAGCGAGAGGTTCTCTGCCGGAATCGTGCCGGCCCGACCCGTGAGCGAGGTCGCCTCCGCCGTGACATCCGAAAGCGCCTCGGCCCCGGCGGTCACGATGACCCGGAACGACTCATACTCATTGGCCGCGCACGCGATCTGCACGGTGCGCGCCTCGCCCGGAGGCGCGTTCCGCAAGACATGCTCCCACGGCGACGCGGTCCAGACGACTGCTCCCTGCGCATTCCCCACGGTGCACACCACCCATCCCAGCAGCAGTCCCGCCGTCATCACGGCCGGTCCCTCCCTTCGGCGGCTCCGTCGGCGGGTCTCTTCGCAAGGTGCGGGGGTCAGCCCTTCTGGCCTCTGAGGAGGAGACGTGGCCCGGTGCGGCGTAGCAGAGGAGAGACGCCACGGGAGATGAGGGGACAGGCCATGACGACACTCGCCTTTGGCTTGCTGATTGGGTTGCCGGCGTGCGCTGAGGCGCAGGTCGAGGTCGCCTTGCGGGTGCGAGACCACGCCGGGGTCGCCCGCGAGGCATGGCCGGTGCGCGGAGGAGTGCCGCTGCAACGAGGAGTGCTGCAGGAGTGCCACGAGGCGCGGCTGCTGGATGCGGACGGCCGGGAGTTGCCCTGCCAGGTGCGGCCGATCGCGCGCTGGTACGACGGCAGCGTGAAGTGGGCGCTTGTCGACACGCAAGTCAGCCTGCCGGCTAGCGGTGAGACGCAGCTACGGCTGCGGCTGGGGGAGACCCCGCAGGCTGAGGGGCCAAGGGTGCGTGTCGCCGAGGCCCCGGAGGCGGTCACGGTCGACACCGGGCCGGCGCGGTTCGTCTTCTCGCGCGGAGCGTTCCGCCTGCCCTCCGAGGCGTGGGCGGACCTCGACAACGACGGGCGCTGGGACACGCAGGTCGCCGGAGAGGGCAGTGAACTCGTCTGCGAGGTCGAGCATCAACCGCCGGGCGAGCCGGAGGAGGAGAACTGGCTTCGCGACGCGACAGGCGGCCCCCGGGAGACGTTCGCGGCCAACGCGGACGCCGACTACCGGGTGGAGGTGGAGAGCGCCAACGACCTGCGGGCGGTCGTGCGGATCTCCGGTTGGCTGACGAACGCCGCCGGACGAAGGCTGCTCCAATACGTGATCCGAGTGCACGCCTGCGCGGGGCGGCCGGAGCTGCGGATCGTGCACACGCTGATCTACGCGGGCAAGCCGAAGGAGGACTTCATCCGGACGATCCGGCTGCGCATCCCTCGGCAGGCGACAGGGGAGGCGACGTGGACCCTCGGCGGCGAGACGGCTCACGCGGGGGCGCTGACTCCGGGATCGAGTGTCAGTCTGTGGGAGATCGGGCCGAAGAAGCTCTACCACCTCGCGCCCTACACCGAGGACAAGACGGTGTACTACACGGTCAGCGAGGGCGAGCGGGAGTTGGCGACGGGTAGGGCGGCCGCCGGCTGGGCGCGGGTGGCGGACCAGCGGTCCTCGGTGAGCCTCGCGATCCGAAACTTCGAGCAGATGCACCCGAAGGAGATCGCGCTCGGACCGGAGGCGGTGAACCTGTACCTGTGGCCCGAACGAGGAGGCAAGGTCCTCGACCTCCGGCGCCGGTACGACTACGTCGAGAACACGTACCACTACGACCTGAGCCTCTGGGAGTATGGGGGAGAAGGCGTGGGGCTGACCCACGAGTTCGCGCTGCGGTACGGGCCGCCCGAGGCCGAGGACGCGCCGGATCTCGCGGCGGCCTTGGACGCACCCCTCCTGCTGGAGTGTTCGCCCGAGTGGTACACGGCATCGGAGGCGTTCGGGCCACTCACTCCGGCCGACCCGGCGCGCTACCCACAGCTGGAGGGCGTGCAGAACGTGATCCTCGAGTGGATCCGCCACAACCAGCGGGTTTTCCACTGGGACGGGATGATCGACTACGGGGACACCATGTTCCACGGGTACGCGACCCCGTCGCACTACGGGTATGTGGGCGAGCAGGCGTGGTGCAGCCGCGGGTATGTCGGGTGGCTCTGCAATGACGGGACGCTGACCCACTCGCTGTTCCTGCAGTACCTGCGGACCGGCGACTACGAGGCCTTCCGCACCGCCGAGGCGATGGCGCGGCACGTGATGGAGGTCGACACGTGCCACTACTGCGCGGCCGACCCGAAGTACGTGGGGGGCGGGCACCGTCACGATCAGCAGCACTGGGGCAACGGGGTGCGCGGCTACGGGACGGCGACCCACGGGGCGATCGACTACTACCTGCTGACCGGCGATGAGCGGGCCCTCGAGGTCGCCCGCGAGTACGCGCAGTTCCACACCGACGGCAACATGGGCGAGGACGAAGACAGAATCGGTGGGCTGATCCGCTTCTGGGAGATCACCGGTGAGCCACAGTGGAAGCAGACCGCCGACGCGGTCCTCGCGGCCGAGCTGAATGTGCCCCCCGACGACGGCTGGCGCTTCGTGACCCAGCAACACTTCCGCTTCGTCTCGAACACCAGCGTGAGCCTGCTGTACTACCTCCACTCGGCGTCGCCGGAGGACGCCGCCGCGCTGCGGGAGGCGATCCTGCGGACGGTCGACTTCCGCGAGCCGACCTTCCGCAGCACCTGGGACGATGCGGGCTATCTGGCGATCATCCTGTGCGCGCTCGCGTACCAGCAGGCGGGCGAGGAGCGGTATGCCGCGACCACCGCTTGCCTCGCGCAGCGGGCGGCGAACTTCCCGCGCGCGCTGACGCGGCCGGACGACTTCCTGGGCGCGCTGCGTGGGATGGACTTCGAGACGCTCCTGGCGACGGCCCGGGAGTGGCAAGTGAACAACATCTACATCGCCAACATCCACCAGCTCTGCAGCCTGCCGTACGCCATCGCCGCCTTCCAGCGGGCAGGCATGGACGAGGCCGCAGTGTTCGGCATCGAACGGACCACGAACATCCCGGCGTCCTTCGAGGAGGTCGTCGACCCCAAGGCGATGGGCCCCGAGATCGGCTTCGCATACACGATGGGGTTGCAGAACGGCGCGCCGAGCGACGTGGCTGGCGGGCACTCGGACCTCGTGCTCCTCGAGGACGGCAAGCCCCTCGGTCCGGCGCACTCGGCCCACGCGGACATCCGCAAGGAGGGGGGCGGGCGCTATAGCCACTGGGGCGCCCGCACGCTCTGGTTCTCCGCCAGTGACAACTCCGACCCGCGCACTAACGGGCGGGAGTACAAGGCCGTCTACCCCGGGCCGGGGGGATGAGGCGGCGAAGCGGGGCGCCACGCGCCGGGAGGACGGTGGCGATGCGGGAGGGGGCTCTGGAGATCCGGACAGACCATCACGACGAACCGATCCACAGATAGTCGACGCGGCATGTGCCGGTGAGGCTGGCGCCATCGCTCAGATCCAGGCGCAGTTGCTTCAGACGGCCGGACCACCCGGGGACGTCGCTCATGTCCACCGTGTAGACGCGCGGCCCGGTGTCGTTCGGGACGACCTCGAAGGCCTGGCTGTTGGCCTCCTGCCACTCGGGGTTCGCCACGGTCGTGAAGCGGAACCGCATCTGCGTGGCCGGGGTGTGGTTCTGGAAGCGGATTGTGAGGGAGCGGTTGCCGCTCAGGTCAACGCCGAGATCGTCGGCCGACTGCAGGTGGGCGCCCGGGCTGTTCTCGACGGCTACGAGGTAGTACCCGCCGGCAACGTACTGCACCGGATCGGACGCCGTGGGCCAGTCCTGGTTGGCCCACTGGCGGGCCACCGTCCCCGGGTTGGCTTCGCTCCAGCCCTCTTTGTCCAGCGGTGTGTTGAACTCCCACGCCTGCACCACCGACGCGCCCGGCGGCAGGATGTGCACCGTCGTCATGTCGCTCAGCCACAGCTCGCCGTCGTCCGCCACGAGCCGCAGCAGGTAGTCCCCCGGCGCCGAGAACTCGGCCTCGGTCTGGGCGGAGGCCGCGTCCCGGAAGGTGACGCTCCCGGGCCCTTCGAGCACTTCCCAGCGGACCGTAAGCGGGTTCGGGCCGGAGCGGCCGTCGTCGCGCACGCTGCCGACGAGGCGAACGTGGGCCGCGTCCGTGCGAAGGTCGGGCCCGGCGTCTACTTCCGGCGGAGCGTTGAAGGGCATGGCTTGGTCGGCCTCAGCGAGGGTGGCGTAGGCCGTGTTGTCCCGCAGTTCCCAGCGCGTCGTCCTGGCCGCCTCGTTGACGAAGAACTCCACCCCGGGCAGGACTACGTAGCCGTTGTCGTGGACCACGCCGTTGCTACAGCAGACGTCGGGGTCTGAGCTGCCGCCCCACACATAGATCTCGCCCGGCCCCAGCTTGTGAGCAGTGTTGTTGGCGAAGAACCGCGAGTTGGCGATCTCCACGTTCCGCGTCTGCGGCGCGCGGAGCCCCAGCATCTCAATGGCCGCCCCGGCGTTGTTCTGGAACGTGCAGTGGTCGATCAGGCAGCCGTCCCCGGAGTTCTCGAAGTCGATGCCGCCCTCGTCATGGGAGCCGGAATCAGGCTGATTGCGCCACGTGCAGTTGCGGATGATCAGGCCCTGCGGGTCGCCCAGCATGATGCCCATCGTCCCGGCGGAGGCGTGCCAGCCCGCGGCATCAAAGACGCTGTTCTGCAGATACGTGCGCCGGATGCGGACGAGGAAGGGATGTGGGGAGGTGTTCCGCACGTAGTTGTCGTGGCAGTACAGCCGGTCCAGGACGACGCCGTCGCCCAAGACGAAGAAGCCATTCGAGGTCTGGAACATCTCGCAGTCGCGGATCACGATGTCTGCGGCCGGCGCGCCCGAGAGGCCTATCCCGGCGGACGTGCTCAGCGCGTCGCCCAGGGCGCCGGTCCGGTCGAGCCATTCGGGGATGCCGTGGGCGTTCGGCCGGTACAACCCCTCGATGTGGTGGGCGAGGCAGTCCTCGATGAGCAGCCCCTTGTGCCCCGGCTGGGAGTAGTGTACCACCAGCCCCTTGCCCGCATAGCAGACCACCAGGCTGCTGATCCGGAGATAGCTGGGATCGGTGATGAGCGCGCAACGGTCATCGATGTCCCAGTGGCGGCGGAGGATCGGCCGCGGCCCTTCCCCGTAGACGCCGATAGCCGCCCAGTTATCCGGCGTACCGGCGGCGGAGACCGACAGCTCCTGGTCGAACACGCTGCCGCGCTTGAGGAGCAGCGCGTCGCCAGGGCCCAGCGTCGTGCCGTTGATCTTCGCGAAGTCCTGCCACGGCTCGGCCTCAGAGAGACCCGTGTTCGCGTTGTTGCCCTGCACGCTGTCGATGTAGTACGTCGTGCCGCCGTGGCTGGGCGGGTCCAGGTGCGCCTGCTCCTCCGCGGCCGCGTCGTCGGGAGGGAAGAAGACCAGGGGCCGTCTGACGACCGCCGGGGCCGCGCCCTCCGCCGTGAGCCGGACCACCGCGTCGTCGTTGCTCTCGCCGTCGGCCAGGACCCGCCACTGCACCGTCCTGGTCTCGCCGGTCGCCAGCGCACCCAGCTCCTGCACCGGATCGTCGAGACAGCGGACGGCGCCGGGCACGGTGAGGGCGACCGAAGCTCCCGTGACCTCCTGGCTGAGGTTCTGCAGGACAGCCGTCAGCGTCTCCGGGACGCCGGCTCGGAGGATTGCGTGCTCCTGGGTCACGTGAGCGATGCGGACCGTCGGCAGCTTGGGGTTGTCGAGGCGCACCTCATCGACCCACATCCCCGGGCCGCCGATCGTCACGGGGCTGTTGGTCGGACGGTACAGGCCGCTCCGCATCCCGCGGGTCTGTGCCCCGTTCACCTCCAGCGTCAGCGCCATCCCGTCCCAGTGCGCGATGACCCGGTACCACTGCCCCGCCCGAACCGGCCTCTCGGTGCGGACCCTCGGCTCCCAGCCGTCGAGGTTGATGAAGAAAGCGAGGTCGCTCCCTTCGTTGGGCGGGTCCACACGTAGCATGAACTCGCCCTCTTTGGCGACGATGGTCTGGATGCCCGCAGGAGCGCTCTCAAAGTACACGCGGCAGTCGAGGTGGAACCCCGGCGCGATCTGCAGGGCCGGGTTGTCGGGTACGCGCACGGGCTGACCCAGAGGACCTAACGCCTGGCCGACCGCGCCGGGGACGAACCGGACGCCTTCCGCAGCGCCGTCGTGGCCGTGTCCCGAAGCATCGCGGAGGTCGCCTTCGAAGGGCCATGAGGCCTCGGCCGTCGAGCCGCCGTTGGGGTTCTCCAGTCGCACGTCCTCGATGGCACCCCTCAGCGGGCCAAACCGGAGCGACCCATACGCGGTGTGAGGATTCCCCGCGCGCTGCCGCCGGTAGGCCTGGCCGTTCACCTCCAGGGACAGCGTCTGCCCGTCCCAGCCGGCGACCAGGTGGTACCACTGCCCGACCTGCGGAGCCACCGCCGCCTGCACCCGCGGTTCCCAGCTGCCATCCAGGTTCACGAAGAACGAGAAGCGGCCGCCCTCGCCCGGGGGGTCGATTCGGAGCATGTACTCCTGGTCCTTGACCGCGACGTACTGCGTGCCGGGGTGCGCTCCGGTGGGCTTCACCCAACACTCCAGCCGCAAGCCGGGCGCCAGGCGCAAGTCCGGCGCGTCGGGAACGGCAGCACTGACCTCGTCGACACTGAGCGCCTGGCCGTCCTGCCCGTCAACGAACTGCGGGGCCGAGGCATAGGCGTCGTTGCCGCGGCCAGTCTGATCGGCCAGAGCGCCGTCGAAGGGCCACTCCGCCACCGGCTGAGGGTCCGGGTGCGCCTGAGCGCGCAGGGCGGTTGCCGACGAGAGCGCCGCAACGGCCATGAGCAGGGCCGGGCAACCCGAACGTGCGAGCAGCCCTCTGCAGAGCGTGTGGCGCTTCCGATGGTTGTACATAGGTCATCTCCTGGTGTGAGCCGCGCCCCAAGCCGCCGGCGGCTCGGGAAGTCTGACGAAGTGCCCAGGGGCGACGCCGGGCAGGGAGAGACAGACTACCGACCAAGGTAACTGGCCGTTGGGGCTCCGCCCAGGAGAGCATGGCACAAGGCGCGTGAGATCCGCCGTTGCGGCGGGTCGTTGGAGCGCCAGATGCCTCGCTTCCTGGGCGCCCTCCTCCTTGCTTGGTGAGCCCCCACGGAGAGTGGAACGACGTGGCGCTTCATCCATCCAGGTAGGCGTCGGGCCGGCAGCGGTATCGGTTGGGCTGAGTCGCGTCGTCAGTCCCCTTGCTGGGTGCGACGCAGCACGATCGCGTCGACCCAGAGCGCCCAGTTCTGATCGGGCGCTTCGCGGCGGTCCGTGAGCATCAGACGGAAGGTGTGTTTGCCGTGGGTCAGAGTGACCTCCCCTAGAGAGGTGGGTGATTCGGTCAGCCCCAGGTACTCGCCCAACGCGGGGAGGGCACCGTCAGCGAGGTGCTCTTCGCCCCCGTCGAGGCGCCAGATGAACGGGGACAGCGACCGCGGGGTCTTCAGCCGCGAGAGACTGTTGCCCGAGAAGATCACCTCGTAGCGCCCCTCGGCGGGCACGTCGAGGTCCACCTCGATCCAGTACCCGTCTTCGCCGGGGTCCCCGTCGCTCCAGAGGTCCAGGGTCGCGCCTCCGGAGAAGCCCTCCTTGGGCAGCGCGATCCATCCAGGGCTCCAGCGGCCTTTCTCCGCCTCGGCCACGATCAGGCCTCCGCTGCCCTCCGAGGTAGCGTCGATGACCTCGACGCTCCGGCAACCGTTCAGGAAGGCCGGCGCGCTCACCAACGCGGCAAGGCACCGACCGTCTCGGAGTGGCAGCCGGCGCGAGCGTCCCCACGTGTCGGTCAGCGTCGGCGCCCGGCCCGCGATCAGGGGCGTCACGGCAAGGGTGACGGTCGGCACTCCGGTCTCGAACGGCCCGGACCCGGCGCGATCGAAGGAGACGACCGTCTCCTCGCCCCGCTGGAAGAACCGCGTCTCCCAACCGGGCACCTGGTCACTCACGCGCGCGAACTTCGCGGTGCCGATGCAGTGGGCCCCGACCGAGAAGCGGACCCCTGCCGGGAGCACCGTGAGGTCCTTGCGCACGAGCGGGCGGTAGTCGGGGTAGCCGATCTCCACATGGATGAACTTGAACGAGCGCTCGACCGGGCCGGAGAGGTTGCGCAGGGGGATCTCGCTGCGCTCCTCCGTGTTCCAGATGGGCAGGTCGAGGCTGTGCTGCTTCAGAAGGGCGGACCACTGGTTGATCCACTCCGGGTGCTCATCGGTGTAGTGTACCGAGAGGATGTCGATGTCCTCTCCCATCCCCAGCTCCAGCAGGCGCGCTGCGAAGTCGTGCCCGCCGACGAAGCCCGCCGCTGCGATCCTCGCGTCCGGGTTGCCGCGCCGCAAGGCCGCACTCGTGTGCCGCACCAGCTCAGCGAAGTCCTCGACCGTGCCCGTCCAGTAGAGGTCGGGCAGGTTGGCCTCGTTCCAGATCTCCCAGACGCCGATCTCCTCCCGGAAGTCGGCGGCGACCTGCTCCATCAGCTGGTCCCAGAGCGCGTAGTCCGCCGGCCTGACGCGGTTGTAGACCGGCCCGGCGTCCCCCTGCTGCTCGGCCTCATTCGGTCGCGAGGACAGCTCGCGCGGACACTGGGCGATCTCGCCCAGGATGGAGATGCCCTCGTCGCGCAGCCCGCGGGCGAGCGCCTTCCACAGGGAGTAGTCGGCCATCACCCGCGGGTTGGGCCCCTCAGTGACCGTCACTTCGCCGAAGCTGAAAGCCCAGAAGTTGAACCGCGACCAAGATGCCCCGAGCAGCCTGTGGCTGACGGCGAGATCGCGCCCCCGTTGCGGGTTGTCCGGACTCGTGCCGTCCGGCGCGTAGAAGATGCCCCAAGGAGAGGCCGGATCGGGGGCCTCAGGGGTGAAGACCACCGCGATCCACGTCTCAGCTTCGGCGGCGGCCCTGTCATCCCTCGCCGTGAGGACCAGACGGTACAGCCCGCGTCCGGGCAGCGTGAGTGGGAGACGCCGGGTGGCTCGGTCACCCAACCGCAGGTGCCCGATCTGCTGCCAAGGCCCCTCGCTCTCACTGACGGAGTACTCGACCCGCACCGGCCCGGTCGCGTTGCCGACCGTCACGCTGACGTCAACCGGCTCACTGTCGGTGAACAGGAGTCCCCGTCGAGGCGAAGTGGCGCGGACGGTCAGGACTTCCTGCGCGGAAGCTCCCAGAGCCGCATCGGCCAGCAGGACCATCGGTAGCCATCCGGGCATCGTAGACCCCCTCGGTGGACGCACCGGTCCAGACCGCGTCATCATTCGGCGCCGACCTGCAGGCGGCCTCGTCGGCCACCAAGGCCTCGCCGGCGGCCGCGGGGAAGCACCGGCGGATCTCGACGCCAAGGAGGGCCGGCCATGTGGCGCCTATTGCTGCCGGGGTTTGCGTTCGGGCTGTGCGGCGGGGCTCACGCTCTGACGCCCGAGGACTGCTCGTTCTACGCCTCCTTCGATGGGACGTTCGAGGCAGCGGAGGCCCGGGGGAACGGGCAGGCAGAGGTCAAAGGTCCGATCGCGTTCGTGCCGGGCATCCGCGGCCAGGGCATCTTGGTGGGTGCGCCGGAGACGGGACTGAGCTACGCGGCGCAAGGCAACCTGAGCCTGGAGGCCGGGACGGTATCCGTGTGGGTGAAGCCCGAGGGCTGGGACGACAAGGACGCCGCCATGCGGTTCTTCTTCGCCTGGAGCGAGGGCCAGCCCATACCCCCGGCGGATGGCGGACAGTTCCTGTGGCTGTACCGCTTCTTCGCGCAGAGCACGTACTTCCTGGCGTGGGACTCGCGCGGCTATCCCACCGTCTGCCGCCAGGACCCGAAGCAGTTCCCCGATGTCTTCCGGGCAGGAGAGTGGGTCCACCTCGTCGGGACGTGGAATGGCGACGAGATGCGCCTCTTCATCAACGGTCAGCTGCAAGGGGCCGCGCGGGTCGCGACGCGCTCGATCCTGCGCTCGGCCGGAGAGCGGTTCACCGTCGGCGACCCGAACCGGGCGAACGCCGCGGATACGGTGCTCGATGAGCTGCGGATCTTCGACCGCGCGCTGACGGCCCCGGAGGTGAAGGCGCTCCATCAGTTCGAGCCGCAGGCGGAGCCGACCCAGCAGGAGCTGACCGTGGTCCGCCTGCCGGGCGCGGGGAAGCTGCGGGTGGACGTGAACGCCGTCGGGTACCGGCCGAGCGAGGCCGACGGCCTGATCGCCACCGTCACGCTCTTCGGCGAGGGCAGCGACCGGCCGCAGCAGACGGCGACCTGCCGCGTCGAGGGCGCGGCGCACGCGGCGGTCGAGTTCGGCGGCGGTGCACCTCCGTTGGAGGCGGGCGAGTACCGGATCGTCTCTGAGCTGCGGGAGGGCGACCGACTGCTGGGCACGAGCGAGGCGCGGGCGACCGTCAATGCGCCGCCAAAGTGGCTGGGCTCCGAAGTGGGGATGACGCAGGAGGTACTCGACCCGTGGACGCCGCTGGTGGTCGAACGGGGGGCCGAGGGGGTGCGGGTGGAATGCTGGGGCCCGCGCCGCTACACCTTCGGGCACGGTGGGCTGCCGGATCAGCTCTACACGGCCGCGGCGGACATGCTGGCTGGGCCGATCAGGTTGGCCGGGTCTGTCCGCGGCACGGCGATCGACTTCACCGGCGAGCCGGTGGTCCTGAACCGCCAGACACCGGCGCGGGTGGAGCTCGTGGGGGGCGCGCCCAACAAGCCGGTTCAGGCCACGGTCGAGAGCTTCCTGGAGTATGACGGCCTGCTATGGGCGAAGCTGAAGCTCTCGGCGCCAGACAGGCCCTTGGTCGAGCGGTTGACGCTCGAGATCCCCCTGCGGCCGGACGCTGCCACGCTGATGCAGACCGGGTTCGGGCATGAGGACGGGGGGAAGGTCAGGCCCTGGAGCCATCGGGTCGTCGCGAACTCGCAGGTCTGGCTGGGAAACGAGGCGGGCGGGCTTCAGGTCACGGTTCCCTCGGCCCGCAACTGGCGCAACGCCGACCGCAACCGGCAGCTGGAGATCATCGCCGACGCGGGGCGCGTGGTCCTGCGCCTGAACCTGATCGATGAGCCCACCGTGCTGGACGCGGATACGGAGTACGAGTTCGGCCTGCAACTGACACCCGTCCGCCCGAAGCCCGAGGGCTGGCGGATGTGGCGGATTACGCCCCTGGACGACACCCCGGGGACGCGCTTCAACCCCTTCTACACCGAGGGCTTCGACGCGGGGACCAGCTACCCCATCCCGAGGCCGGAGTGGGAGCGCATCTTCAGCGAGAACACGGCGAAGGGCAACCGGGCGATCATCTACCTGCAGCCCTGCTCGGTGTGGCCGGGGATGCCCGACTACCCGGACTTCGCCGCTGAGTGGCGCACGAGCCTCAGCAATGCGCCCCCGCCCTTCGACCCCGAGGCGCCGCCGATGAGCGCGATGGGCGTCTGCCCACGACCGCGGTCGTGGGGCGACTACTTCGTGAACACCTTCTGCGACCTGTACGAGGGACCGTACAAGGACATGGGTTGGGGCGGCGTGTACTTCGATGTGACGCCCCCGCCCGTCTGCGACAACGCGGACCACGGCTGTGGCTACCGGGACGAGTACGGCGTCTGGCAGCCCGAGCAGCGTTACCTGGAGCATCGCAACGTCCAGCGGCGCTTCTACGCGGCGCTGCAGGAGCGCTGGCCGGAGAAGGTGCTCGTGAACCACGAGTCCGGGTGCCTGAACATGCTGCAGCTCGCTTTCGCGCAGGGAATGATCGACGGCGAGCACCTCACGCTGGCCCTGCCGCAGGACGACTTCAGCTACCGCAACCTCCTGACCCTCGACCGGATGCGGGCGCAGTACATGGGCCACAACTTCGGGTTCGTGCCGATCTTCCTACCCGAGTTCACCCGCGCCGCCGAGGGCAACGAGACGGTCGTCAACCGGTTCATGCTGACCGAGGAGCCGCCGGAGGTCATGCACCTGCTGGGGCTGCTCGCCCTGCACGACATCCTGCCCTGGAATGCCTACTCGAACCCGGCGCCCTACTTCCACTGGTGGGCGGTGCAGGACGCCTTCGGCTGGGGGGACGAGGTCGAGTTCCTGCCCTACTGGAGCAACCAGAGCCTCGTCACCCTCGCGCCGCAGAACCCCGACCTCGTCTGCACGGTCTACCGGCGAGCCGAGAAGGCCCTCTTCGTCCTGATGAACAACACGGACGCCGACATCGAAGCCACGCTGGCGCCGGACTGGGAGGCGCTGGGGGTCCCGGCGCCTGCCGAGGGCCTGCTGGATGCCTGGGCCGCGGCGAGCTTCCGTTACCCCGGTTGGGAGCGGGACCCCGCCACCAACAAGGCCCGCCGCAAGCCCGAGCCAGCGCAGGTGACCGGCCACGACGTGCGCCTCCCGCTCGGTACCGGCCGCGTCACCATCCCCATCCCGAAGCGCAGCTTCCGGATGGCGACTGCGCCGTGACTGCAGGACCTGGCAGGTTCCGGGGACACCATGCCTATCTCGTGTCCCGGGGCCCTGAGCTGCAGGAGTCGAGTATGGTGCCCCTGGAACTCCGGCTCTGTGTTTGGGCACGGTACGTCGGCCTCTGCCTACTGCGTTCGCAACCAGCAGAGGCCAGCCCAGAACAGGCCGCCCGCCACTGTCCCGGCGACGGCAGCTAGGCATCTCTCAAGCGTGCTAAGCCTTATCCCTTCATCCCGGGCCAGGCTATCGATGATGCGGTCGCACACGAGCACGTAAGCCACGACCGCCAACCCCCACTGCGCCGTGCTACAGGCGTGCTCGTCCCAATCGAGGAACGAGCGCGCTACCGCGAGCACCATCCCGAGCAGTGACATCACAACAGCGGCAAGCAGCCCGCCCAGCGAGCACATCATCCAAGCAACAAAGAGGAACCCACAGCCCAGACGTGAGCCGGTCCGTTCCATGGTCATCTCCCGCGGTCTGCGTCCTGTCCCATGGGTCTGCACGGTTGTTGCCAGGCGGGCCGTCCACCCGTCCTAGGCCGAAGCTCCCTTCCCGGGGACTCGGATTGAGTCCCGAGTTCCGGGGACGCCGTACTCAACTCATCCCCTGCAGTCGCTGACGAACCCCAAGCTGGCAAGATCCGTGCCATCCGTACCAGCTGGCCGCATGGGTGCGTGACTCATCCCATTCCCGCCTTGCCATCCCCGAAGTACGCCGTCCGGCCCGGCCCCTCCTGCCGCCGCCCCTGCTCGCGCGATAGGTCCCTCCGCGCCCTGCGAGGAATGGGCGTGCAGACCCCGATTGGAGGCCCTCTATGATCCCCTTCTTCAGTCCGGCTGAGCAGGTTGCGGTGAACCAGTGGTACGAGGTGGCGTTCGCGCTGCCGCTGCAGCCGGGCAGCGTGGGCCTGCCGTTCTCGCTTCAGTACGGGGGCAAGACGTCGCGAGAGGTGCTGCCCGGGTGGGAGGCGTCGGCGAAGGAGACGGGCGGCGGACAGCTGCTCA
>Ga0233425_10003759_pt1 | contig 26836 bp, 15 predicted proteins | sample Watercolumn_Towu_2_FD_181712 | JGI IMG/M metagenome (GOLD analysis project Ga0233425, IMG submission 181712) | Freshwater microbial communities from Lake Towuti, South Sulawesi, Indonesia - Watercolumn_Towuti2014_140_MG | ecosystem: Environmental > Aquatic > Freshwater > Lake | place...
CGACCTGGCGTTGCGGTTCGAAACGGGGGCCGAGATCAACAAACGACTCGGGCCCACGAGCGAGCGGCAACCCCACGGCTACGAAGTCGTGAAGACCCTCAGCATTGACCTGGGGCTCGACACATCCGAGATCAGCCGCCTGCGGCGTTTCGCAGAACTTGCGGCGAACTTCGAAGAGTTCGTAGCACAGAACCCGGCCTGCAAGACTTGGCACAAAGCCAAGCTCTTACTTGCGGGCCATGACAACGGCGACTCGTCCGATGAGGACGACGAGCAAAGCTCCGAGGTGCGCGGCCTTATCGTCCGCATCCGTAACACAACGATCGCTGTCAAAAAGCAGAAGGTCGTGGTGTCGGGCATGGACAAGACCGAACTCCTCCTCGAGCTGCAAAAACTGGCACGGGCACTGGTGAAACGCGCCGGTGTCACGCTGACCGTGGCCGAACTTCCTGCGGAGGTTGCGGCCTAAAACCCTGAGCGTTGCCGGATCGGGCATGCTGCCGATCCACCGTTTCGGGATCCTCGGCCACACGGCTGCATGGCCGGGGTGAACTTGAGTTGAGCAGCCACAACCCGTTCCGCGGCCTCGAACAGTTGGCGATCGGGTACGACGTTTACCGTGTTTCTCAGGACAAAATCGGCCTTGCGCTCCAGACGAAGCCGCGCTACATTGAAGCTATTGACGGCCAGGGGCGGCCAGCGAGATCGCAGGGCAGGGAACCTGCGGGCTGGCCGCGACCGAACCGGGCGTCGCTTTCAAAAGGGGCACCAACAATGAATACTACCGCCACCAAACCGGCTTTCGTGACCGACGCCGGTCTCGCCGACCTGCTCCACGTCTCCGTGCGGACGCTACAGCGATGGGCAAAAAGAACCGGACTTCCCCGCGCCACTACAGCTCGGCCGCTGCCGGCGGTGGGATCGGGACGACGTCCTCGCCTACCTGCGTAGTCGCACGACAGGCAAACGGGCAGACCACGGCGCTGTCGCCGCAGGAGTGTAGAAACAGCACGGGCCGGTCGCAGTGACCGGCCCGGCCGATTGATCGGATTAGCCGTCGAGCGGAAATCGACGGCGCGCAGCACCCAAACAACAGCATCAAGGAATGCTATCTAATGTCTACGATAACCAATACTGACACGGAAGTCAACACGGAGCGAGGCAGCCAGCCGCTTCGTCGCGGCGAACACAGCGTGCCGCGCATCACCGCGCCAAACGACCACGATGGTGATGAACCGCAGGAGACGCCGGCAGCATCCGCGGCCGGCACGCCGCTCATCATGGAGCTGCAAGGGCAGGCCCAAACGGTAGTCGTCGCGGCCTTGCAGAACGCAGAATACATCCAGCAAGTCCGCGACCAAATCCGCGCCGCCGGCGAGGCGCCGATCTTCGACCTGCGGCACCTTCTGGACTGGACCGCCGGCGATCGCTGGGCCGTGTTGGGCTTTATTGCCGGGCTTGATACCGCCTATACGGTACGCCACGCGGAGTTCGGGGAAGCGGGTGATCTCTTCCTTGCCGTGCTGAACGCGATGGTGGGCGACGAGGACGTCGCCCGTTGCGGGCGCGGCGTACGGGCGGCCATCGAGGCGGCCGCCATGCTGCACCATCATCCGCAGGCCCTGCCGGCAGCGTGCGGCCGGATTGCGCAGCGGTTGGCGGACCTGGGCGTGGACGGTTACACGGCGTATCGCCTGCAACAGCAGGCCGAGCAGCTTGCCGCCGAGGCAACGGTTCAGGCAAGCAGCGGCGAACAGGCCGTGGTCAGGGTCCAGACCAACCTGCCCGACGCGCCAGTTCCCGGCCAAGCCGTGGTGCCGGAGGGCTGGCTGCTCAGCGCCGAGGGCATCGCCAAAGGGACCGCCGACAACGCCGTCGTCACCATCCCGGAGCCCATGGTGATTACCCGCCGCTTCACGGAGGTGGACGGGGACGCAGAGCACCTGGGCGTGGCCTGGCCGCGCGACGGCCGCTGGCACGAGGAAATCGTAACGCGGCTGACCATCGCCGGCCAGCGCACGGTAATCGACTTGGCCGCGCACGGGGCGCCGGTGACGAGCACGAACGCCTCGACCGTCGTGGACTATCTGGCCGCCTTTGAGACCTACAACCTGGAAATCCTGCCGCGGTCCCGTGTGGCGCGACAACTGGGCTGGCAGGGGGCCGGGGGCGGCGACGGGTTTCTCTGGGGCGAACGGCTTCTCCGCGACAATTGCGATACTGTCACCCCGCCGGCCTCGGCCGACGTGGCGCCGGCCACTCCGCAAGCGTCCGACATCATCTTCCGCGGGGCCGACGAAGGGGACGGCCAGCTTGCCGCGGGCTATTGCGACGGGGGTTCCTTTGAGGACTGGTGTGCGGCGGTCCAGCCAATTGCGCAGTTCCCCAAAGTCATCCTGGGCATCTACGCTGCGCTCGCGCCGCCCATGCTCGAAATCCTCAACTCGGACAACTTCATCGTCAGCTACGCCGGGGCGACCAGCCAAGGAAAGACGATCACCTTGCGGATCGCCGCGTCGTGCTGGGGCTGCCCCAACGAGAAATCAACCACCGCGGCCATCGGCACGTGGGACGCCACGCGCGTGTGGTTCGGCCGCGCGCCGGCGGTGCTCAACCACCTGCCGCTCGTGGTCGACGACACCAAGCGGGCCAGCAAAAAGGAAATCATCGCCCAGATGATCTACGACGTGGCATCCGGCCGCGGCCGCGGTCGCGGATCGGTCCAGGGCCTGGCCCGCAACGATGCCTTCCGCACGGTGATGATCACCAGCGGCGAGGCCCCCATTACGAGCTTCAGCGAGGACGGCGGCACGCGGGCGCGGGTACTGGAATTGTGGGCCTCGCCGTTTGGGCGTGCCGACGGTGCGACCGCCCAGATCGTCAACCGCATCAACGACCGCGTGCATGATCACTACGGGCACCTGGGCCCGCGTTTCGTGCAGTATCTGCTCGAGAACCGCGAGCGCTGGGCGGACTGGCGGGAGCAGTACCGCCAACTCCGCCAGCAGTTTGCCGATCGGGCCGGCGACAACTCGGTGGCGGCGCGTATGGCGACGCATCTGGCGGCCATCGGCATGACGGCGCGGCTGGTCCATGAAGCCGTGGAAATGCCCTGGCCGTACCGCGATGTTGTCGGCGCGTTGTGGGCCGACCTGACGGCCGAGACGCCGGAAGCAGACCGCGCCGCGGTAGCGTTACGGCACGTCCTGAGTTGGGCGCACGGGCACCGCGAGCAGTTTCACCCGCATTTCAATAGCAGCAGCATGACACCGCCGTCGGGCGGCTGGGCAGGTCGGTGGGCGCTGGACGAGAAAGACGAACCGTACGTCGGCTTCCTGCCGCACAAGCTCAACGAAATCCTGCAAGCCGGTGGCTTCGAGCCAGAGCCTATCAAGCGACTGTGGCTCGACCGCGGCTGGCTGAAGGTCTCGAAGGGCAAACACCAGTACCGGACGCGCATGGGCAACGAACTGCCCTACGTGGTCGCCATCAAGAGAACGGCGATCGAGCAGGTGGAGGGACCGGCGGACGCCAACGAGGATGGGCCGCCGCGACAGCGGATGTTTGGGGGCGTTTAGGGGCAAGCCCGAGAAGGGCCCTGGCTGCGCGTAGGAGGGCAGCAAATGATGAAGACGACCAAGATACCGAAAACGGCCCGAACGCGCACCAGCGAGGCCCCAGGCGCGCGCTGGAGGGCCGCCTGGGGCTACGCGGGTGGGAACGCGGAGGCCAACCTCTCCGGCAGAGGCTGGGAGGGAACAAGGGAACAGCGAGGGAACAACTGGGGGAACAGGTTTGACCCCGTATTTTCAGGCACTTTTATCTATTTACTACTTCTTGTTCCCTTGTTCCCTCTTAGTAATAGTCTCTTCAGAAGCAGCGCGGTTTTCCTGATACCTACCGCTAAGAAACCCACCTCCTCTACCAGTATGTATACCCTGTCGCCGAGAACAGGGAACAAGGGAACAAACGTCACAAAAGCCTGGAAAACACGGGGTTTTTGTGTTCCCTCACCTGCGGGATCACCCCCGTTCCTGTTCCCCCGGCCAGCCGTGAAAGGCGTTCCCCATGCCCAGTCCGCTTAACCCAACCTTGTTCTCCACCCTCCAGGCCCAGTTCGGCGAGGTCCGTGTCACGAACCCTGGCCAGCCCCGCATCGCCGTCCGTGTGCCCGATCCGGCGCACCCCGGCCGCTTCACCGATCGCGCCGCCCAGCGCGGCGAACAGTATTCCTGTTGCTGCCCCTTTTGCGCCGACGATCGGGGCCGCCTCTACATTAGCTACCAGTACGGCGTGCCGGACCCGGCCACCGGGCAGCGCAACTATGGCTTGTGGTACTGCCACAACGAGAAGTGCCACCAGAGCGAAGCCAATCGCCAGATCCTCCGCAGCCGCTTGGCAGTGCCCGTCAGCCGCCGCTATGCGCAGCAGGTGCCCCTTGCCGCCCCAGTCCAAACCTGCCAGCCGCCCGCGGAGTTCGTCCTTCCCGAAGGTCTCACGCCGGTCGCCTCCTTGCCCGCCTCGCACCCCGCCGTCGCCTACCTCACTGGGCGCGGCTTCGACCTCCAGTACCTGCAGCAGACCTGGGGCGTGAGCTTCTGCGACTGGTGTATCGCCTGCCGCCCGGCCGCTACGAACCGCATCGTGATCCCCGTCTACCGTCCGGCCCAGTTGTTCTCGGGCGACGCGGAGCCCTTGGTGCTCCGCGGCTGGCAGGCGCGTAGTGTGCCCGGGTTCGAGGTTCTCGGCGGCAGCGATGCCAAGTACCTGTCTGCGGCCGGCATGCAGAAGTCGGAACTGCTCTACGGCCTGCATCTGGCCGTTGCGGCCGAAGGGCCGGTCTATCTGGTCGAGGGTCCGACGGACGCGTGGCGCGTAGGGCCGGGCGCCGTGGCGCTCTTCGGCAAAGACCTGTCCCAGACGCAGAAGCTGCTGCTGGTACACCATTTTGTCGGCCGGCAACTTATCGTCATGCTCGACCAGGATGCCCGGGACGCGGCCGCGCGCAACCGGCATGAACTCCAACTCGCCCGGAGCGGATTGCCGGGCGAGAACCGCGTGCGCATTGCAAACCTGCCGCCGGGCCGCAAAGACCCGGCCGATTGCACCCCCGAGGAAATCGCCGCTTGCCATGTCGAACCGTAAGCTGCAGACCTTTGATGAATACCGCTACGGCCCCCGCAGCGTGCTCCAGCCAGGTGATCGGTTCCGCGTGGGCGGCGGGCCGGTCTACGTCACTGACGATGGGGTCGAACACGTCGTTGCTGAGCGCGGCACCTTCAAGTTCCGCCGGTACTGCGTGCAGGGCGCCAACAAGTGGCTGGAAGCCTACCCGGCAGATGGCGGCTGCGTTGCCATCCTCTGGGTCGGCAAAGCACGCCGCAGCCCGACCGTGCCCAACCTGCGGCGGAAGCCTTACAAGATCCGCAAGATCACCCAACAGAAACGTCCCCGCAGAAAGAAGCTGGCGTGCCCCGCATAAGATACCTGCCCCACTACTACGAACCGCTCTTGGTTGCCGTCGATTATGTTGTCCGCGGCCCGCGCACCGCCGCCGCCGTCGCTGCCGGCGCCACGCAGTTACTGGGCATGGACTACCAGACGGCCGACTCCGCGCTCCAGTATGTCGAAGCCAGTAACATCCCCGGCGTGTTGCACGGCTTAGGCCAGCGTCCGCGCGTGTACAGCGATGCCCACTTTGCCCTGGCGGTGGAGATGCACAACGACCTGCCGTCGCTGGCCGATATCGCCGATGTCGACGACATCCGCACCATGCTTTGCCTGCTGTACGGCCAGGATCGTCTCGGGGACGAGATTCCGACGCTTACCCGTGCGGACCACGTCAACATTGCGATCGACCGCACCAATCACCCGCTTGCCCTGCACGCCCGCCTGTTACAGGAAATCCAGGCGTCGGGCATGTACGCCTTGTACCGCGAAATCGAAGTGCCGGTGCTGGCACCGGTGCTGGCGATGACCTTTGCGGGCCTGCCGGTCAACCGCCCCGTGTTGGAAGGCATCAAGGAAAGCCGCGGGGCGCAGATGGAAATTGCCCGGTGGCAGCTCCAGGAACTCGCCGGCCGTCCGATCAACCTGGATTCCGCGATTGAGGTGGCCGAGTATCTGTATGACGAGTTGAAGCTGCCGGTGCCGGCGTACACGCCAAACGGCAACCCGTCCACCGGCAACAGGGCCCTCCAACTCTTGGCGGAGGTGCATCCGGTGGTCCCTTTCATGCTGCGCTATCAGACGCACAAGCCGGCCCGGGATGCGGCCGACTCGCTCCTGGCCCACCTTGCAGCGGACAATCGCGTGTACGCCGAACTCGATCCGCTGGGCGCAGCCACCGGTAGGTTCAGTTGCAGGGAGCCCAACTTGCAGGGGCTGGCCGCCCCAGTGCTTCAAGCCATCGAAGCTGCCCCCGGCTGCGTGCTCATGGAGGCCGACTACTCGCAAATGGAACTCCGTGTGCTGGCCCACTTCTCGCGCGACGCCGGCCTCTTGCACGCCTTCCAGCACGACATTGACCTGCACCGCCGCACGGCCGCCCGCGTGCTGGGTATCGCCGAAGCCGACGTGACCGATCAGCAGCGTCAACTGGGCAAGACCCTGAACTTCGGTATCGTCTTCGGCCAGACCGCCTACGGGCTTGCTGACGAACTTGCGATTTCCATGCAACGAGCCGAGGCCATGCTGGCCGCCCACGCCGCAACGTACCCCGGCGGCACGGCCTGGATCGCCGAAGTTCACCGGCAGGTTGCCAATACCGGCGAGGTCCGCACCCTCTACGGCCGCCGTCGCTATCTGCCGAACATCTACTCAACGCTGCCGGGCGCCGTGGCCGAAGCGCAGCGCCAAGCGGTCAACGCGGTCGTTCAGGGCAGCGCCGCCGACTTGCTCAAGCTGGCCCTAGTCCGGTTGCACGCCGAATTGCCCACCAGCGTCCGCATGCTCCTGCCCGTGCATGACAGCATCCTGCTTGAAGTGCCGGCCAATCTGGTTGAAGCGACCCGCGAAATCGTCACGAACGCCATGCAAGCCGCGCCCCCTGGCTTTACGCTGCCGCTGACCGTTGACATCCAAACGGGCAGGACGTGGGCGGACTGCAAATGAACCCGACAGCCGCCTGTGACTGTCCGCGGTGGACAGTCGCGCCGCCGGCCCGACTAACAAGCCCCCTGGGGAGAACGATAATACCAATGAACCCGCAACAGTATCTTCTCTTTGAGCTGCAACGACTGGCAAACCTGCTCGCCGACCGCGGCCGCAACGGCGCCTCGCCTATGATCTACACGGTCCTCAAGGAAATCCGTTTGGCCAGTGCCCGCTGGCTGGGCGGCGAGCCGTTTGAAGAGTGCCTGGCCTTCACGCTGCGACGTCTTTCCTGGCGAGTCGAGGAGGCCCTATCTTCGCAGTCCAACCTGGACAGGGCGTTGCAGCTCTTGTCGGGCATCGTTCCGCACGGCATGCGGCTGTTTCGGGAAATCGATGCCTGCGCCGGCGATCCCCATACACGGGTTTTGGTCGACGGCTTTGTCGCGGGCTTCGCCGGCACGGGCTTCGACCTGTGGATGCACATGAAGCAGCGGCAGATGTACGCCGGCTGACCGAAGGTCGAATTGTTGCCCCGGGCGAGCTGGATGTCTGGCAGGGTGTCTTGCACTCGCCTTTGGCGTGCCTCTTGGCAACAAACTTCACCCGCATCCGCACGCTGGCCTTAAACCCGCGACTCAACCTTGCCGTGCTGGACGTCCTCCTCGTCGCGCCCTGCGCCCGCCCTCCGCAGCTTCGCCTTCAGCAGACCGCCGGACCTGCGTTTCCGTCGCCGCCTTCACTGTCAGTGAAGACGCTGATGAAGTCCCAAGTGCCAATGATACTGAAGCAGCTATGCTGCCTGTCCAGGGTTCTCGGGCAGCCATCTTGGCATGTGTCCCCGCACACAGCCTGACAGCGTGCTTGCGGACCGGCTTTGACGCGAGGTTTCAGCGTAGTTTCCGGCTGGCGGGCGCGGGACGCCTTCCAGGCGCTGGTCAAGCAGGTCACCACGGGAGATGAAAATGCCCTTACCGAACTGCGGCAGACCTTGGGCGACAATCCGCAGATCTGGCAGGCAGTCGGCAACCTGGCCCTGCACGCCCGCGTGGTCCTGGCGCGGGCGATTGCGAGCGGCGATCAACTCGTGCTGGATTCACTGTTGCGGTCAGCCGCCGACGTGCCGCAAGTTGTTCGGCCGCGGCCTGGACGCCGGCGTACTCGCGCACGGAACTGGCTTCACCCTTGTGGCAGCTCCACCCGTCCCCGTACCCGTTTCATCGCGAAGCCTCCCGGACGCGCACCCATTGGACGGTGGAGTCCGGCACGTGACGCAGCGGGATTGTGTCCAACAAGCGAACGAGGTCCGGGCCTATTGCCACGGGGGACTACGGCCCCTGCGCATCGATCGCTCCTTGGATCGTGCCGGTAGCGAAGTTGTCATATTGGCCCGCATGTTTACCTTGGAAGACCCAGGCGGCGAAGGTCGCCGGGCGGATTGAGGCCGTCAAGCCTAACGGTACATCTTTCAGATCGGAGACGTTGAACTCCTTGTCGCTGGCCGTCAGGTCGCGGTAGTAGAGTGTCCCGGTGCTCTTGGTGATGTTGGCCGCATTCTGGCGGATTACCAGACGGACCTCGTACCAGTGCTTGGGCAGTGCAACTTGTCCCGACTGGCGCCAATCGCCGCCGACGGGCTTCAGGCGGAAGCACGTGTTGCCGCTGCCGTCGCGGGCCCTCGCGATGCCGAATTGCGGTCCCATGCCGTCGGGATTGGCGTACTGATGCACCGTCAACGGCTGGTCTTTCGTCCGCGGCACGCGCGGGCCGACGTTCGTCTCCCAGGCGGCGACGCCGAATGAACCCGGCTCGGCCATCATCCAGGCCGAGTAGAACACGACTTGACCGTCCTTGTAGTCCGGGTTGTCGAAGACCTTCTCGGCCACGCGGTAGTTTGCGTTGTCGGTACTGTTGCCGCGGCCGATGATCTGCGCAGCGACGCCTGAGGTGTTTGGCGCAGTCGGCTTTATCAACGACGCTCCCTCGGGCTTATCGACGTTCCAGCCGTTTTGGCCGTTCAGCAGCGACGGCTTCTTTCCGGCGCCCGGTTTGCAGGACTCGAAGTCCTCGATGACCACGACTTTCCCGTCGGCCGGAAACGCGACCTTGCCCAACGGCGGCGCTGCCGGCTGCGGCGGCGCGGGAACTATCTTCGCCTTCGGCGCGCCGGCGGGCGTCTTCGCCGCGGGCATTGGCGGCGCCGGCTGCGGCGGCAACGGCTTCGTCAGCGGAACCGTCGAGCCGGCCGCCGCGGCATAGCCCACGTACAAGGGCAACATGCTTCCGCCGGTTCGCCCGGGCGCCATCCCGTTGAAGAGCCGTCGCGTTTCGCTGCCGCGCGTTTCTTCAACGAGCGCGATGAAGGGGTTGCCGTTGAAGCACGACTCGCCCATGATGATCGATGCCGATGCGTCGCGGATGACGAACATCGGCTCGGTTTTCGGCCGCGAGGTGGCATAGGCGAAGCCGCCGACGACCTCCGTCCGGCCGCCGCCGGTGGTCTCGACCAGCGTGCCGCCGCGTTCGGTCTTGTAGCCGAGGATCCACAGCGAACCGCCGTCGTTGAGCACGTGCGTGCCGTCGTTCTCGACGTTGAACTGTCGGGCCCAGACGTTCTGTTCGCGGAAGACGAACGGCCCGCCGCACACGTCCTCCAGAAACAGATCGCCGCGGCCCTTGCTTTCGTAACCGGCCTTACCCATCGTGACCCCGCTGACGACCAACGTCCGGTCCGAAGCGTGTTCGATGCCCACGCCGGCATAGATCAAATCCAGCCGCTCGATCACGACCACGGGCGATTTGCCGTCGACCACGCGGAGCAGGCCCTTGCCGCCGAGGTGCGCCTCGCAGCCGGTGATCCGCCGCACGTTGCCGCGGACCAGCACGTCGCCGCCGATGACCCAACGGCCGTTGGGCAGATAGACGGTGCTCTTGCCCGCGTCGATCGCCTTCTGCAATGCGGCCGTGCTGTCGGTCTTGCCGTCGGGTTTGCCACCGAACTCCAGCGGGCTGATCCAATCTTTCAAGTCGTCCCAAGGCACTTCGGGCGTGGGCTTGACCGGCAGGTGGAGCGACCGTGCAGGCGAGGGAAACATGCTCAGCGGCGCGTGCGATTGGTACTCCTCGACCTTCGGCCCGGGCGCGTTCTGCTGCAAGCCGGCAGTGCTCTGGATGGCTCGCTTGTAGCCGGCCGTCTCGATGTCGCGCGCATACAGCGCGCCGCTGTTCTCGATGGCGGGCAGGCCGGCCGCCTCGCCGCTGCCAGTGAGCTTCGCGCCGACGAGCGTCATCAGGCTCACGCCGCCGAGATTGGCCACGGCCGTCACGCGGTTGTCGCTCACCAGGCCCTCGATGCTCACGCACTGCCCCTCGTTCTTCAGCCCGCACTGGCGTTGTCCTTGCAGGCGGATGTCCTGGAAGGTGATGCTGTCGACGGCCGTGCGGGAACTAATGCCCACATCGAAACCCTCGACGCGGATGTCCTTGATGAGGCACGGGCCCTGCTCGTCGGTGTAACCCAGGTCGAGGCCGATCGCGCCCGCACCGTCGCCGCTGCGGATCCGTACGTGCCGCATCGAGCCCTGGTTGTTGGCGATGTACTGGATGCCGCACGCGCCGGGGTTGCCCTTGCCGGTGTCGACCGTGAGCGTGCGGATGCCGTTGCGGAACCGCTGGGCCGGTTTTTGGCCGGTCCAGATCACGGCCTTGCGCTTGGCCGGGTCGTCGAAGCCCGCGCAGTTGTCCTTCAGTTTGACGACCGTGCCGTCGAGGCTTTGGCCTTGCAGCGTCGTGCGCTTCTGCGCCGAACCGCCGCCGCTGCCGCCGGGCCACCGCAGGGTGTCGGAAACCAAATACGTGCCGTCGGGCAAATAGACGATCGCCTGGCGCGAGGGGTGGTCGTCGAGCGCCCGCTGGATGGCGGCCGTATCGTCGGTCTTGCCGTCTCCCTTGGCGTGGTATGGGGCCTTGGTTACGTCGACCACGCCGGCGTCGGGCGGAAAGACGATGCCCGCGGCGAGTCCCGCCCCCGGGCGCGACAACGCCGAGAGTCCAATACAGACGGTGATTGCGAAAGCGGTTTTCATGGTGGATTCTCCTCGTTGCCGCCGCGGCTACGGCGTGGACCAGAAGGGGATCGTACCGCCGGGCAGGCCGCGCAGTCCGCCGGGCTTCAACTCGAACACCGTCTCCCCCTTCTTCTTCAGCAGAACGAGCGACTTGTAGGCGTTGTTCGAGAAGTTCGCCTCGATGATGCTGATACTCGCCTGCGAGTCTTCGATGACGAACGCCGGCTGGTCCTGGGTGCGGGCGCCGCCGCTGGAGTACATCAGCCCGCCGAGCAGTTCCGTGCGGCTGCCGTTCCGCGCGATAAGGACCGGCCCCGGGCCTTCCGTCTTGATGCCGAGGATCCAGAGTTGGCCGCCGTCGTTGCGCAGGTGCCACTGGGCATCCAATTGGGTGTTGCGGTGGTCCTGGTTCGTTTCGGGATTGACGTAGCGCATCCAGGCCTTCGTGCCGGGCCGAAGATGGAAGCGGCCGGTGACGTCCTCGACGAACAACTCGCCCGGTCCACTGATGATGTTGCCGCGGCCGTTGGGGCGCCGGTCGCTGGTGTCGTCCACGTCGCCCATCTCGCGGAGCACCAAGGTTCGCTTGGTTGGATTGTCGATGAAGTTCAGTCCCGCGTTATTGTCCCAGAACCAGCAGGCGATCCGCTCCATCACGAGCACCGGCTCCGGACTGTCGCCGACCGTGAAGATGTTCGCCGCACCGGCCATCGGCGACGGGAACTTGAGGAACGTCTCGCAGCCGATCAGGCGGCGGACGTTGCCGTGGATGACGATCGGTTTCTTCAGCGCGACGGCGCCGCGCGGCAGGCAGACCGTGGTCTTGCCGGAATCGATCGCCTTCTGCAACGCCTCGCTGTCGTCGGTTTGGCCGTCCACTTTCGCGCCGTAGTCGGTGATGACGGCCCAGTCCTTCAAGTCGTCCCACGGCACCTCGGGCATCTCTTTCACCGGCAGGCCGAGACTGGCGGGGCCGGACCCCGGCAGCCGCGCGCTGGCCCACTCGCGCACCAACGGCCCGGGGACGGTCTCGGGCTGCTCCTTGTGGTCCTTCTGGATCGCGCTGGCGTATCCGGAAACGGCGACGTTCCGCGCGAACATCGCGCCGCTTTGAAGCTGGATTGCCGACAGCGTCGTAGCCCCTCCCGTGCCGGAAAGCTTGGCGTCGACGAGCGTGAAGAGCCCGCCCCATTGGTCTTGCCGGATGGCGACCACGGAGTTCTCGCTCACCAGCCCGCGCACCGTAATGGGCGCGCCGTTGTTGTGCCAGCCGACTTTCTTCTGGCCGCGGAGCGCGACGTTCTCGAAGACAACGCCGTTGACGCCGTGCTTCGTGGCAACGCCCGTGTCGAAGCCCGTTACGCGGACGTTCTTGACGAAGCACGGGCCGAAGTCGTCGGCGTAACTCAGGTCGAGGCCGATGACGCCTTGGCCGTCGCCCGAGTGGATCTCCACGTCCCGCAGACAGCCGACGTTGCTGGCGTCGAATCGCACGCCGATGGCGCCGGGATTGCCTTTGCCGGTGTCCCAGGTGCAGTTGCGGATCTGGTTGCGGAACCGCTGCGCGGGCTTCCCGCCGCACCACACCATCTCCTTCGGACTGGCCGGATCGTTGAACCCCGCGCAACCGTCCTTCAGCTTGATGATCGTGCCGGCGCGGCTCTGGCCTTGGAGCGTCGTCAGACGTTGGTCCTTGCCCCAACGCAGGGTTCGGCTAATCAGGTACGTACCGTTCGGCAGATAGATGATCGTCCCTTTGGCCGCGTAGTCGTAGAGTGCCTGCTGGATGGCCTGCGTGTCGTCGGTCGCGCCGTCGCCCTTGGCATTGTAGGGAGCGGCCGTCACGTCGATGATGCCGGAGTTCGGCGGGAAGACGATGTTCTCCGCACCAGGCACTGCCGAGCGGGGCGGATTGGGCCGGTTCGGTTCGATTCCGCTTCGCACGACCGGCTTGACGCCCGGCGCGATGGCGTCTTTCGCCCCCGCGCCGCCCGCATAGAAGCGGATTTCCGCCAGTCCCGCACGTTCGCCCCGCCAGTTGCTCAGGCAATGCAGTCGCACGTAGCGGGCCTGCACCGGTTCCTTCAGCGAGACGACCTGTCCCTCGTAGGAATCGTCGCCGGGGGCTTCGGCAAGAAGGGCGGTACCCAGTGGAACGAACTTCTGCCCGTCGACCGACGACGAGACCTCGACCTCCTTGAAGCCGTTGCCCGTCCAGTTGGTTTCGTTGTAGTTCCACACGCGGAAGCTGCCGACCTGCTGCGGCTTGCCGAGGTCGAACACCACATGCGGTTTGCGGTCCCTCTTACCATCGACGTCGCCGGAGGACCACATGGTGCCGCGCTCGACGCCCTTGTCGCGGTAGGCGTTGCCGTGATGCACCCACGTGCCGCTGCCCGGCGGCGCTTCGCTCAGCCCCGAGCCGTCGATCAGGTTCCGGGGCGCCAGCGACGCGGCCTGCGCACTAGACGCAGTGACCGCCACCGGCGCGACGGCCGCACCGGCGTCCTTTGCCGGCGCGACCTGGGCGACAACTGCGCTCGTCTGCACCGTGCTTGCATACACCGCCAACGCCACTACCGCCACGGATGCTCTCATGCTGGAATCTCCGGCGACCGCAAAGGGCAATACGCGTACCGCGAATCCGCCCATTATAGACCAACGGCGAGCGTCAGGCTCCCGCCGGGTGCGCAAATCTTTTCCGTTTTTGCGCCAGCGGTCAAAGGCTGCCGTCGCTCCGTAGCCCCGTCTCCCCACGCACGTGTCGGCGGTACGCGGTCGGCGTCATCCCCGTCCATTGATGGAAGACCGTCGAAAGCTGCCGGAGATCGGAGAACCCGGAGCGTTCCGCGACCGCCGCCACGGACATCTCCGTGCCGGTCAGGAGCATGCGGGCGCGGTCCACGTGTGCGCGGCGGATCTCCTCGCCCACGCCCCGCTGCAAGCTCTGCTGGAACTTCCGGTCCAGCGAGCGGCGGGCCACGGCCACGTGCTCGACGACGTCGTCCACGCGCAAGGGCGTATCTGCCCGCTGCCGGATGAAGCGGACCGCGGCGGCCACGTCCGCATCGTCGATGGCCAGTACGTCCGTCGATTGGCGGGCCGCCACGCCGCCGGGCGGCAGAAGGACTTCGTGCGGCGCGTCCTCCTCATTGTGCAGCAGCCGATCGAGCAACTTCGCCGCCTCATAGCCCACGCGCTCCGCCGGGAAGGCCACGCTGGAGAGCGTGGGCCGCGCCATATTGCACAGCAGATCGTCGTTGTCGGTCCCGAGGATGGCCAACTGGTCCGGAACGCGCAACCGCATTTCGCGGCAGGCTTCGGAAAGCTCCATCGACCACTCGTCGCTGGGCACGAAGATCCCGATGGGCTTGGGAAGCGAGGCGAGCCACTTCTGCACCCTGGAGCCCAACCTCCACAACCGGCCGCGCGGCGGGTAGTTCATTCCGCTGCGTTCGTGGTGGCAGGTCACCGAGTGGCCCGCCGCGCGGATCACCTCGCAGAAACCGGCCTCGCGCAAGACGGAGTACTCGTGCCACGCATGACCCAAGAAGCCGAACTGCCGGAACCCGCAATCCAAGAGATGCCGCGCCGCCACGCGGCCCGACTCCGCCAAATCCATCGTCACGCGCCGAAACGGTAGATCGGGTACGACGGTGGCGATATTCACCAACGGTTCCCGGCAGTTGCGGAGCATATCCGCTAGTTGCCGGTCTTGCACGTGGACGATGAGCCCCCGGCAATCGAGTTGGCGGAGTTGGGCAATCGCCCGCCGGTCGGGTGGCGCGGGAGTGAGAACCCAGTCCGGCTTCGTCTGCGCATACTGGCACGCGCCGCGCAACATGCCGCGATAACAGCCCAAATCGTGGGGGCACACCAAGCCAATCCGAAGGAGGGGTTCCATGACCGGAAGAACTCGCGGGGGTTTCGCGGGGGGGGGGCATGTGATCGCCGTAGCGAAAAACCACTATACCCGAGCCGCCCCCGTGGCGTAAATCCAGAAAAGATTTGCGCGATTCCGTTTGGATCCGGCACCGCTTCTCCTTTAAGATGAACGGATTGTATGGGGAAGTCCCGGCCCGCGTTAGATGCCGTTTGCGAAAGGGGATTGCGATGAGAGCCTCTCGGAATGTCGGTTTCTTCGGGATTTTGGTGGCGGCGGTGGTAGTCGGGGGCTTGGCAGGTAGGGCGCAAGCCATCACTTACATTTTCACCGCCCCTGCGACGAGTACGACGAACGCATGGTCTGCGGGCACCAACTGGGACAGCGTTCCGGTCGGCGGAATAGATGCTCAATTGACCTTTACCGGCACGGTGGACGCCAGCCAAGCCATCGTCAGCAACAACGACATTGCGGCTCCGCCGTTCAAGCTCAACAGCCTGACCTTCAGCGCCACAGGCCCTGGCAGCGGAACGGCGCCAACCTACACCATTCAAGGCAATCAGTTGGAGTTCGTCAATAGCTCCGCCGCCGTCGCGCCCACGATGACGCTGAGCGCTACCGGCACGGTCAAACCTGCCCTGACCATCAGTAACGCCCTGCTGCTGACGAACGATCTGGCGATCACCGCCACGACCAGCGGCACGCTCGGCGGCGTCATCAGCGGAGCAAGCAACCTCGCCATCGTCGGCCCTGGCACGGTGACTCTCGCGAACACCGGCAACACGTTCGGTGGCGCGGGCAAGACGATCACAGTGAGTGGTGGCGGCTTCGTCCGAACCAACAACGAAAACAGTTTCGGCGGGCTTGGCAGCGCTAGCAACAAGCTCGTGCTCAACGGCGGCGGTTATAATGCAGGTGGAAGCAACGATTTCGGCACTTCATTCGACCGCGCGATCGAACTGCAAACGGGCGGAACGAATACAATTCTAACCACCGCGGGTGCCGCGAGCCGCGAGTGTTGGATCGGCAGCACCATTACCGGCAATGGTGGATTCACGACCGCTGGCACCGGCGCTCCGATTATCATCGGCAGAAACGACGGAACCAGCACCCTCGGTGGCACGGTTACGTCCGCAGCGCATGCGCTGTACGTCGCTGCCGACGCGACCAGGGATGCGTTGGGTTCCGCGGCCCTCAACATCAACGGCGGAAACTTCCTTTTTGGCGGAAACAGTAGCTCTGCGGTCGGCATTGTCAGCTTCTCCCGGGCCATTGCGGTCAACAGCGCCCACGGCCTGAGCGCCTCTAACAACTACACCTTCACCCACACCGGCACGTTGACGGGTTCCTCCACCCTTTATATCAACAATATCACGACGGGTCAGGAAGCAAAAGGGAGTGTAGCGGCCATTAACAGTTCTGGAGCGAACTCAGCAGTCAACTTGAACGGCGACATGTCGGGCTTTAGTGGCGGATTCAATTTGGTCAACGGAAAACTCGTGATCGGCACGAGCGCTACGCTGCCAAGCAGCTTTGGTTCCGTCACCTTCTCCAATGCCGCAGGCGTGAATCTGGATCTAAACGGCCGGAGCATCACCGCAAAGGGCCTCGTTACCGGCGGCACTCTCGGCGGAAACATCCAGGGCAACTCGACCACCACGGCCAACACTCTCACCATTGACACGACAGGAATGGATCGCAGCTATGGCGGCATCATCAGTGACGGCGGCAGCGTGGCGCTGAACATCGCCAAGATAGGCACCAACACCCAGACGCTGACGGGAGGAAATAGCTACAGCGGAACGACGAACGTGACCAATGGCGCGTTGAACATCCAGCACTCGACTGGCCTGGGCAGCACGGCAGCGGGCACGTCGGTGACGGCTGGCGCGGCCTTGCAGATCCAAGGCGGCATCGCCGTGGGCGCGGAAGCCCTCGCCCTGAATGGCAACGGCGTTACCAATACAGGCGCCCTGCGGAATACTTCGGGTATCAACACCTACAGCGGCCAGGTCACCTTGGAAAGCGCGTCGCGCATCAATTCGGATGCCGGCCTGATGACCCTCAGCAACACCGGTACGATCACCGGTTCGGGCCACAACCTGACGGTGGGCGGCGCGGGCCACACCACCATCGCCAGCATCATCGGCACCGTTGCGGGTTCTTTGACCAAGGATGGCGCGGGCACGGCGAAGCTTTCCGGCGCCAACACTTACACCGGCGGCACGACGGTCAGTGCAGGCACTTTGGTCGGAACCAGCACATCGGCCTTGGGATTGGACAGCAACCTCGCAATCACCGGCGCCGCCGCGTTCGCTTATCGACCCACCGCCGCCGGTGCATTGAATGTTGGCACGGGTGTGCTTACGTTAGTGGATACCAACGTCATCGGGACCGCACTCGGCGGCACCGCCGGCCAGTCGGCCATCACCAGTTCGGTTGCGGCGACGACCAGCGGCACGGTAACGGTGAATGTTTCCGGCATACCGGGTGTCGCCGTGACGACGGGCGCGAATGACCTGATCACTGCGGGCGGCGGCTTGAGCGGAGCGACCTATGCGCTGGGCAAGGTGTACAACGCCACCAACTTCACGGTCAGCGGACTGGCGAACACGGACACCGCCGTGAGCATCACCGCAACGCCCACGGCCGCGCTGACGAGTGAATACTGGAAGGGCGGTTTCACCGGCGGCACTGCGGTGTGGGCGGTTTCCGACGGCAGCGCGGCCAGCAACTGGGCCTCGGATTCCACCGGCACGGCCACCAGCCTGACCCCCGGCCCAACGGCCACGATCAATTTCTCCGCCGCGGGCGCCGGCAACAAGACCGGCATGACGCTCGGCGCCGACATGAACGTGGCGGGCATCGCGGTCAATGATACGGCGGCGATCGGGCTCAACGCCGATGCATACACCCTGACCCTGGGCACCGGCGGTATCACCGTCGACAGCGGCGCCGGGGCGGTCACTCTGGCCGCGCCCATCGCTCTGAACGGGAACCAATCGTGGACGAACAACTCTGCAAGTCTGCTGACCGTCTCGGGTGGCCTCATCGGGACCGGTAACTTGGTCCTCGGCAACGGCGGCACTTTGGCTTCGGGCATCACGATCTCAATGACAACGGTGAACAACGCCGGCGCCATCACCAACTCGGGCGCGGGCACAGGCTCAGTGCTTATCAGCGCGACGATCGGTCCGAATGTCACCAGCGTGACGCAGAACAGCGCAAACTCGCAGTTGACGCTGTCGGGAGCCAACCTCTCCGCGATCACTTACACAGCCACCCTCGGCACGCTCTCGATCAGCAACACCACAACATTTGCCAGCGCAGGCCAATTCAACATCGCTAGCGGCGGCCGACTCGAAGTCGTAGCGGCCAATGCGAATCTTTCAAGACTTTCGACTGCTGGTCTCGGCAGCGGCGTCGTCAGCGGCGGCTTCTTGCGCTATTCCGCCAACCAATCCGCGGCAGGTTCCAGCAACGGCCCCGGCACGATCCTCGGCACGGTGGAGTTGAACGCCGGCACCGTCTCGCCAAACTACACGCTCGATTTCGGTGCGGGATCCACGCTCAAGAACCTCCTCTCATCCACGTATGGCGGGGCAATCACGCTCTCCGGCAGGGGCACGACGACGTGCGAGGCCGGCGTAAGCACCTTAGCCTTGACTGGCGCGGTGAGCGGTGCGGACGACGGAACCAAGACTCTCCTCCTAACCGGCACGGGTAACGGCACGCTGGGCGGCCCCGGCCTGATCACCAACGGCGCGGGCATGGTGAACATCGTCAAGGAAGGCACCGGCAGGTGGGATGTCAATTCCGAGACGGGCCATGCCGCCGGATCCATCCTGGTCAAACAGGGCACCTTCGAGTTGCATGTTGACAACATCGTGGGTTTCAGCAACACGAATTTCACCTCGATCACCCTGGGCGATCCGACGACCAGCAACACCAATGCGGCCACGTTGCGCATCAACGGCGGCGGCAACCCCGGTTCGGCCATTCCGATCATCGTCGGCGCCGGTTCCTCGGGACTCCTGACGATCGAGCGTTACAACAGTGCGTCGGGGACCGCAGGCTTCAGCGGTGGGATTACACTCGCCAACAACGTCCGGCTATATGGCTCGAACGGGTCGGTGGAACTCCTCACCAAGGGCATCGACGGCACGGGCAACGTAACGACCGAGGGCAGCGTGGTCTTGAACCCGGCCAACACCTTCACCGGCAGCGTGACGGTCAACTCCGGCACCACCACCCTGGGCGGCACCAATGCGAAGGTCACCGGATGGACGGTCAATGCAGGCACGCTTGCAGCGAAGGTAACAAGTGCCCTGGGCGGCTCCACCGCCACCATCACCCTGGCCGACGGCGCGAATTTGACGCTAAATAACAACAGTAGCACGAGCTTCGGCGGCGGCACCGTAACGGTGTCCGGCAGTAGCAATTTCAACATCACCCGCTCGAATACGGGGAATGGCGTAACGCACATTTTGGCTGGCGGGTTGAACATCGGCAATGGCAGCGTGACCTTGCCGGACCAGGGGACCATCTTCAACTCCAACCAGACCGGCTCGCTGACCATGGGGGCGGCAACACTCACCGGGAGTCCTACGTTCACGCTGAACAATGTGAAAGGAACCGCAGTCGGCCACCTCACGCTCGCGGGTGTAAACGAGGATGCCACGTCCCGCACCGTCACCAAGCTCGGCTTGGGCAACCTGCGGATTTCCGCCGCGAGCACCCTCAGCGGTACGTGGGCCGTCGAAGCCGGCGCTCTAACCGGCATGGCCGCGAACGTGTTCGGCACCGCCAAAGCGAACCTGAACACCGGGGCGACTCTTAATTTGAACAACTTCGACCAGCAAATCGCCGGCCTTAACGACGGCACCGGCGGAGGCGGAACGGTCACCAATAGTGTGGCCGGAACCAAGACCCTGGACCTGACCGGTTCAGGCACCTACAGCTTCTCGGGGGCGATCAGTTCGGGAACCGGCAACATCGCCCTCACCAAGTCGGGCAGCGGCACCCAGACGCTCAGCGGTACGAACACCTACACCGGCCCGACCACGCTCTCCGCGGGTACGTTGAGCGTGGGCGCGAGTGCCAACCTCGGCGCCGCGGCAGCGAACCTCACCTTCGACGGCGGCACGCTGCAGATCACCGGCACCACGTTGGCCAGCTTCTCGGGCATTGGCCACACGGCGGCCTTCAACGCCGGCAAGACCGTGGGCCTGGACATCAACGCCGCGGCCCACGTCTTCACCGCGGACCAGGTTCTGAACCAGACCACCGGCGGCTTCAGCAAGTCGGGGGCCGGTACGGCGGTTCTCAACCAGACCAACTCCTACACCGGCGTCACGGCGGTCAACGCCGGCACGCTTCGCGTGACCGGCTCGATCGCCAGCAACGGCGCGACGGTGGCCCCCGGCGCTGTCTTGGATCTGGCCAACGCCGCCGGAACCGCCCTCGCCGCCGCCGCTCCCTTCGCGTCGGTGACCAACGACGGCACGTTGAATGTAAGCTCCCTCAACGAACAAATCGTCGCAATCGCCGGCCTCGGCACGACGCACGTCACCGGCAATCTGACAGCCAATTCGATCGTGCAGGACACGCTGACCGTTGGCGCCGGCGGGTCGGTAACCATCCGCGAAACGACCGGCGCAGCCGGCGGCGCCAGCGCCGTGCCCGAGCCGGGGACGTGGGTGCTGCTCGCCATCGGCCTGCTGAGCCTGCTGGCCTTCCGCCGGCGGCGATAGAGTTGGAATAAGACACACGGAGTCCCCTTTTGACCCGCCGCGGCCGAGAACGGAACTGAGCCAACTGAATGTGAAGCGCGGTTGGCCCAACCAAGTCCCCCTCGGCCTGCGGTGGGCTTTCTTATTGCCGCCTGCTGAACGCCTGCGAGTAGATGTCCATCGTCACGCTGATTGGGGCGTGACCGATGCACTTCCAAGGGCTAACGAAAAAGCCCGGCACTCAGCCGCCCCAAAGGCGGCCGCCGGGCTCACTGAAACGCACTCACGCGAAGCACCTCTACCGCCTCCGCCCGCGCCGCCGGCCGGCATGAAAGCCTTTGCGGCTTCCGGTCCGCTTGCCCGCGCGGTAGACGTAGTAGCAGATGGTCGCGATGATCGCCAGAACAACGACACTCTCCATGAAGCCTCCTTCTCTGTGGCTCTGCGACTAACTCGCCACTGATGCAGCCCCATCCCCCAGCGCCGCCTGCAGGTCAATCTCGCCGGCCTGGATCCCCTTGAGGCAGTCGATCACACCCGAGGCGTTGAACGAGGTCAGTTCCGCCAGCGGTTTGTGGTACATCTGCTGGGCGAGTGTATCGAGCCGCCGCACGCCCATGCCCGGAATCTGCTTGGCAAGCTGCCGCATGTACTCGACCTGCTTCTCGGAAGCCCGGTTGCCGTTGCCGTTCTGCGGCTTGGCACTGTGAGTGGCCGCGCCGTTGCGAGCCGGCCCGTTGGTCGCAACAGCGGCCGCCGGCTCGCCGGCCTGTTGCCGGGCCAGTTCCTGCACCACGGCATCCCGGCAGGCTGTGTAGGCGTTGCGTACGTGCCGCTGGAAGGTCTCGGCATCGCCGAGCACTGCGGCGTCGACCTCGAACTCCACGCCGCAGTTGGCCGCGATGCTGCCGTCGTTGGGCAGGCCCAGCTTCTTCGCCAAACCGCAGTTGATCTTCATCGTCATCGAGAACGTTTCCTTTCTGTAGTTGCACGGTTCAGGGAACGACGATCAACAATATCACGCCACCGCCGTCGCCGGTTCGTCGCCGACGAACGCATGCCACGAGTCAGCCAGTTCACGGCGTAGCTGGCTGACCCTGCTTTCCGACACCTGAAACTGCGTAGCCACTTCACTCGTCCTGCTGCCGATCGCCAGCGACTCGGCGATGCCCCGGTCCCGTCGAGGCAACGTGTCCAACCACGCTGCGAAGTCAATCCGCGTAGCGGCCACTTCGGCCGGTCCCGCCCGCCGATCCTCGATTACGATTTCGCTCCAGCTTGGTTGGTCGGGACTGGGACGGTCGAGGCGCTCGACAACGATGCCCCGCCGCTTCTGGGCATACGACGAACTGACATCGTTGATGTTGAGATGGCCGCCCACGTGTCGGCCGTCGAGCGTCTGGCGGATACCGTAGCGGGCGAGTACGGCAGGGTACGCGATGCCCGTCTTGCCCAGCAGCACCAGCCGCACGTAGGCCACCAGCGTGTTGGCCACGACCTCGGTGACCAAGTCTTCGCGGCTTTCGGCGTCGTAGTCCCGAAAGGCAAGCTCTGCATAGAATCGAATCACGGGGAGCATTTGCAGGTAGCCTTCGTGCCATGCCGGACTGGACGACTGAGAAGCAACTCGTATCATAGGACGATCTCCGAGAGGTAAGACCGCCCGTGCGAGGCGGTCGTGCGGAAACACGAACGCCCCGCTACGTCGCGAGGCACGAAATGAAGACGGAGAGCCGACCAGAACGCGGTCGGGTTAGTTGCAGGTTGGGCAGGTCATCAATCGAAGGAGGCGAGGTTCTGAGAGCTAAACAGGGCCGCAGCCAGAAATGCCGTCAGAATGGCCCGCTTCTCGCCTTTGGGACGCTTCCGCACGGGAGAATTGAGCCGCGGCGAACGTAATCCCGGCTTGTCAGATTACAATGCCCGGAAACCGGTCGTTGTTGAGCTGTGGCCGCCGGCTAACCGGACTCAAAGGGCCGCCTGCTCCAAGAGGTGCTCAGACGAGCGCAAACGAAAACGGCCGCGTGGAGGTGTGGCCCCGCACGGCCGTCGGTGTTGTGCTGGTGTCGCCCGCGGTGATCGGCCGCGTGCGACGTCGGGTCGGTTAGCTGGAGGTGGCTATACCGGCCGCCAACGCGAGACGGAATGGGGTTGGGCGGGTGAGGGCGGGATTGTTACGCGGGTAGACATTTGGTAGGCCGGGTTGAAGCGGCGGGAAGTCGAGGCGAAAATGGGGTGGCTGCGGAAGTATGTCCTGCCGCTGCGACGCTGGGGAGAAATGCTCGCGGTCATTGGAACTGTGGAGCACTATGTGCGCCACGAGGGCCTGCATCGCTAGGCGGCCGACGAACTGGCGACCTTGCTGCCAAAACCGTTGACTCCGGCGGCGCAGCGGCTGTGCAAGGAGTTGCTGGAGTTCGTTGCCGCACAAGGCCAACAGGCGCGGGAGGAAGAACGGCTGTTGGGATCGAGCGAAGTATTGGAGTCGATCATCGGCAAGTTCAAGCACGTCGCGGGCGAACGCGGCCAGCATGGGCTGACCGGGATGGTGCTGAGTATCGGCGCGTTGGCTGGGAATCTGGCCGTGACGACGGTGCAAACCGCGATGACGCAGATTACCACCCCCGCCGTTTGGAACTGGTGCCGTGCGCATCTCGGCGCCACCGTGCAAAGCGTCCGCCAACGGATCAGGCACGCCCTCCACCCGGAACAAAAACAGACAACATTACGCCTGGAAAGCGGCTGATCCTTTCACGCTGCCACATCCCACCATGCATTGCTGGTCAGCCAACCGCCGCTGCCGCCAAGGTTCGTGCCGTCCGTGGCATTGCCGGCAGGATTGGTGTCTGGGTCTCAGTAAAGTGTGGCGGCATGCGAGCCGGCTGCCGATACCAACGAAGCCAAGAGCACGAAAAGAACTCCGCGACCCATGAGACACCTCCCAAGTAACTCTAACTAGCGCCGGAACCCACGGTCCCGGGCGTCAAGAACCAGCGATCGGATCACCTCGCCCGCCGCGAGCCCACGGCGCAGTGATCTTCATTCTACTTGAACTCAGAGAACTCCGCCAGCATTTGGTGCAATTAGATCGTGCAAGCTGTAATTACAGCTACTGGTAGATGAAATGGACGGTGGCATTGCAGTCGCCGCCGACCCGCACGCGGACCCACTCCGCAGAGAAGCCGTCGGGGAAGACATGATAGGCATACCCCGAATTGGGCACGACGATTGTGCGATATTCGCTCCAGGTTCCGTCGCCGAGTATGTCGATCTCCAGGGCGAAGGGAACCGGGGTCTTGGCGTCGTGCCGCACGTGGACGACCTTCTTGTCGAAGCCCCGCATGAGGTACGGCGGCGAGACTTCCCCCGCGCGGACCTTGGCCTCGCGCCATACGCTGCCAGCCCCGGTTGGTTTTCCGAAGTTCCACAGGTCGTCGGTTTTGCCGAACCACAGTCCGGCCTGGGGCTGGCCCGCGGCCGGATTGCGATCGAGCCGGTCCTTGGTCACACCCATCGGCGTGGCCTGGTTGCCGGCCAGGACCAGCATGCCCCGCCAGGAACAGAAGTCGGGGATTACCCGCAAGTGGGAGGCAATGGGCCGCAGGCTGCTGACCTGCCCGCCGTGGGCGTGATAGGCAAACTCGTAGAACATGCCGTGGAAATCGATCAGAGCACGCTCCGTCTCCACCTCGCGAACCCGCATCCACTCGGTGTTACTGGTGGCGTCCCAGATCCGGCTGTTCTTCGGCAGGCGATAGGTCAACCACTGGTCTTCGGCGAACACCTTGAGGATCGCCGACGCCTGGTCCCAGCCCATGGCCACCATGGGCGAATCGAAGCCGCCGACGGTCCACGCCTCGACGAACGGGGCGCGCTCGATGATCTTCCATGTCTTGCCGTCCCATTCGGCCAGGCGGCCCGCGGCCCGCTGGCCAAGACTATCCGGCCGGTCGTACGTGTTGCTGGTGACCACGACCCGGCCGTGGCCCGTGCATGCGCTCTTGAAGTGCGGCCGGGTGCCCTTGGGGAGGTCGAGTTCGCGGGTCAGGTCGAACAGTTGCCGCGCCTGGAGCGTCTTGACATCCACCTCGAAGAACTCGCCCTCCATGCCGAGGACGTAGACCTTGTTCTCCGGATCACCGAGGTGGGCAGTGGTTGCCGCGAGCCGATGGTCGACTAGCGCCGGGATCGTCCGCACGTTGCCCTGCGTGTCGATCGCATGCGGCCCGATGAACAACTGGTCGCTCGGGCCGTGAACGAAGCGGTTTGCATAGGTGCCGACGACGCTGGCCGGATGCTTGTGAAGTTGCATGTCCTCGTCGATGGTGAACAGTCCGGTGCCGGAGCCGGTTGCCGCTTTGTGGGCCGTGTAGGTGATCGCCCAGAGCCGACCGGCCCACGGCATCAGCGCGCCGATTCCGGCTTCGCTTCGCGGACTGTGATCGGCAACCATCGCCAGCCGAGGCACCACGCCGCTGAAATGCACGGGTGTCTCAGCGGCAGGGCCGGCCGCTTGGGATTGCAGCGGGGGCCGTTCTGCCGATATGGTGACCGATTCCTCGCCGCAAATCACCGCTCCGGTTGTGAGGAAAACGATCGTATTCCAAAGTTGTTGATTCATCCCCGATACTCCGCTTGTGAATTTGTTTGAGTGCGTCACAAAATCATTCCTCAGTATACTACCAGTTGGCGGCGGACGCGAAGTTGTCCCTCTTGTAGTTGAAAAGGGGCGATTCCTCGAGACGATTATCACGCGACCTTTCGCTCTTCGTCAAGTCCCTTTCCTTGAACGATACGATCCAGAGCTTTGAGTAGCTGCGGCATCTGTCGATGACCTTTCACGCGACGGAACTTGCTCTCGGCACGCAACAACCCGGCGGTACACCATCGCTGCCGCATGTCGCCCTCGCGCCAGCGTTTCACGCGAGCGGTCACGTTTTGCGCCACGCTGAACGCCGACTCGATGGGATTGGTGGTCGCCAGCGTCTTGCGAAGCAACTCGGGAACGCCCAAGCGGACGACGGTGAGCGTCTCCTCCACGCCTTCCCGGAGGCTGGCAGCGGCGTCCGGGCTGATCCGGTCCAGCCGGCGGGCCGTCAGCTTCAAGAGCTTGAGGGCCTGATCGTCTGTGGCCACACCCGCTACAAGGCAGCACTGAAGCTCGGGCTGGAGACAGTGCCCGTGCATGTCGCCAACGATCTGTCGCCGGAGAAGATTCGGGCGTACCGCATTACCGACAACAAGACGGGCGAAGTGTCGGAGTGGGATTACGAACTGCTGCTGAAGGAAATCCAAGAGTTACAGGCCGCAGACTTCGACCTGGATTTGCTGCATTTCTCGAAAGAAGAGATGGCGAAGGTACTTGATACGGGCGTGAAGGAAGGGCTGACCGATCCGGACGAAGTGCCCGAGCCGCCCGACGAGGCAATCACCCAGCCGGGCGACCTGTGGATCCTGGGTGAGCATCGCTTGCTGTGCGGCGACAGCAGCAAGCCCGAGGATGTGGACCGGCTCTTGGCAGGGGCTTCGATCCAATTGGTGAACACGGACCCGCCCTACAACGTGAAGGTCGAGCCGCGGAGCAACAACGCGATCGCCGCGGGAAACAGTTCCTTCACCAGCTACCACCACCAGCAATTGGACCTGGCTCGGCACCCAGAGAAGTCCAAACCGACACACCGCAAGTTGCGGGCCAAGGATCGGCCGCTGGAGAACGACTTTGTCAGCAACGAGGAGTTCGACCGGCTCCTGCAGGCGTGGTTTGGCAACATCGCCCGTGTCTTGGAACCGGGCCGCGGGTTCTATATCTGGGGCGGGTACGCCAATCTCGGCAACTATCCCCCGGTTCTGAAAGCCTGTGATTTGTATTCCAGCCAAGGGATCGTGTGGGACAAGCAGTGGCCTGTGCTTACACGCAAAGACTACCTTGGGTGCTTTGATCGTGCTTCACGCTTTCTGTAAACGACAGCTTTGCTAGCTGCCGGCTGGGGTTGCAAGAGGGGGGCCAGACTTGGTTTCCTTATTGGTTGGCAATCAATCGATCAAGGAGAACCACGAATGGC
>Ga0233425_10003760_pt1 | contig 26828 bp, 10 predicted proteins | sample Watercolumn_Towu_2_FD_181712 | JGI IMG/M metagenome (GOLD analysis project Ga0233425, IMG submission 181712) | Freshwater microbial communities from Lake Towuti, South Sulawesi, Indonesia - Watercolumn_Towuti2014_140_MG | ecosystem: Environmental > Aquatic > Freshwater > Lake | place...
CGCAATGCGATACGTGACTTCATTACACCGCGTTTCGAATCAACCAACAACTGGGACAGAAGGGCAAGTTCTGGCAACAGGAACCGTTTGACCATCTTGTTCGCAGCGTGGAGCAGTACAAATACCTCCGAAGGTACATTGCCGAGAATCCAATCCGTGCGAAACTGAGGCCGGGAGAGTACTACTACAGACGATATGAGCCTCGGCCACCGATCTGAATGTGGACGGAGGCCGCGCTGCTTTCGCGGAGCGAAAGGCGACGATGGCCGTCCCTACCGCGACCCATGCCAGTGCGTGAAGGAAGTATGACGTGGGCTGAAGCCCACGCTACCATCACCGTCGAGCGCCGTCTCGAATACCTATCCTTATCGCTATCGCAGCCTGGGGCGCGCCAGCGAAGCCGGCAACGCCCCAGCGCGGATTTTCCCCTACTCGAGCAGCTTCTTGGCCTTCTTCACGTCATCGGCGATGACTGCCAATTCGATCAGGTCGTCGGAGACGCCCAACAGGTAAGTAGCCAGAAGGTTGACGCCGCCCTCGGCCAGTTTGGCGGCGACGCCTGTCAATTCGCCGGCCTTGTTCTCGAGCAGGACCACGACGACCTCGTGTTCCTCGTATTCAATGCCTGCATTGTCGAGCGCGTGCCGGGCGTTCAAGACATCGTCGGGAATGAAACGCATCATGGCCTGGTCGCCGATCACCATGGCCGCAACGGATTTGATGTTCACGCCGACCGGTGAAAGGACATTGGTGACTCGAGCCAATTCTCCCGGACGGTGAGACAGGCGAACGACGAGTTCTTTCATGGCAGACTTCCTCACGGCTTTCGAGTTGGTGTCATTCCCGAGACGAATCCGCAACAAAAAAGGCCCGCGAATGTGCGGGCCTTGCGATCGACACGATTGAACTTACTGCGACTTCGCAGCCGATCGGCTCTTTCGAAATCGCCGGAAAGCCACGAATCCGAGACCCAGTGACGTCAGCAGGATGGTACCGGGTTCGGGCACGGCCGATACGTTAAGCGTAGCTCCAGAAAAACCTACGTCGACGTAACCCGTAATTAAACCGCTGCCGAGCTTTGTTTTCTGGTAAGAATCTCTACCAGTATCCGGTGAAGACAAGTCTATGCTATATGAACCGCTTGCAGCACTATCGATCGATAATGTAACCTGTCCGAGAAATACGCTGTTCGCTTGAACGGTGCCCGTGTTACTGGGTGGTAACGTACTCGGAAATGGTTCGGCGACATAAACAGGAGTCACCGTGGCGTCCACTATAGTGCCAATACCAACGAACCGCGCACTCGATGTTGGACCAGGAACCACATTTCCACTAGGAGCAGGACCAGGAGCATCGAGGTATCCGCTCTCGTGAAAATAATCAGAAAAGCCAGTACCATAGACGAATGTCGAAGGATTGGCGGGCCGTACGCCCGTTTGAGATAGCCCGTTTGCCGCATTGCGAACTGCAATGTCAACGAAGAACTGTCCCAAACCGCGATCGCTATGTCCAGGACTCAATCGGTAGTCAGCTACAAAAATCGGAAGGTAAGGCACAGGCTGGTAGGTGCCTTGCTGCGTAAGATAAAGATCCAATGTTAAAGAACTGCCAGGTGCCGCACTAATGGTCGACACGCCGATCGTACCGCCGCTACCGAACTGCATAATCAAATCGGCGTGACAGAATTGCGACGATGTCACGATCATACAGGCCAACAGCGATGCAACAAGAATAGGTTTCATATTACCCATTCTCATATTCGGAAGCTGAAAAACGCAGGTGAATATTCAAACAGTGACCGAGATCACGGAGTTACCGTCTCTTGCGAGAAACGTACACGCGACTGCGCCAGCTGTGATTTGCCGCGCACGGAATCGACGCCAACCACTCGCCAGACTAGGCTGGACGGCTCTTGCAGTCAAGGATTCCGGTGGCCTGTGTTCAATTTTCCCTCCGAGTCCCTGAATTTCGCCTGCCCCCCAAGTGGCGGGTGTGGTTGTTCCGACGCCACGATCGCGAGTTGACTGCGGGAGTGGCCGCGTCATTGGGCAAGTTCCGGCGAAGAAAGGAGAGAGTTGCTGGGTATTCTCCGAGTTCACTGCCATGGCAACTTCGGTTTGCCGAACCGGGCGCGGAACGCGCCGAAGTCCGTGATGCCCACGCCGCCGCCATCAAAGTCAAACCGCCAATCATACCCGAGCTGTCCCGGCGTCTTGCCGAACGACGCGCGGAACTGGCCGAACTCCACGATGCCCACGAGACCGTCGCCGTTGGTGTCCCCGTAGAGCCGGAAGAAGTTGTCGGCTTCCTCGTCGCCGATCACGTAGTTGCCGCCGGGGGAGCCGTTATTGTCGCCATCCAGCAGATTGCCGGCGGCATCGCGCACTTTCGTGTAGTCAATCGTCAAGTCGTAGTATCCGTCGGACAGCGAACCGGTGGATTCGACATAAGCGCCCGTGAAAGTCAGCGTGGCGATCGTCTTGCCTGCGAGGGTCGTTACGACGGATGAGACTCCCACCGCACCCGAACCGCGCTTGTTGATCGCGAAGGCGGCACTGTCGATGTTGACGAGTCCGTCGAAGGTGACCACGATCTGCGTGACCATCGAGCGTGACGCCGTACCGTCGCCGAAGAGGGCGCTCTCTACCTGCGGGGGCGTGTTGTCCAACGTGAAATGGTAGGTGTGATCGGCACCATTGTTGAGCTTGTTGCCCGCCTGATCTTTGAACGACGAACTGCCGAGGAGCGTCACAGTGTACTGCCCCTGTTGTGCGAGCGCGGGTAGCACCAGCGTCAACGTACTGGTGCCCGATCCGCGGTAGCTGGTGGGCACGACGGTGGAGTTGTCTGGGGCTTTCACGGAGACGTCGCTGCCGTTCCAGACAGTCCGTTCGCTGAACGTATAAGTGATCACGGGCGTGTTGTCGGTCGTGATTCCATCCGTCGAACTGATCCCAGAGTCGTTTGCGAGCACAACCGTGGACACGATTGGGCCCGTCGTGTCGGCGGCGACAGCGGCGAGTGCCGCACTGGCGTCAACACGGCCATAGCCGTAGTACTGGTTGAAGCCGGCCGTATAGGTGACGCCTCCGATCTTGTTAGCGGTATCGCGCAAGTGCGAGCCGACCTCTACAGAACTCAAACGGGGGTTCTTCGACAACAACAGCGCACCGATCCCCGATGCCAAGGGCGTTGCGGAGGAGGTGCCGCCAAACGACGTCACGTAATCGCCGGACCCATAGCCGTCGCTGCCTGTTCGGTCGGTTGTCGTGATTCCCGCGTAGCCGCCGGCACTGGGCGCCACAAGATCAATGCCCGTTCCAAATTGGCTGTAGTTGGAGCGATAATCCCAATCCGTGCTGGCTCCCACGGCAACGTTACTGTCGATGCTGGCGGGATACATGATGCCGTTCGTTCGCGGCGGATTCGCGCCGGAAAACGTTGCATTGATCGAGTACAACGTGCTACTTGCGACGTCGAAGAGCAGAAATTCGCCCAAGTCCGCAGTCTCACACGATCGGGCGATCCAGGCGGTGACGCCGGGGATCGTCGAGCCGCTCGTGGAAAAAGTCGGCGACATGATGTACGCGCTGTCGTTACCTCCTATGGCATCCGGTCGTGCCTGGTATCGTGCCACTCCATACGCCCGCGCCACGTTGTCTTCGATATACCAACCGTCCTCGTTCACAAACGGATCCACAATCCATCCAGTGGGGGGCGTCATGGAATCGAACCGGTGGATGCTGCCGTCGACATGCTGCCACATGCCGAGTCGCATCGTATCGTCACCGGCAGTTCCGGAAACGTCCGTGCGGTATCGCAGGACCCACGCCCAAGTACTGGGCCAGGCACCCGTGACACTGGTGATCCCAAACGGAACGTAGGAGTCAGCGTTGGTATTGTTGGCCGAGTTACCTGTCGCGACGAATACCGGCGTGCCTAGACCTCCACGACCACTGGTGGTGGCCCAGGTAAAGGCGTTGGTGAGCGTGGTATTGGGCGAGCCACCTCCCCAGCTGCAGTTGATTACATCCGCGCCGCGCCACGTGCCGCCGGTCTTGGTGGCACCGGCAGCGTAACGGATGGACTCCGCGATTTGCGCGTCTGTCGCAAAGGCTCCGTTGTTGGAAATCTTGACCGGCAGTACCTTGGAGTTCCAGGAAGCTCCGGCGACTCCGAGGCTATTGTTACCAGCCGCGGTTGCCACGCCGGCCACGGACGTTCCATGGTTATCACCCGTCCCCGCAGCCGGGTTCGGATTGTTGTCGTTGCTGTGGAAGTCCCAGCCATTCACATCATCTACGTACCCGTTGCCGTCGTCATCAATTCCGTTGCCAGCGATCTCATCGACGTTGGAGAAGATTCGAAGATCCGGGTGGTTGGTTTGCACGCCCGAATCCACCACGGCGACGATCACTTCGCTGCTGCCGGCGGTTGTGTCCCACGCGGAAACCAGGTTCGCGTCCGCCCCACTCCGTGCGCCGTTTTGTCCAGTGTTGCGCAAGTGCCACTGGCTGCCAAACAACGTGTCGTCAGGAATCGCGGTCGCCTGGTAGTCGCTGAAGAAGTTGGGGGTGGACCAGCTGACTCGCGGGTCCAATACCAGCGCATTCGCAAGAGCCAGTACATCCAATCCGCCGTGGGAGACGGTCGCCACGAACTGATCGGTCGTTCCCCACAACGGACGATAGTCGTCGAAGTCACCGCTCGCAAAGAACATGCGCGAGTCTTCGCCAGGATTCAGCGCCACCACGACTTCACCGTTCAGCCATTGGCGGGTCCGAGTTTCGCCGTTGACGAAACTCGGAGCCACCCAGCTCACATCCGGCTGGATTTCGAAAAACCCCTGAGCGGCGTCAACGGATCCGCCGATCGACAGGACGAACACGTCGTGAGACAGCGAGCGCTCGAGAGCGGCTGTGAATTCGGCGCTGTCGTTGGCGGTAATTGCCGTCAAGATGTTCTCGAAGAGCGCTGCGCCCTCCAGCTTCACCGTCAGTTCGCCTCCCAGTCGGTGAATGGGAACCTGCCGCCCGTCTGCGGAGTAGTTATCGCCCGCGTCGAACACATCCAGCGCACTCGACTCCTCCTGGCCGTTCTGCGACAGTGTCAGATCCGGCTGCGCCGGGGAATCGAATTCCGTCAGTGCCTGCATGGAAGTCGCATCCACGTCCGCTGCGACCTGCGTTTTGCCAGTCGCGCCGTCATGAAATCGCAACGGAAAGACGCCGTCTGCGTTACCCGCAACCAAACCGGCTTCCGGCGTCTGGAGGCCATGGTATTCGGCAGCGGATTGGGGCGTGGCTGGTGGCCATGTCTCAACCAACAGTAGATCCACCGTGGTTAGAAGCGTTCTGTCCTCGAGCTGCTCGACAAATAGTGAATGCGCTCGCTGATGCTTCTGCCGGTTCGACTGCCGTGAACGCTTACGGATGTGGCGGCGGATCCGTGACGCGGTGGCAGATCCGGTGTCGTGTGCTGACATGCGGCGCCTCCTCGCGAATGGCCGTGGTGCAACAGCCGGACTTTTTAATCGCACTGAAGTGGTTATGCAAATCTGCCGCGCTGCAGGGCAAGGTTCGGGCTCGGTCTTTCCAACAGCCCTGTTTGCGTCTCCGCACACGCTGCTGTCCTGGACGGACGGGGCCGATGCGACTGATGCAAACGCGAGGCGTCTGTCATCGGCACTCACTCCCACGGCAGCTTGGGCTTGCCGAACCGCGCACGGAACTGGCCAAAATCCGTGATGCCCACGCCACCGCCGTCAAAATCAAACCGCGCGTCGTACCCGGACTGACCGGGCGTCTTGCCAAACGTCGCGCGGAATTGGCCGAACTCCACGATGCCTACGAGGCCATCGCCGTTGGTGTCCCCGTAGAGCCGGAAGAAATTGTCCGCCTCGTCGTCGCCGAACCGGTAGTCGTCCCCCGTCACGCCATCCCGGTTGCTATCCAGGCCGAAACCGCTGGCGCCGAGAATCTTGCTGGCGTCGATGCGCAGTTCGTAGTAGCCGTCCTTGAGCGAGCCGTACTCCGTGAGGCCGCCTGAAAACGTCAGGTCCGCGATAGTCTTGCCGCCCACTTCCCGCGTCGTGTAGCTGACCGCCACGGCGCCGCCGCTGGCTCCGCGCTTGGTGACCAGGAAAGCACCAGCAGAAATCGTTACGAGTGAATCGAACGAAATCGACACCGACTCCACCCGCGAGCGCTGCGTCGTGCCGTCGCCGACCTGCACGCCTTGGATTTCGACCAGGTTGTTCACAGAGAGCGATAATGGTTTCTCGAACACGTGGCCCACCAGGTCCGTGGTGCGGACCCGCACGGAGTAACTTGGCCGAGTCTCGAAGTCGAGGACTTCGTTCTGTCGCAGATACAGGTTGTTGCCGGTGATGCGGAATCGCGCGTTGTCCGTACCGCCAGTGCCGGCCACCAATTCATAGGTGAACTGATCTTCCGGATCGGCGTCGACGGAGCTGAGCTGGCCGAAGAGCAGATCGGCCGCCTGGGTACTGAGGTTCTCGTTGACGGCGCTGTTGGAGAGCCCGATATCGGTGGCGGTATGCAGGACCAGCAGCAGTTCACCGGAGGAAGCGTCCTGTCCCACGTTACCCGCAGGGTCGGTGGCGGTGACCTGCACGTTGTAGCGTCCGGCGGTCAGGGGTGGATTGATGGTGTTGTCGGGGAGCGTCCAGGTGCCGTTGCCGTTATTGGTGGCAGTGTGTGATTGCGTGCCGATCTGCACCAGGATCGTGGCCGTTGCGTCATCCACGGTGCCGGACAGTGGAGGAGATGCGTCGCTGCTGGTCAGAGGGGTGACAGTAACGACGGGAGCCTGTGTGTCCACCGAGATCAGGATCTGATTTGCCGCCACGGGATCCCCAAGCGCGGAGAGGACTGCGCCTGCGGCGATCATCGCCGTGTGTGTGCCGTGCGTAAGCGGCGGCAGTTGAAATACGACGGTCGTTGAATTCTCGATCGTGAAACCGGTGGCAGCAGTACCGCTGATCACCAGGTCAGTCGCTTGGACGGTACTCGCGTCGATGGCGTCGTTGAAGACCACGCGCAGTTGGGAGGGTGCCGTGTTCAGGAGGGCATTGTGCGGCGGATCGGACGCTGCCACTCGAAAGGCCTGCAACTGGTCGCCAAAGTTCTTTCCCGTGACCACCGCATCGGGGCTCAGCGCGACGCGGTGCCGCGGTGTGAGACGCGCGACCTGAGTGCCTTGCCCCGTACTGACAAACAAGAGGCGTCCATCAGAACTTGTGGAAACCAGGCCCTCCGAGTACTCCTGGAATCTTTGCACGCCGTTGGCAAAGCCGTTGAACCGAAAGCGGATCTGCCAGGTGCGCGTGTCAAAAGCCACGACTTCGTTCGTGGCGCTGTTGCCCACGTAGAGCAGATCCCGCACGGGATCGAAAGCCACGCCCCCGTTGTAGTCGTAGTTGCCCGTGCTGAACACAACGTTGGTCAACGTGTTGTCGTACACCAACAGCGTCCGATACCCGGCGACCGCGATCAACGAGTTGTCGCGGTTGATCGTTACCGGGTCGTCGAAGACGGACGCCACCACCGTCTGAAAGGAACTGGTGGACGCGTTGTAGATCTGAGGCGCGAACACGAAACTGCCGAACACCAGCCGGCTGTAATCCGCGCTGCGCCAGATGTTCCGGTCCTGGTCCGTCGTGCCGAGTTCGGTGAGCGCATCGTTGCTCAGCTGCAGTCGCCGCAACGGAACCGTTCCCGAACCGGAGAACCGCGTGGTCAGAAATCCATAGCCGTCGCTGGCGATCCCCACGTCCCACGGAACGGACTCCATGAACGCGGGCGTGTAGGTAATAGGCTGGATCGCTCCCGTGTCGAGATCGATCTTGTGGAATTCGTTCGCGGCGTCGCCGCCGGCGACATAGAGGTACTTGCCGTCCGGCGTGATATCGGCCCCGCGGATCAGGCTCGCGCCGATCGCGTGGGGCGTTAGGAACGCACGGCTGTTCACATCGTAGCGAAGTACCTGCCCCGTGCCGGTCAGGTACAACAGCTCACGTTGCGCGTCGTAGACATGGTCGTTGCCCCGCACGGTCAAATACGTGAAGTCCCCGTTGTACGGTTGCGGAGAAGTCTGCTCCCAGCCCACCACCGGAACCTCCAGGACGTCGTAGGTCCCCGGCGGCAGATTCACGAACGCATAATCCCCGTTCGCGTCGGTGAGGCGCGTCGGTTCCCCCGCGCTCAAGCGGTCGTCCCTGTTCAGATCGAGAAACACCGTGCGATTTGTGAGGCTGGTTTCCCCGGCATCGCGCACTCCGTCACCGTCCGTGTCGCGCCACAGCGTGCCGCGGATCTCGCCCACGGGGCCGCGGCTGCCGAAGTCGATGCTGACGGTCGACTGGCCTGCCAGAACGGTGACCTGATGCGTTCCCGCGCGTCGGGCCGCGGTCGTGGGCGTCACGAACGTGTCAGAATAGCCATTGGTGTCGCCCGGCACCAAATTCGTCGCACTCGACGCGAATGCGATGTAGCGGCCGTTGGCCGAGAGGGCTCGCTGGCCCGCGTAAAGACCGCTCGCGCCGTTCGCTTGGGCACCGTCACCACCGAGACTGATGCGCTCTGTCGTGCCGGCCACCCGGTCCCGCAGAAACAGATCCTGCACACCATTGGTGTCGCCGGCGACCAGGTTCGTCGCGTAGGACAGGAACAACACGTAACGCCCGTCGGCGGAGATCGAGGCGCCGTAGCTGATTCCGTTCCCCTGCAGTCCGTCGGTCGCGACGCTGACGCGCTCGGTGACACCGGTCTGGCGATCCTTCACGAAGACGTCGTCCACGGCGTTGGTATCGCCCGCCACGAGGTTCGTTGCGGCCGAACTGAAGGCCACGTACCGGCCGTCTGCATTGATGTCGGGCAAATAGCTGTCGCCGTCGCTTTGTCCACCCGCCGACGAGACGCTGATCCGCGTCACGCTGGACGCACCGCGCTCGTAGAAGAACACGTCGCCGCGGGAATTCGTGTCGCTGGCAACCAGATTCGTGGCGTGCGACGTGAACACCACGAATTGTCCGTCGTCGCTGACCGAGGACTGGCCGCTGTTGTTGTTTCCCTTGGCTCCCGCTGAGGTGCGACTGGCCAGCCAGGTCGAACCCGGGAGGTTCCGCAGGTAGACGTTGTAGTCGGGCAGCGTCAGTTCCTGCGTGTAGCTGACGTAGTTGCCCGCGGCGTTGAGCGACGGACTGTCGTAGCTCGTGGACGACATATCCAATACTTGGGTCGTGGAGTCGAGGTTGCGCACGGTAAACCAACTCGAACCGTTGGGCACCCAGGTATCCATCGCCAGGACGCGGCCGCTGCCGCTGAGCGACCAGTTCGATGTTTGACGGTTCCACTGCGAACCGTTGGCGTTCGCGCTGCCGCGCACCAGCAGGTTCAACTGCCGATCGTAGACGTACACGTCGAGATAGTCGTTGGTGTCCTCGGCCAACAACCGGGCCGCCGAACGAAACGCCACGTAGCGCCCGTCGTCGCTGATCTGCCCCGCCTCGCTGTCTCCCGATCCCTGTGCCCCCGCCGCAGTCAAGCTCACGCGTTCCAACGGCTCGGCTTGCACACCGGGATACGTCTGCGTGCGCTCCGGCGCGAGCACTTCCGCCACGAGGTGCGTGCCTTGCACGATATTCGTCAGGACGTAGCTGCCCGCCTCGTCCGCGGTCGTCGCCGGATCGTCGTACCAGGTCACGGTGCTCGGTTCTCCCGCGTCGAACCGGCTGTTGTCGTTGACGTCCACGTAGATCGTGACGCCGCCCATGCCCGTTTCGTTCGTGTCGCGCACGCCGTCGCCGTCGGCATCGTGCCACTTCACACCTCGGATCTCACCCCGCGCCGCCACGCTTACGGACACCACCGGACCCGCGACCGCGTACTCGCCGTCCTCGTCCTTGGCCTTGACCGTAATGGCGCGGCTGAAACCTCCCTGCGCATACACGTGGCGGACCTGATTCATCGTACCGTTGACGTACTCGCGGTAGCCGTCCCCCCAGTCCACGGTCCAGTATTCGATCGTGTCGGTGCCCGGGTCGCTTGCCGAGAGATTCAGCGTGTAAGTCAGGCCTTCGGCAATTGCGGCCGCTCCCGTCGCCCCCAGCGTCGGTGCCACATTGTTGACCCGCGCGATCCAACCCGCGTTGGTTTCATAGCGCGCAAGCTCGACCGCGGCCTGAGCACCGGCCAACGCGACGAGCCGGTCGTGCGCGTCGATTGCCACCGCGTGCAGACTCTCCCAGACACTGGCGCGCGGAGGCATGACCCACGTGCCGTCCCCGGCCAGGGTCGTGTCCAGGCGACCATCCGCGTGAAAACGGGCCAGCGCCAGATCGCTGCCATTGCCCGTCACAAACGAATTGCCCGCGACAAGAACGCGGCCGTCGCCCTGGACCGCCAGATCGTACACCTTGTCGTCGGTGTTGCTGATATCGAGTGTTACGCGGCCGTCGGTGTCGAACGACACATCGGGCATGCCGTTGGGCGTCAACCGGCCGACCGCCCAATCATCATCGGTGGAGGGATAGATGAGATCCGCGGCAAACACGACGCGATCGGCCGCATCCACTTCCACCGCACGCGCGTACGCCGAGGCACCGGAGAAACTGCCGTGGTAAATGCCGTCCGAGTTGAAAGCCGCATCGAGGCGGCCGTCGCTTGTGTACCGGGCAATCTGCACCCACGTGGTGGAGGTCAGATTGTAATAGCCGGCCGCGATAATCCCGCCGTCGCGCGTCAAGGCAATCGCGTCCGCGCCTTCATAGACAGTGTCCCCTTCGCCGGTCGTGACGACGCCATCCCCGTCGAACGTCGTGTCCAGCGATCCGGTTGTGGTGAAGCGGGCGACGACAACGTGGCTGCCCGATCCCAGCCATTCGGTGCCGGCCAAGACGGCGCGACCCTGCGCATCGACCAGCACGTCATTCGGCCGAGAGTCCCGATTGCGGTCGACTAACACGCGGCCGCTGGTGCCGAACGTCGAATCAGGCGCGCCATCCGTGTGGAACCGGAGCATCGCCCAGTTGTCGTACGACGCGTTACCGACGACCAGGATCTTGCCGTCACTCTGCAACGCGACCGCGCGAGGCATCGTGTAGGTATCCGCGAGCCCCGGGAAGCTGGATACCACGCTGCCGCCCGCTCCGAAGCCGGCATCGGCCGTTCCATCGGGAAGATAGCGGGCCAGGACCCAGCCGCTGGCACCATCCTGCCCGATGGCCAGGATCTTGCCGTCCGGTTGGATCGCAATGTCAAGTTTGGAACTCGAGCTGAGTGCCTGGACGGGAGTGGCCACGTAGCCTCCGACGCCAAACGTCGGGTCGGGCGATACCGTGAGCGAACTCGTGTAGACGTCTCCGGCCGCGTTGCGCGCTGTGGCGCGGATGGCGTAACCGAGCGTGCCGTCCGCATACGTGTGCGAGGCCGAGGCGGGATCACCCGGTAGGGTCTCGGACGTGCCATCCCCCCAATCGATCGTCCACGAAGTCATCGGTCCAATCGAGGCGTGATGCGCAAGCACGGCGGCATAGGAAGAACCTTCCACAATCGATGCGGGGCCCGAGATCGAAAGCAGGGAACGCACGACTTCCAGTTCGTTGGTCGTCGCATCCTGGCCCACGTTGCCCGCCGGATCGGTGGCCGTCACGGCCACCTCGTGGATTCCGTACGGCACCAGGACCGTGATCGAATTGTCGGCCAGCGTCCACGTGCCGTTTCCGTTGTTTGTCACCGTGTACTGACGCCCGCGCAGTGTTACTCGGACGACGGCCGTGGCATCATTCACCGTGCCCGACAAGGCCGGACTGCTGTCGGTCGTGACCAGCGACTGGATCGTCACCTGCGGCGCGGTCAAGTCGGTGGTGAACTGGGACTGGAACGCCAACAATGGCGGACCGTCCGCATGCAGGATGCTGCCCGCGGCGATCGCCACCGTGTGCAGTCCTTCGCCCAGCGCCGGCAGCAGGAAGTCGACCGTGTCCGCGTCCACCAGCGTGAATCCGGTCGCTGAGATACCATTGACCGTAAGGTCCCCCGCATCCACGCTGGCCGGTGCAACGTCCAGATTGAAATCGACGCGGACTTTGGCCGGGATGCTGTTGAGGATTGCCCCGTGGGCCGGCTCGATCGCGGTGACCTGAAGCGGAACATGGTAATTGGCGAAGTCGCGGCCGATGACCACTTGGCCTGCGGACAGCGCGATCCGATGCGCCCGCGCGGCGACTCCGGCCTCTCGGGCAAACGCGGCCACGGCATTGCTGACCTTGCCCGCAACATAAACATGGTTGTTGTCCGGGCTGGCGGTCACGGCCCAGGCCGAGTTGATTCCCGTAACCCCCGATTGGCCGTCCTTGCGGCTCTCGACGTACGTCAGCGAACCTGAAGACGCGTTGCGGCTGAATACGGCCACTCCATTGTCCGCGTAGCCGGTGGCGTACACATGCCGGCCATCCGCGGCAACCGTGACCGACGACGATCGGAGGATGCCGTCCACGTCGGTCCCGTCCTTGACTCTTTGCACATACGTCAGCGTGTGGTTCGCGGCGGTGCGCTGGAAGACGGCGACTGCATCGTCGTTCTGACCGGCCACATACACGTGACTTCCGTCCGGGCTGACCGACACACCGACGGCTCCATCCAAGCCATCGATGCCGCCGTTGTTGTCCTGCACGACGCCTCGATAAGTCAGCTGCCCCGTTTCACCATCACGGCTGAAGATGGCAAGCTTGTCCTCGCTGAACGCCGCCGTATAAACGTGAACCCCATCCGGGCTGACAGCGACCGCGCGAGCGCCGGATAGCCCATCAACGGAGTTAACTCCGTCCTTAAAAACCTGAACGAAGGACCAGTTGCCCGTAACGCCGTCTCGGCGGAAGACGCTCAACGCGTTTTCCGTAGTTCCCGTGACGTACGCGTGCACGCCGTCCGGGCTCAGCGCGATGGCGATGGCTCCATCGAGACCATCGTTCGGGCTGACGCTGTCTTTCAGGCTCTGCCGGTAGGTCAGCAATCCCGTCGTCGTGTTACGATTGAAGACCACCAATGCGTCACTGACATTCGAGACCACCAGCGCCTGGGTGCCGTCCGGCGTGATCGCGACCGACTGCGCGCCGTCGAGGCCGTACGTGCTATTGGCCACGTGGTTGATGGTTTGCAGGAACGTCAATGCTCCCGTGGCCGGATGGCGGCTGAAGACCGAGACGGCGTCGTCCGTTTCGCCGGTGGCATAAACGTGCTTTCCGTCCGGACTGACTGCCACACCGTCCGCGCCGGCCAGACCATCCACGCCGGAAGTGCCGTCCACCACCGCGGAGACGAACGTCAATCGGCCCGTGCCGCCCGCAACGGGCGGATGGGTCTGCGCATTGTGTTCGGGGATCACCTCGCCCACAACGTACACGCCCGCCGCGAGCCCCGTGAATTGATATCGGCCTGTTTCGTCGATGTCTGTGGTTGCCGGATTGTCCGCGACGGTCAATGTGGTCGGTTCGCCCGCATCGAGGATCCCGTTCTGGTTCTGGTCCAGATAGATCGTGATGCCGACGATTCCCATCTCCCCCGCATCCCAGACGCCGTCCGTATCCAAGTCATTCCATTTGGTTCCATAGATGCCCGGAGTGGTGAACACGGAGTACACCTGGCCGGCGTAGTTTCCGTTTCCCAGACCCGCGCCCCCCAAGGGCCGGCCCGCGCCATCGATGATCGAATCGTCATCGACCAGATCCAGGCGCAGCGAACCGTTGCCCGATCCCGTATTGACAGTGACGGTGCAGACCATGTTCGCACCAGTGACGCCGGTCACTGCGGCACCGGCGAGGCCCGATACCACCGGACTGAAGTCGCCGCTCGTGACGCCCGTCACCGGTTCACTGAATGTCACGGTATAGCGAACCGAAGAAGCCGTGGTGGGATTCGCATCGGTGCGCACGATCGAGACGACGGCCGGGTCGGCGCGATCGACTACGTAAACTTCTCCGGTGGAAAAGCCGCTCGCCGTGGTGTTGCCCACCGCGTCGAGGATGGTGTCGTTGTCGATCAGGTCCAGTCGGATCCGTCCGTCGCCGCTGCCAGTGGCCACAGTGACGGTGTACTCCGCCCCGCTGCCGGCCACGGATTGCACCGACGTGCCGGTCGGCCCGACGGTGTTGGTCACGAAATCTGCCACATCCACGCCGGTCACCGGTTCGCTGAATGCGACGCGAAACTGAACGGAAGCCGCCGACGTGGGACTTGCAGCCAGGCGCGTAATCGAAGTCACGACTGGCGCCACGCGATCGACGTCGTAAACCTGTCCGCCGCTGAAGGCGCCCGACAGGGGGTGATTGGCCGTGTCGAGCACCGTTCCGTTCGCCAACACATTCAGCCGCACGGTCCCCTGACCGCTCCCTGTATTCACGGTGACCGTGTAGTTTGCCTCGCTGCCGCTTACCGATTGAATGCCGGCGCCCGAAAGGCCGGCGACCGTGAGCGAGAAATCGGACGTGTCGACGCCTGTCACCGGCTCGCTGAGACGCACCGAGAAATTAACCGTCGCAGCGCGTGTGGGATTGGGGCTGGCGCGCAGGACTTCGATCACCGTCGGCAGTTCGCGATCGATGACGTAGGACTGTCCCTTAGTGTAGTTGCCGTTTCCGGCCCCCGCGCCTTCAAGCGGATTGTTGCCCGCATCGCGAATGGTGTCGTCATCGACGACGTCCAGGCGCAACGTTCCATCGCCGCTGCCCGTGTTCACGGTGACGGTATACGTCTTACCCGCGCCGGCAACACTGGCCACCGAGGCTCCGGCGGGACCGTTGGCCGTGACAGCGAAATCACCTGTGCCCACACCCGTGACATCTTCGGAAAAGGTCACTGTGAAATCGACGGTGCCCGCCGTCGTGGGACTGGCCTGCGCGCGCGTGATGGACTTGATGTAGGGCACCACGTCGCGATTGCCGAAATCCACGCCTTGGCGAATCTGGCCGGGCGAGAGCATGAAGTCGTGCAAACCGCCCACGGCCGGCGCGGCCGCCGTCAAACGGATCTTCTGGATGCCGGTCGCAAAGGTGTTCGATCCGGTGGGATCAACGCGCAAGCCGACGTACGTCGCGCCCGAGTCCAGGACCTGTTGCAGCGCGGAGGCCACATTCAACTGGTAGGCACGCGTGCCGTCCGAGGTGAGGTGCGTCACGGATCCCGCGAAGACCGCCGGCACGGAGAAGTCGGCGAGTTCCTCCGCCCCGTTGCCGCCGTACAGATAGAAACTGAACGGCCGTGACGTGTCACCGCCGCTGTTGTTGATGAACAACTCGAAATCCAGCAGCGCCGACGCCACGCGATGTCCGGCAATCAGCGCCGTATCGAATTCGGCGACCACTCGGTTCTCGGCGGACGTTGTTTGGGAGATCAACCAGTTGGTCGAGGTGTTGAAGCTGTCGCCGGTTCCGTCGGGCGGCTGATCGCGGATGCTGGCCTGGAAAAGCGGCAAGAAGCTTGTGTCGCCCGGTGAGGTCTGCCCCCAGCCGGACGGAATGAACTCGGCCACGGAATACCGCCCGTCCGTCAGGTTCGGGAATACGTACTGGCCGTTTGCGTCGGTCTGCGTCGTCGTTTCGCCCGGGTCAATCTGCCGGTTGCGGTTGGTGTCCAGGAAAATCGTCCAGTCTTGCAGGGCCGACTCGCCCGCATCCCAGACGCGATCGCCGTCCACGTCGTTCCACTTCGTACCGCGAATCTGGCCCACGAGAGCCCGGTTGCCGAAGTCGATCGCCGTGGCTTGTCCTCCGGCCGCGAGCGTGACCGTGCGCGTTCCCTGCAGCGGCGCCCGCGCGACAAACACGTCCGTCCGCGAGTTCGTGTCACCGGTGACCAACGTCGATGCCAGCGAGTGAAAGGCCGCGAATTCGCCGCTGGCGCTCAGCGCCACGTCGTAGGCGCTGTAGTTCACCTGAGTTCCGCTAGGCGCGAGACTGGCGCGCCGCACGGCGTAGGTTAGCCGGTCCATCACAAAGACGTCCTTCACGGCATTCGTATCCCCCGACACGAGATTCGTGGCATCCGATTCATACGCGACGTAGCGCCCGTCCGCACTCAGTGCGGGACTGATGCTGTTGTCGTTGGCTTCCTTGCCGTCCTCCGCCACGCTGACCCGCTCGGTTCGGTCGAGGTCGCGGTCGAAGACGAATATGTCCTTCTTTGCGTTCGTGTCGAGCGCAATCAAATTCGTCGCATCGGACTGGAAAGCAACGTAACGCCCGTCAGCGCTGATTGCCGGCGCATAGCTCGTAGCGTCGGCTTGCGATCCTCCCCATCCGATGCTCACGCGTTCGATCGTGTCGAGTTGTCGGTCGGCAACGAAGATGTCGGCGACGGCGTTGGTATCGTTGAGCACCAGGTTGGTCGCGCTCGAGTAGAACGCGACCCATCGTCCGTCCGCGCTGATCGAAGGGCCGTAGCTGCTGCCATTGGCGGCCGCACTGCTCAAGCCGAGGCTCACGCGTTCGATGGAGTCCAGCTGTCGGTCGTACACGAAGATGTCGTACTGGCCGTTTGTATCGTTGGCATCCAGGTTGCTTGCGGCGGAATAGAATGCGACGTAGCGCCCGTCCGGCGTGATCGCCGGGGAACTGCTTTCGCTGTTGGCCTGTGCGCCGGCCGAGGACACGCTGACTCGCTCCGTGATTCCGGATTGCCGATCCAACACGAAAATATCCGCGACGGCGTTGGTGTCACCGGAGACCAGATTGGTCGCCCTCGAGACGAAGGTCACGAATCGTCCATCCGGTGTAATGGATGGGCTGGTGCTCTGGTCATTGGCCTCGACACCGCCCACGCCCACGCTGAGACGCTGCGTCGTGCCCGTCTGGCGGTTTCGCAGGAAGACGTCGCCCGCGTTATTCGTGTCGCCCGTGACGAGCGTCGTGGCTAGCGACCAGAACGCGATATACTGCCCATCGTCGGTGATCGATGGCTCGTAGCTTTCGTTGTTGCCCTGCACGCCGCCGGTACTGAGACTAATCCGATCGATCTGCAGCGAGTCCATTGCCGGAGACGTCTGTTTCCATCCGTTCAGCATGGATTCGGCAACGGAGTACGTTCCTGCCCCCATGCCCGCAATGAGGTAACTGCCGTTGACGTCCGTGATTCCCGTCGGCTCCGCCGGATCGAGGCGGCCATTGCCGTTGGTGTCCAGATAGATAGTCCACCCGGCCAGACCCGGTTCGCCCGCATCGCGCACGCCGTCGAGATCCAAGTCGTTCCATTTCGTGCCGGTGACCTCGCTGGACGCCGCCAGCGTCACTGCGTAGTCCTCGACCTCGCCGTCGCCAGCCGATCCACCCGGACCGAGACTGCCGGCGGTACTCACGCGAAACCGCGCGAAGCTCGAGCCGAGTTCCACATTGCTGCCCGTGTCGCGCGGGATCGCGAAGCTCAAGGTCCGCAAGCCGTCGCCGGTACCAAGATCGAAGCTCGCAAAGACCTGCTCGCCGCTGTCCGACCAATCGCCGTCGCGGTTGAAGTCGACCCAGCCATCCAGCCGATTCGAAGTCGGATCGGCGTTCTGCAGGTCGATTCGCACATACGCGGAGCTGGCCGCGTTGGTTGAAACGAACAGCGAACTGGAGAGAAACGTCACACCGTCCTCGTCGTCGGGGCTTCCTGCCAGGTCGTCTCCGTCGGCGTTTGCGGACGGGAGGCCATCGGTCTCCGTATCGCGATTCGAACCCAGCCGCGGGCCCGCTGCGACGTGGCGTGCACCGTTGGGTATGGCGGTCGGGAAGGGCGCAGGCGCGTCACCCCAGTCCTCGTCGAGCCCATCCATTGCCGAGCCGGCATTGATTAGACCGTCGCCGTAGTAGTCGCCCTGGCTGGTGAGCGGCGAGGTACCGCCGAGCGCCAATGGGGCCGCTCCCGCCACTGCGCTGACCGTCAACGTATCGGGTCGCCATGTCGCGGCGCTCAACAGGCACCGCGGCTCAAGCCACTCGATGCGTATGAGGCGCGCCATGTGCGGCGTCGATCTTGCGCGTCGCCGCGACCTGCGCGACGTTGACTTGCGAGCGGAACGCCGAGGATTTCCCGTGCCTCTGCGTCCCCACCCTGTCAGCCAACTCGGCATTAACTAGCCTCCGTCGATTCGCACGGCAGACTCGAACAGCCCGTCGCCCAGCCCGGCCCACCATAGCGATACCATTTCACGAATGCCCTGCGGGTCTGTCGCAAGAGGAACGAGGAGTACAATGTGCTGGACCGGCTACGACCAAATTGCTGTCGGAGCGCGGAGTCGCGCACAAATTGTGGTTTTCCGTTTACGTGCGACCGACCGTTAATTGGGGCAATCGCGGGCGGGACTGCCAGTTCAGTCCTAGCTCGCTATTCTAGAGGAAACGCTTCGCAGGTTCACGCCGTGCGAGGACGATTTTTTCGTAGCGTTGGGCCCCGCTGCCGGGGCACCACCGCCCTGCGGCAGCGAGCGATCTGCGGGCTCGGCAGCAGCGGCGTTGTGATTCGTCTGCCATCCCCGATAATTCACGAAACCAGAAGAGCCAACACAGAGCCAACGAGAACACAGAGGAAAGCACAAGGAGCGGAATTCACAGCTTGTCAGCTTCAGTCCATGCATGATCTTTGCGGCACTATTTGCCTTGATTGTTTTCTCTTCACGCTCTGTGCCTCGGTGGTGAATGATCTGGGATATCGTGCAGGTTCCAATCCCTCCGAACCGTAACATGCGTCGAGGTAATCTCATGAGAGTCCTCCCAGGATTTGCCGGGCCGCTGTTTGTATTTGTCGTCGCAGCCGGCAGTGTGAGAGCCGGGCTAGCCCAGGCGGCAGCGGAAGCCGACTGGGCGCGCGTGACCGAGGACGAACGCACCATCAAGATCGAAACGGACCAGCTCGAAGCCGTCATTCCCAAGAAAGACCCCAAACACTGGATGACCGGGATTGAGAAGGGATCGTTCCTCGACAAGGCCACCGGGTTCCGCGAAGCCGGCGATGGCCTGATGGTCATCGATTGGCTGATGGAGGCGGGCAGCGACGAGGCCTGGCAGGAGGAGGTGATCGCTCCCGACGGGCACGGCGTGGGGCGCTACACGTGGTATGCGAACGAGACCGACCCGGAACGGCGCATCTATGCGCTTATGGCCCACGGCAGCAGCCACCGCAAGCGCGTGGTGGAAGGTCCCCAGCTCTGTCATCGCATGAAGCCCGTGCAGCCGCAGGTCATCCGCGGCAAGGACTTCGTCGCGGTCACCACCACGTATCAGTACGAATACGCGGCTCCCGGTCGCAAGGCCGGTTCACGCTGGACGCAACGCATCGTGTTTCCCAAAGGCCAGCGGTTCTTCGTATTGATGGACAAGATTGACAGCGTCAACGACTCACCCGAGATGTTCTTGCGCAACGATACGCCGGGTTGCGTCCGCCACGAACAGGGGAACACGTTCAGCGAGATGTACCTGAGCTACCTGAGTGGTCCGCAGGGAGTGCGCATTCCGTCCAGCGAGTTCTTCACGCCGTTCCCTCCCGATCTGAAGTTCGGTTATCGCCGTGACACGCATCGCACTCCGGAACACTTCATTCGAGCGTATCACCTGCGGGATGCGACGACAGGCAAGGATGGACCCTGGCTGGGCGGGCTCACCCTTGATCCGTCCGTGGTTTACGAAGCGTGGTGCAGCCAGCGACCGGGCGGCATCATCGTCATGATCCAGGAGATCCACGGCAAGCCGGTGAAAGCAGGTGAATCCTTCAGCGCGGCGCACATCGTGGGGTACTTCGACTCGATCGAGGACATGCACAAGGTGTACGACCAGCACAAGGGATATACCAGTTTGATGGCCGATGAATCCGGGTGGCGACTGGTCAAGCAGTGAGTCCGGTGGAGACGGCAAACGAATGCGGAAGTTATGCTTCCGCCGCCGCGCAGGCGAATCGCCTGCAACTTCGATTGCAGAGGGCACCTGCATCTACGGACGGCCTGCTGACGGTGGAGCCTCCCCCGTTCCTGCGACTGCGATCCGAAGAATTTGCCCGACCTTGGCTATGCCTCCGAATACCAACGCGGAAACGTACAATAGCGTCAGCAGGCTGATCAATCCGCCCATGACGACGCTGAATTTCCAATTGGCAACGAGGAACAGCTTCAGCTCGGTTGCCTGTTGGTCCTCTAGGAAGTCCGTGGATCGCTGGACGACGGATTTGAGATTGAACGGCGTGACCGGGACTTCAGCGACCTGGCCGTCTCCGTGGATGACAAGAAAACCCTCATCTTCGGACTTGGTAGCTCTGTCTCGGCCGACTCGATTCGTACGCGTGACAGTCCCTCCGACAAAGCGGTCGCCAATGCCAAGCACGGGGCTCACGCGCATGGTCTTGTACGGCAGAACAAACAGCAAACAGACTCTGGCGGTTGCGGAGACCTGGCCGTCGCGGCGCTCAAACTTGACCCACGACACGGGAGCTATCGCGGTCACGAGGGCCGGAAAACCGACAAAAAGGGCCAACGCCAGCAGTTGGTAGAAAAGAAACTGCGCGAGCCTGGCTGCCAGTGAACGTGCCGGCTTGTGTGTCTGCGAAAGTCCATCGGTTGCCTGTGGATCGGGTGGTAGATTACGCATGACGATCACTCCGGAGCCAGTTTCAACCGCAACCGTCGGCGCTCCCCCTACGAAATGGGCAGCACCTGCAAGTTGCGTGCATTCTATTGGACTGACGCTTCAACTTGTGCGGTCTGGTACAAGCGGGCGTCGCTGAAGATGTCCGTCCAGCGTGCCTCATCGACGAATTCGTTTGGAAGCAATTGCTGCAACAGTCCGAACGCTCCCAGGGCGCCCAGCAGTACGTGCAGATCCGGCTTGCGCGCCAAGAACGTCGGCCACTGCTGGGTCAAACCGCGTCCATGCCTGCGCGTGGCCTCCCGGATATCCGCGCGGCGATACTGAGGGGCAAGCGAACTCATGTATTTCAAACCGTAAAGGGCGTCCAGATCCAGGTAATTACCGAAACTCAACCATTTCCCGTCCGGATGTTGCATTGCCAGAATGCTGTCGATGACCCGTTCGGGATACGGGAACCGCCGTCCGTGGTGCTCGTAGATGGGCCAGATGTGCGCGCCGCCACCTAAGGGTTCGGCCGCGCCCGCGTGCGGTACGCCTTTGCGCCACCAACCTGAGTCTGGATCGATGGCGGCGTCAAGCCAGTCGAAAACGGCCGCGCGCCACGCGTCGGTGCAGCGGCGGCTCAGGCTGAAGCAGTGCATGCCGCCCCAGAACAAATGCGAGCCGCTCCATTGTTTCCGCCAATCGATCTTCTCCAGCCACGGGCCGACTTCATCGACGGTGTCGAAATCATCGTAGAGTCGGACGACATACTTCTGCCGCCCGCCCAGGGCGCCCAGCGCGCCGACGACCATGCCGTTGGCATGCTGCGCCGAGTGGTTCTTGCGTGCCGGGCCATAGGTGCCATCCGGCCGGGCGAAGGAATTGATGTGATTAATCCACTCGCGGCGCTGGTCCGCGGTCAACGACTTCTGCAAGTCCTCGCCCATCACGGTGCGCAGGATGGCCACGTCGCACGACGCGTACAGCGATGGTGCGCTTTTGCTGGCGGGTGAGTCGAGATAGTGGCCGGCCGGCTTGCCGGGGGCCTGCAGTGTATCCACGTAAGCCAGCGCCTGGCGGCGGATTTCGGCCAGTGACACCGGGGACTCCTGTTCCGCCCCGGCCCACGAACTCCACAGACAAACGACGGCCACCAAGAGATGTGAACGGATCTTCATCCCGTTGCTCCCGCCTCGCTTCCACGTCGGGTACTCAAAATGCCATTCGTCCCCAACCTTGTTGCCTGCCGTCCAGCGGCGGCAAGCCTAGAATCTCACGTCCTTGCCGCACGTAGTAGCGGTAGTTCTCCAGGGGCGTTCCGTTCGGAATGCGATGATCCAGGCCGAACACGGTGCCGCCCGTGCGCATGAACGGCTGCATCTTGTACTCGAGTTCGCGGTCGATGTCCTCGCGCGAGCCTCGCAGCACGTGTTTGTCGATACCGCCCAACAGGGCCAAGCGATTGCCGTACTTCTTTCGTAGTTGAACGGAGTCCATCCCTGCAGCCGGTTCGACCGGATGCATGACGTTGACGCCGCAGTCCAGGAACGCATCGATGACCGGCGTCATGTTTCCGTCGCTGTCCTGATTGAAGAGCTTCGTGCCGTACGCGGAAACAACTTGCCAGCAGGCCTGATAGTACGGTGCGACGAATTGTTGAATATGGGTGGGGCCGATCAAGGGACCGCTCTTGCCAGCCATGTCTTCGTGAACGTACAGTTGGTCGATGACCACTCGCGCGCTGACGCGCTCCAGGACCCGGACGGAAGTGTCCTGTATCGTCGCCATGACATCATGCATCAGCTCGGGGGCCGTGTAATACGTCAGGCACGCGACTTCCTCTCCCATCAGTTCGCGTGCCGTGTCCCAGCCACCGGGGATTTCGCAACGAATCATGGTTCCGGCCTGTTGGGCCAGGCGGGCCTGCTCGATCGCCACCGAGTCGATACGCCGGTCTTCGAAGACGTAGAGGTGTTTCAGCCGGAGCCAATCGTCAAAACACTTGACCGGGAAATCCAAGGGGAGCGGGATCGTGGCCGTGCCCTTGCACAGCTTGGTCGTGCGTCCCAGGTAGTCCCGTTCCAGACGGTAGTCGTCAGTCTCCTCAATCAGTACCGAGTCATTCACGCCGAATGGACCGCAGAATCCCCCGCAATTGACATAGGGCACGTAGTCCCAGTCGAAGCCCACCATGCCAATCTCGTCGTCGGAGGCACCTTGCGCCCGCCATTCGGCTTCCAGGCCGATCAACGGTCCGAACAGTTCGCTGAACATCGGACGAGGCGCGTCGCCAAAACTCATCAAATCGATGTACTGTTCACGACGCCATTTCATCAGCGAGATTCCTTCTGCAACATTTCGCGCACTCCGCCACACGCCGCAACTCTGTCCTTCACCGCACGGAAACGGTAGTCGTCACGCGCGCGGCAGCGCGGCGCGCAACGCCTCGGCCATCCGCTGTTGCCGCTTCTCGACCTCGAGCATGACTGCTTTCACCTTGTCTCGAGCCTGGGCTGGTCCCCTGTGGATCGCCTCGATGCGGGACCAGAGTTGCCCGCCCTCCGTCTGTTCCACCTCGAAGAACCAGTGCTCCAGCCCGAGGTCCGGGTACATCTGCCCTTTGCAGGTGTCGGTCGGTTGACGGATGTGGATGGTCGGCGTGCCAGCCTGGAGGGCGATCAAGGGCGAGTGGCATTCCAGGCTGATGACGGCCAGCGCCTGGGCATAGATCGACGCGGCTTCGTCCGGCAGCCAGTAGGTATCGCGCCAGACGACATTCCTTTTCACATCGGCGGGGAGCGGATCGACGAGCTGTTCCTTGGCCAGCGCGATCTGGTAGGTCATCTCCGGGCAGGCGAGCACCTTGTTCTTCGTCTCGCGCACGTAGCGTGTGATCAGTTCTCGGAGCACGGCGTGATCCGTCTCGACCGTGCGCGCGTTGATTTCGTCTTTCTTGGCGATTGCCTCGGGTGTGTCCTTTCGCTTGCGGGCTGGATCCTTGTGATACGGCGTATAGCGCAGACGCGGGATGGTGCAGATGAACTTTCCTTTTTCCAGGCCATTCGCCTGCAGGTAGGCGAGGCCTTTGGCGTCATCGCGCGCGGCCATCGCGAGCTGCGTGTCCGGGCCGAATTCCAGGATGGGCGTCTTAACTCCCTGTGTCTGGAGATAATCTCGCGAAATTGTGTCGCGAGTGAACATGAACGCCACGTGATCCAGCACGTAGCGATAATGGGCCGAGAGATGCGTGGGGGGCAGTGCCGCGGCCTGGGTGCGAATCCGCGCCAGCGTATTGCCCTCGGGCGCAGTGGTAATGCCGGAGATCGGATCGGTGCTGACGCCGAATACGCCCGCCGGCTTGCCCGTGGCGCGCAGGAATGCCTCCACGTCGTGGCTTGCGGGAAATCCCGAGCCGGAACCGTGCAGCAGCAGGTCCGCCCATTCCCACGCGGCGGCAAGGTTCGGCGCGCCGGGCTGACCGTCCTTGAGGCTCCCCTGCACGATCTGCAATCGCGGGAAGTTCTTCAGCAACAGTTCCCGCGCGCCGTGACCAATCTCACCGGCCCAGAGGGTGACCTCCGCCTCGGGAAGGTACTTCTGCAGCAGACTGAGCGCTCCGGGAGTGTGGCCGATATCGCCAATGTTCACGCTTTGCCAGGAACCGCGCAAGAGAATCCGCGGCGCGCGGCGCGACTCCGCTGCTCCCATTGATAATGCGACTCCGGCGAGTGCCGAAGTCCGGAGAAAACAGCGGCGCGAATAGCGGTCCTTGTAGTTCATGGTATCATCCTTACCGTCACGTCCAGCGGCGCCTGAACCGGATGCAGCGCGGTCGCCTCAGTTTTGAAGCGGTCAGCATGCCCCAACCTACAAACGAGATCACGCTCATGTCAACGATGGCAAAGAACGGGGTTCGTTATGGGGACGCCACGCGCGCGGTGATCGTGGCGATGTTGTGTTCGGCCTCTCTTGCGAGTGATCCGACGGTTGTTCCGCTCGAACTCACCGTTCCCAAGGAGCACCCACGTATTGGGATCACAGCAGCCGATCTCGATCGTGTGCGAAGCTGTGTCAACGAGGAGCCGTGGGTCGGACTGTGGCAACGCATCGTCGACCGATCTGAGTGGGTGCAGCGGGGACAACTCGATCCGCAAAGAGCCTTCGGCGGTGTCGGCGGGCAGAGGGTGCGATTCACCATGACGGAAGGGTTGGAATGCGTGGCGATTCATGCGCTCGTGGGGAAGGACGAACAGGCGGCACGGGCGCTGTCGCATTTTTTTGAAGCCTGGGATCCGGCACCGTTGGAAGAGGACATCGCCGAAACGGACTTCATGTCCAGCGGGGAGTTCTTCGAGGGTCTGGCGGTGGTGCTCGACTGGACGTGGGACCTGCTCAGCGAACCGGCGCGGACCAGGTTACGCGCGATCGTCGAGCGGCGGGCCACGCACAACTTCCAGGGCTTCGTCGGGAAGAAATCCTGGGAGGCCACGATCGAAGCGAACAACCACTCGATGGCGTCGATGGGTGCGCTTGGCCTGGCGGCCATCGCGCTGTGGCATGAAAACTCGGACGCGCCGCGATGGGCCGGATTGGCGCACGCAAAGATGAAGGCCTACCTGGCGTCGTCGTTCGATCCGGACGGTGGTTGCTATGAAGGCACGATGTACGGTCCGTTTGGCCTCTTCCGCATCCTCCCTTTTTCCGACTGCTGCGCCCGCTTCGGCGGCGGTGATGCGATGGCAAACGGTTTCCTCGACCGGGTGATCAACCAGCTCACCAATGAACTCACTCCCGGTTGTGACCGAATGCTCCCCATCAACGACACCAACGGCAACTATTTGCCCTGGGGGGGGACGCTTTTCCTCTACGACGCATCGCATTACCACAACCCTTTGGCTCGCTGGGCATGGATCGACCTGGAAAACCGCCATGCGGGCCACGGCGGCCATACGTGGGCGTTCGCACTGCTCTGGGAAGACGGCCTCACCGAGCGGAAGTTGCCGGACAAGCTGGTCGCCGTGACCAGGGGTCGTGGCACGCTCACCGTGCGCACTGGCTGGGAGAAGGGCGATTTCCTGGCAGCATTCGAGTGTGGCCGACGAGTCCCCGGAACGCATGGCCAGTCGGACGTGGGGCACTTCCTGATTTACGCGAAGGGCCGTTGCCTCGCTGCCGACACGGGCTACTCAAACGAGGCGGTCGAAGGGTCGCCCCACCAGTCAATCGGGCACAACCTCGTGTTGGTGGACGGCAAAGGGGAAGTGCTGACGGGCAACGGGCAAGTGACTGCGGGCAAGCTCGTGCAATGGGGCCAGGAGCAGACACTCGTGTGGGCGCAGGCCGATCTGGCGGAGGCATTCGCTCAGCAGGACTACAATCCTATGGCGGTCGCGCAGCGCTGCTTCCTCGTGTTGACCGGGTCCGATCCGTACGTTGTCGTCGCGGACGCGTTCGTGAAGGACGCGCAAGACCACGAGTATGCCTGGTTGCTGCACGGCAACGCTGACTCGAAGTTCGAACTGGCAGGGGATCGCGCGACGCACATTTGCGGTGAGGCGGCGCTGGACATCGTTCCCTGCCTCATCGAGGGCGGCGGGGTCGCGTTCGAGACGAACGTGTTCCCGTCCGCGGATTTCGGCGACCACCCTATGCTCCGCGCCACCCGCAAGGGTTCTCGCTGGCTGGGGCTCACCGTCCTCGTGCCGCGCATGGTATCGGCAGAATCCGCTGACGTGAGAAGCGAGGTTCAGGGAGGCGAACTGCTCGTCACTGTGACCCGTGGCGGGGCGAAGGACGAATTCACCGTCACGGTGTCGCCGGACGGACGCATCGCGGCATTGCGGGTCATCCGCAACGTCGATGGAAAGTCCGTGCGGACGTGCGTCCATGTACATTCACCCGATGGGTGACCCAGGCGCATTAACTCCCCGCGCGATGTATCCTGAGCATCTCGCAACGACACCACAGGAATCGAGTGGCCATGCCAAAGAGGACGGTACCTCTCATTCCTGCAGAACGGATTGAACGGGCGATTCTGTTGATTCGCGGCCAGAAGGTCCTGCTCGACCGCGACCTGGCGGAACTGTACGAAGTCCCCACGAAGGTGCTGAACCAAGCAGTTCGCCGCAACAGCCAGCGGTTTCCCCAGGACTTCATGTTTCAGCTGTCGCCAGACGAGTTCCAGAATTGGAGGTCACAAATTGTGACTTCCAATCCGGCA